>DSTMR04002__coassemble_930_pt1 | contig 27228 bp, 24 predicted proteins | sample DSTMR04002__metabat2_high_PE_036 | metagenome-assembled genome bin DSTMR04002
AACCCCCCGCCCTTGCCGTAGGCAAGAAGGCGGCTCGCCCGGGGTGCAACCCCCCTTTTAGGAGCCGAATTGTTTTACGTGCTTCATCACCTTGCAGTAAGCGGGAATCAGGAAGCAGTCCGCCATAACCCAGGCCATGGGGCTGGCAAAGCAGGCGGCAAGGAATCCCCAGTGGGGCACCACAAACAGACCGAACACACCCCGGGCTACCATCTCAAACACCCCTGCAAACACGGCCAGCTTGCTGTAGCCCATGCCTTGAATCAGTAGGCGGAACACGTTCACCCCCGCCAAGGGGATGAAGAAGATGGCTTGAATCACCATAAACTGGTAGGCTTGGTGGATGATCTCCTGCTCGCCCTGATCCACGAACAGCAGAACCATGGTGTCTCCGAAGAAGAGCAGCACAAAAAAGGCCGCCACAGAGTACACACTGCCAATGAGCATGCCGGCCCGCAGCCCAGGGGCAATGCGGTCCCCCTTGCGGGCGCCGATGTTTTGCCCGCCGTAGGTGGACATGGAAACGCCCAAGGCGTCGAAGATGGTGGCAAAGAAGGAGTACAGCTTGCTGCCGGCAGTGATGGAAGCCACAGCCGAGGAGCCCAGGCCATTGACGGAGGTTTGCAGCATAATGCTGCCAATGGCGGTGATGGAGGTCTGCAAAGCCATGGGCAGGCCCATGCCCAGCAGCTGACGGGCAAACAGGGGCCGAAACCGCAGATCGTCCCGGGTCACGTGGAGCAGGGGCACCTTTTTCCAGATGAACAACAGGCAGGCCAGGCCGGACACCCCTTGGGAAATCACGGTGGCCCAGGCGGCGCCTGCCACGCCCAGAGGCACCACCACAATGAGAAACAGGTCCAGGCCGATGTTCAGCAGGGAGGCCACAATCAAAAACACCACCGGGGTGCGGCTGTCTCCCAAAGCCCGCAGCAAGCTGGCCAGGGCGTTGTAGAGCACAATGGTGGGAATGCCCAGGAAAATCACCACAATGTAGTTGTAGGCGTCGTCGATAATGTCCGCCGGGGTGTCCATCCACTGGAGGATCGGCCGGCACAGCAGCACCGTACACACGGTGATCGCCAAGGAGAACCCTACCGCCAGCCACAATATGTTGCCCACAAAACGCTTGAGTTCCTTAAAGTCCTTGGAGCCGAAGCTTTGGGCCACGGGAATGGCGAACCCGGAGCACACGCCCACGCAGAACCCTACAATCAAAAAGTTCACCGAACCGGTGGAGCCCACCGCGGCCAGAGGACCCGTTCCCAAAAAACGGCCCACAATGATGGTGTCCACCATGGAGTAAAACTGCTGAAACAGGTTGCCAAACATCAGGGGAATGGCAAAGTTCAGCACCAGTTTCATGGGAGAGCCCACGGTCATATCCTTGGTCATAGCACAACGCCCCCTTGTAAAAAACCTCGGGGCAACGCCCCGTTTTTTGCAACGTATCGCATCTTACACCATCAAAAATCAAAGTGCAATGGGGTTTTGTGAATTTGTTAGGGCTCTGTTAAATTTCGGCGATTGCCCTAGAAGGAATGGCTATTTCCCGATTTTTTTACCGTGTTTTTACGAAGGAGCTTTTGTGCTTGCGGGAAAAGAGGGAAAGCTCCCGCTGCTGCCGAAAGCCGGCTGCGCCTCCTCTTCCCCGGGGCTTCCGCAAAAAAGAAGGCTGTTGCCTGGGGCAACAGCCTTCTTTGCATGCGTCCGGTTTTTCCCGGCTTTGGGGCGTCTCAGATTCCCAGCAGGGCGGGAGCGGCGTCGGTCATCTTCTGAATCTCCTCCAGGGAGGCGTCCATGGTGGCGCCCTTGCCGGAGAGATAGATCTTGATCTTGGGCTCGGTGCCGGAGGGACGGACAATCAGCTTGCAGCCGTTTGCCATCCGGTACTCCAACACATTGGACTTGGGCAGGTCGATGGGGCCTTCCTTGTCCCCATAGGCCTGGGACAGCAGGTAGTCGCTGCGGCCCACCACCTTGGTCCCGGCGATCTCTGCAGGGGGATTTTTCCGCAGGGTGTCCATGATGTTGTTCATGGTCTTCATGCCGTCCTCCCCTTCAAAGGCAAAGTTCAGGGTGGAGTTCTGGTAGTAGCCGTACTTCTCATACAGCTCGTTCATCACATCCACCAGGGTCTTGCCCTGGCGCTTGTAATAGGAGGCCATTTCGCAGATGAGCATGCTGCCGTCCACGGCGTCCTTGTCCCGGACATAGCCGCCGGAGAGATAGCCGTAGCTCTCTTCAAAGCCCAGCAGGTAGCTGTCTGCATTGCCCTCTTTCTCCTCCAGCTCGGCGATGATGTCGCCGATGTACTTAAAGCCGGTCAGGCAGCGGCGCAGCTCTACGCCATACTCCTGGGCGATGGGGTCTACCATATCCGTGGAGACAATGGTGGTCACCGCCACGGGATGGGCAGGCAGCTTGCCCTGCTCCTTCTTCACCTTGGCGATGAAGTCCAGCAGCAGAATGCCCACTTCGTTGCCGGTCATAAGCACATACTGGCCGCCCTGGTTTACGGCAATGCCCACCCGGTCGCAGTCCGGGTCTGTGGCCAGCAGCAGGTCGGGCTGCACCTTCTCGCACAGCTCCAGGCCCTTCTGCAGGGCCTCCCGGAACTCGGGGTTGGGATAGGGGCAGGTGGGGAAGTTGCCGTCAGGCTCGCTCTGCTCCGGCACCACTGTGATGTCCTGAATGCCAATCCGGTCCAGAATACGGGTGACGCACATTTTGCCAGAGCCGTTCAAGGGGGTGTACACCAGCTTCAGGTTGCTGGCGTCGTCGATCAGGCTCTCCTTGTACACCTCGTCCAAGAAGGCGTCCACGGTCTCGTCTCCAATATAGGCGATGAGACCCTGCTGAACCCCTTCTTCAAAGTCCATCTTCTTCACGTCTGCGAAGATGTCCAAGGCGTTGATCTCGTTCATAATGCCGTCGGCCATGTCGGCGGTCACCTGGCAGCCGTCGCTGCCGTAGGCCTTATAGCCGTTGTACTTGGCGGGGTTGTGGCTGGCGGTGACGCAGATGCCCGCGTCACACCCCAGATGCCGCACCGCAAAGGACAGGGACGGCGTGGGCATCAGCTGGGGATAGAGATAGGCCTTGATGCCGTTGGCGGCCAGCACTGCCGCAGACTGCTGGGAAAACAGCACGCCCTTGTTGCGGCTGTCGTGGGCAATGGCCACAGATTGGGGCTTTCCGTCGGCGTGTTTCAGCAGATAATTGGCCAGGCCCTGGGTGGCCTTGCGCACCGTGTACACGTTCATCCGGTTGGTGCCGGCGCCGATGACGCCCCGCAGGCCGCCGGTGCCAAACTCCAAGTCCCGGTAAAAACGGTCGTTGATCTCTTCTTCCTGGCCCTGAATAGACCGGAGCTCCTCGGCCAGGTCCGGATCGTCCAGGGGCTGCTGCAACCATCTTTCATATTCTGTCATAGGAAATCTTCCCCTTCCTTCCCGAGCTTTGAGCTCAGGTATAATGCTTAGATTTCTATGATCTAGATTACCATTTTTTGTGCGCCGTGTCAACTCGTAACCGGAGGGTTTACGGCAGTTTTACAAGGTTTGTTACAATTCCCTGGGGGGTGATGTCCAAGGTGCCGTAACCGGCCCCCCACCCGCTGAGGGAGCCTGGGTTCATCAGGTAGAGCCCCTGGTCGTAATCGGTGTAGGGCTGGTGGGTATGGCCGAACAGCAGCACCTGGGCGCCCCGCTCCCGGGCGGCGCAGACGGCGGTGTACAGCCCGCTTTTCACCCCGTACAGATGGCCGTGGGTGAAGAAAATTTTCACCCCGTCCACGGTGTATTCCCCCGTGGCCGGCAGGTCGGATCCCCAATCGCAGTTGCCCCGCACCCCCAAAAACATCTTTTCCGGGAAAGAGCGTTTGGCCCGCAGGAACTCCTCCTCCCCATCTCCCAAATGGATCACCAGCTCTGCCTTGGGCTGGGCCAAAATGGCCCGGCGCAGGTCGCTGTCGCTGCCATGGGTATCGGACACCACTAAAATCCGCATATGCCCACTCCTTCCTTTCCTCTGTCATGTTTTTCTCTCTGCCGCATACTATGGAAGTGGGACCGTCCCCGTGACGGCCCCACTTCCTGAGAAAGGGGGAAACGGGAATGACCCCGTCTTCCAAGCCCAATGAAAACCAGCTGGAGTCTCTGCTCCAGCAGTGTGCCCAGCGGCTGGGCACCACGCCCCAGGCCCTGAAACAGGCCGCCCAAAAAGGCGACCTCTCCCACCTGGTCCCCTCCCAGGGGACCGAGGCCCAGGCCCTGCAAAAGGTGCTTACAGATCCCCAAGCCGCCCAAAAACTGCTTGCCACCCCCCAGGCCCAGAAACTGCTGCGCCTGCTGGGAAATCCTCCCCAGCCGGGGAAATAACCGCTTCCGCCGGAGAAGGAGCCTTCCATGGACGATTTGACCCAACAGCTCAATCAGATCCTCTCCAACCCCCAAACCATGGGGCAGCTGCAAAAGCTGCTGGGGGGCGGGGAGGACGCTGCCCCGCCCCAGGAGTCCTCCGCCGGCACACCGGACCTGTCCGCCCTGCTGGGGGCCCTGGGGGCGGGCTCTCAGCAGCAGCCCTCCAGCGGCCTGGCCGCTCTTTCGCCCCAAACCCTCACGGCCCTCACCCGGCTGGCCCCCCTGCTCTCCCAGGTGAACCAGGAGGACGACGCCACCCGGCTGCTCCGGGCCCTGCGGCCTCTGCTGAGCCAGGCCCGCCAGAAAAAGGTGGATGAGGCCCTGAAAATTCTGCAAATGCTCCGCTTGCTGCCCCTGCTCAAGGAGAGCGGCGTGCTTTCCGGGCTCCTGTCCGGGCTGCTGTGAGAAAGGAGGGCGCCATGCCTGGGGATTTGGACATGAACAAACTGCAGGAAGAGGCAGCCCGCCGGGCCCGGGAAATGCAGGCCCGGGCCCGCATTCCGCCTCCCCGGAAACCTGCCCGGGAAGCGCCCCGGCCGGAACAACCGGCCCCGCCGCCTCCGGCGCCTTCGCCCGCGCTGTCCCAGGAGGAGTCCCCCCTGGGGGTGTTCTTTCAGGACAAGGAGCGCACGGTGATTTTGGCCCTGTTGCTTCTGCTCAGCGGCGAGGAGAAAAACAACGAGCTGCTGTTCGCCCTGTTCTTTTTGCTCCTATAGGGAGTGGCCCCTTCCGCCTCTCCCGCCCCGCCCAGGGCTGCCGGCTTCCGCCGGGCGCGCCCTGGGCGCTGGCTTTTCTTTCCCGGCTGCGCCAGGGCTAAGGGCGGCGCTCTTGTGCAAAGAAGGGGCGTGCCCCAAAAACTTGGCCCGCCGCCGGCGCGGGGCCTGGGACGGTTTTTCCTGTCACCGCACCTGGCCGTTGCCCCGAATGAGGAATTTGTAGCTGACCAGCTGCTCCAAGCCCATGGGCCCTCGGGCGTGGAGCTTTTGGGTGGAGATGCCGATCTCCGCCCCCAGGCCGAACTCGCCTCCATCTGTAAACCGGGTGGAGGCGTTTACATACACGGCGGCGGCGTCCACCTCTTCCAAAAACCGCTGGGCAGCGGTGTAGTTTTCCGTGACAATGCACTCGCTGTGGCCGGTGGAGTACCGGGCAATGTGGTCCAAGGCTTCCTCCAGCGAGGAGACCACCTTCACCGCCAGGATATAGTCCAGGTATTCCGTGGCCCAATCCTCCTGGGTGGCGGGGACAACCCCCGGCAGAAGGGCCCGGGTCTTTTCACAGCCCCGCAGCTCCACCTGCTTTTCCTCCAGCCGGGCCCGAATCCGGGGCAAAGCCTCCTTCGCCACCGCCTCATGGACCAAAAGGGTCTCTATGGCGTTGCACACCGAGGGCCGGGAGGTCTTGCCGTTGTACACAATCTCCGCGGCCATGTCCAGGTTCGCGTCCTTGTCCACGTAGACGTGGCAGTTGCCCACACCGGTTTCGATCACCGGCACCCGGGCGTTCTCTTTCACCGAGCGGATCAGCCCCACCCCACCCCGGGGAATGAGCACGTCCAAATAGTCCGTCAAGGCCATCAGCTCCTGGGCGGACTGGCGGCTGGTGTCCTCCACCAGCTGGACGCAGTCCCCAGGCAGCCCCTCCTCCTCCAGGGCCTCCCGGAGGATCCGGGTCACCGCCTGGTTGGAGCGGAAGGCCTCCTTCCCGCCCCGGAGGATCACGGCGCTGCCCGCCTGCAGGCACAAGCTGGCCGCGTCGCTGGTCACGTTGGGCCGGGCCTCGTAGATCAAGCCGATGACCCCCAGGGGCACGGTGATCTTTTCCAGCCGCAGGCCGTTGGGCCTTGTCTCCCCGGAGAGCACCCGGCCCACCGGATCGGGGGCTTTGGCCACCTCCTCCACGGCCTGGGCCATGGCCCGAACGCGGCCCTCTGTCAGCGCCAACCGGTCCAGCAAGGCCTGGGACATGCCCGCCGCCCGGCCGGCTTCCAGATCCAGGCGGTTGGCCTCCAAAATCTCCTGCCGCCGCGCCCAGAGGGCTTCTCCTGCCCGGAGCAAGGCCGCCTGCTTCCGGGGGCCTGCGTGGGCCAGAACCCGGGCGGCAGCCTTGGCCCGTTTGCCCAGTTCGGTGATGGTCATAGAAAATGCCTCCTTTTGTGGTGTAGTGTCCGGCGGGCTTTGGGAAAACCTCCCCACCGCGCCGGGCGCGACTTGGACCGCCCCGCCCTTTTACACGGGGAACGGGGCGCCTGCCTGCTGCAATTGTTTCTACTAGGGAAACATTTGCCGACTTTTTACACGGGGAACGGGGCGCCTACCCACTGCAGCTGTTTCTACTAGAGAAACATTTGCCACCTTTTTACACGGGGAACGGGGCGCCTGCCTGCTGCAATTGTTTCTACTAGAGAAACACTTGCCGCCCTTTTACACGGGGAACGGGGCGCCCACCTGCTGCAGTTGTTTCTATTATAGAAACAATTCTTCACTCTTTTATACGGGGAACAGGGTGCCTACATCCTCGCCCTCCAGCAGGCGGTAGAGGGTCTCCCCCTTGGCGCCGCTGACAATGGCCGTGGGGATGCCCTGTTCCCTTGCCAGCTTGGCGGCCTTCAGCTTGGTGGCCATGCCGCCCGTGCCCCGGTTGGAGCCGGCCCCTCCCGCCAAAGCCTCGATCTGGGGGGTGATTTCCTCCACCCGGGGCATGCGCCGGGCCCCTGGGTCCTTCCGGGGATCCCCGTCGTACAGGCCGTCGATGTCCGTGAGAATCACAAGCCCTTGGGCCCCGCACAGCCCCGCCACCACCGCGGACAAGGTGTCGTTGTCCCCAAAGTTCTTGCCCTCCAGCTCTTTTGTTTCCACCGTGTCGTTCTCGTTGACCACGGGGATCACCCCCATGGACAAAAGCTCCCGGAAGGTGTTCTGCACGTTCTCCCGGCCCCGGGGCACATCCACCACGTCGGCGGTGAGCAGCACCTGGGCCACGGTGTGGTTGTACTCTCCAAAGAACTTGTCGTAGAGGAACATGAGCTCGCACTGGCCCACCGCCGCCAGGGCCTGTTTCTTTTCGGTCTCCTCCGGCCGCTGGAGCAGGCCCAGCTTGCCCATGCCCACCCCAATAGCGCCGGAACTGACCAACACCAGCTTCCGCCCGGCGTTTTGCAGGTCCGACAGGGTGCGGCACAGCTCTTCCATGCGCCGCAGGTTCACTTTACCGTTTTCGTAGGTGAGGGTGGAGGTGCCCACCTTCACCACCAAAATTTCCGCGTCCTTTACTTCCATACTCTCAGGTGTGGGGCCTGGGCCCCGTCCTTTCCTAGTTTTTGCCGGGTCAGGGGAGGGTGCCCCCTGCAAACAGCCGGCCTCCTCTCCCTTGGGGGCAGCGCCTAAGGCCGGACAATTTTTCCGCCGCCCACCACGGTGTCTCCGTCGTAGAGCACCAAAGCCTGCCCGGGGGTCACCGCCCGCTGGGGCTGGTCAAAGGTGACGTGCACCTCGTCGGGGCCCGTTTGCACCACAGTGGCGGGCTGCTCCTGCTGCCGGTAGCGGATGCGGGCCTTCACCCGCCAGGGTTTCTCCAAACTGTCGGCGGCGATCAGGTTGATATCCCGGGCCACCACCTCTCGGGAGAACAGCTCCTCGGCCTTGGCCAGCACCACCTGGTTGTTCTCCACATCCAGCTCTTTCACAAACATGGGCTGGGGAAAGGAGAGCCCCAGTCCCTTTCGCTGTCCCACGGTGTAGTGAATCAAGCCCTTGTGGGCGCCGTACACCTCCCCCTGGGTGCCCACAAAGGCCCCGGGGGAAAATTCCTTTCCGGTCCACCGGCGGATAAACCCGGCGTAGTCCCCGTCGGGCACAAAGCAGATGTCCTGGCTGTCCCGCTTGCGGGCGTTGACAAAGCCGTTCTCCTCAGCCAAGGCCCGGGTTTCCTCCTTGGTGAGCCCCCCCAAAGGCAGCAGCAGCCGGGAGAGCTCCCACTGGGTCAGGGAGTAGAGCATATAGCTCTGGTCCTTGTTCTCATCCAGGCCCTTTTTCAGCAGCCACCGGCCGGTGGCCTGGTCCTGCTCCACCCGGGCGTAGTGGCCTGTGGCCACATAGGGAAAGCCGATCTCCTCCCCCCGGCGCATCAGCTTGCCGAACTTGATATACCGGTTGCAGTCCACACAGGGGTTGGGGGTCTCTCCCCGCTGGTAGGCGGCGGCGAACCGGTCCATCACCTCCCGGCGGAAGGCCTCTTTAAAGTTGAATACGTAAAAGGGCATGCCCAGCCGGAAGGCCACGCTGCGAGCGTCGGCCACGTCGTCCACGGAGCAGCAGGTGCGCGCCCCGGGAAACTCCTCTTCCGGCTGGCCCCGGTCGCTGTTGTCCGTGAGGGCCAAGGTGACCCCCAGGCAGTCGTAGCCCGCCTGCTGGCACAGCAGGGCCGCCACGGAGGAGTCCACCCCGCCGCTCATGGCGATGAGGGCCTTTTTTTCCACAGGGGCGGGGAATGTGGTGGAATTCCTCATGGGAGCAGCTTCTTCAGCTCCAGGGCCTTGCCCAAATCCCCCTGGGCCTTCAGCTTGCCGAAGGTAAAAGCGGCCACCGGATCCAGCTTTCTTTCGACGATTTTCCAGAAGTTCTCATCGGAAATGGTGAGCTCCACATCCCGGTCGTGGTACTCATAGGGCTCAATGGCCAGCTTGCCGCCCTTGATCTCCACATAGAAGGTGCCGGCGGCCTGGCCGGTGATGTTGATCTGAATGCGGGTGGGGTCGGACACCTGGGACACGTCGGCCCCCTGAAACCGGTCCTTCACCTGCTGGAAATACTCTGGGAAAGTCATAGAAAAACGCTCCTTTCAAAGAACCATATAGACTCATGTTACCACAGGAAAGCGGCGAAAACAATACAGATGGCGCAGAAAACTCTGGAGGGGACTTCAAAAACAGGGCCGCCCCAAACAAAAACCAGCGCCAACACCTTGCAGGGGTGCGGCGCCGGCCTATTGGGTTGTGTAAAGAGGCGTGACCGGCGGCTCCCCGGCCGCCCTGGAAAAAGCTCCAAAAGGCGGGGTGTGGCCCGCTCGGTCCGCTGCTAAATCCGTCTCAGGGGGATGCAGCCACCTTTTTTAAGGCGGACAAATTTTCGCCGCCCTGGGGACGATTACTCCCGGCGCTCCCGGCGGGGCCTGCGGTCCCGGTCCCGGTGCTCCCGGCGGGGACGGCCGTCGCCCACCTCGTTCTCGGGCACAGCCCCGTCCAGGTCGATCAGGGCGTCCCGGCGGGACAGGTTCAAGCGGCCCTTGTCGTCGATCTCCAGCACCTTCACCTTGACAATGTCGCCCACGTTCACCACGTCGGTGACCTTGTCCGTGTGCTTGATATCCAGGCGGGAAATGTGCACCAGGCCCTCTTTCCCCGGGGCGATCTCCACAAAGGCCCCGAAGTCCATGAGCCGGGTGACCCGGCCGTTGTAGTAGGAGCCCGGCTCCGGATCGTTGACAATGGTGTCCACAATGTCCAAAGCCCGCTGGCACTTCTGCAGATCCAGGCCGGAAATGAACACGTGGCCGTCCTCTTCCACGTCCATCTTGACCTCGCACTCGGCGCAGATCTTCTGAATCACCTTGCCGCCGCTGCCGATCACTTCCCGGATCTTGTCCACGGGAATCTGGGTGGAGAGCATCTTGGGAGCGTAGGGGGACAGCTCCGGCCGCACTTCGGGAATGGCCTTCAAGATGATTTCGTCGATAATATAGTTGCGGGCCTTGTGGGTCTTCTCCAAAGCTTCCTTCACCATCTCCGGGGTCAGGCCCTGAATCTTCAGGTCCATCTGGATGGCGGTGATGCCCTTCTTGGTGCCGCCCACCTTAAAGTCCATGTCGCCGAAGAAGTCCTCAATGCCCTGGATGTCCACCATGGTCATCCAGCGGTCGCCCTCGGTGATGAGGCCGCAGGAGATGCCGGCCACAGGGGCCTTGATGGGCACGCCCGCGTCCATCAGGGCCAAGGTGGAGCCGCAGATGGAAGCCTGGCTGGTGGAGCCGTTGGAGGACAGCACTTCGCTGACCAGCCGGATGGTGTAGGGGAACTCGTCCACACTGGGGATCACAGGCACCAGGGCGCGCTCGGCCAAAGCCCCGTGGCCGATCTCCCGGCGTCCGGGACCACGGCTGGGCCGGGTCTCGCCCACAGAGTAGGAGGGGAAATTGTAGTGGTGAATATACCGCTTGCTCTCCTCTTCGTCGATGCCGTCCAGCAGCTGGTTGTCCCGGATGGAACCCAAGGTGGCCACGGTGAGCACCTGGGTCTGGCCCCGGGTGAACATGCCGGACCCGTGGACGCGGGGCAGCAGGCCCACTTCGGCGGCCAGGGGACGCATGTCGTCCATGCCCCGGCCGTCCACCCGCTTCTGCTCGTCTAAGAGCCAGCGGCGCACCACATACTTCTGGGTCAAATACAGGCACTCGTCAATCTTGGCCTCCATGTCGGGATACTGCTCCGCAAAGTGCTGGTGCACATCCTCGTACACGGGCTTGAGCCGCTCGTCCCGCACGTTCTTGTCGTCGGTGTCCAAAGCGGCCCGGACCGCGTCTTCGGCGTAGTCCCGGATATCCAGGAACATCTGGTGCTCCGGCTTGTTGGAGGGGTAGTCAAACTTCTCCTTGCCGATTTCGGCCTGGATGCCCTTGATAAATTCGATGACCTTCTGGTTGGCCTCATGCCCGGCCAGTATGCCGTTGTACATGTCCTCGTCGGACACCTCGTTGGCGCCGGCCTCGATCATGGCAATGCGCTCATCGGTGGAGGCCACCGTGACCGCCATTTCGCTGACCTTGCGCTGCTCGGCGTTGGGGTTGATGATAAACTCCCCGTCGATCAGTCCCACGGAGACCCCGGAGATGGGGCCCTTCCAGGGGATGTCGGAGATGGACAGGGCAATGGAGGTGCCGATCAGCGCGGCAATCTCCGGAGAGTTGTCCTGGTCCACCGACATCACCGTGCACACAATGGACACGTCGTTGCGCATGTCTTTGGGGAACAGGGGCCGGATGGGCCGGTCAATCATCCGGCAGGTGAGGGTGGCCTTCTCCGAAGGGCGGCCCTCCCGCTTTAAAAAGGAACCGGGGATTTTGCCCACCGAGTACAGTTTTTCCTCAAAGTCCACAGAGAGGGGGAAGAAGTCGATGCCGTCCCGGGGCTTGGCAGAGGCAGTGGCCGCCACATGAACCACGGTGTCCCCGTAGCGCACCAAGCACTCGCCGTTGGCCAGCTGGGCCATTTTGCCGGTCTCCACAACCAGCGGGCGGCCTGCCAGCTCTGTCTCGAACACTTTGAAATTCTCGAACATAACACGTTCCTTTCTCCCGGGCCGGTGCTCCCGGCGCTTCCGGGTGTTCTTTTCAGAAAGGCGGTCCTGTTTAACAAGGAAACAAGCCGGCCGGACGCTTCCAGCTGGTTTGCTTGGTAAACAGGCGCCGCCCCAGGTCTAAAAAGAGCGAAAGGCTGTGCCCGCCGGCCCCACGGCCCACAGTCACAGCCCGCTGCTTTTTTCTTACTTACGGATACCCAACTCGGCAATGATGGCGCGATAGCGCTCAATGTCGATCTTGATCAGGTAGTTGAGCAGGTTTCTCCGCTGGCCAACCATCTTCAGCAGGCCCCGGCGGGAATGATGGTCCTTCTTGTTCTGGCGCAGGTGCTCGGTCAAGTCGTTGATCCGCTTGGTCAGTACAGCGATCTGCACCTCAGGAGAACCGGTGTCGCCCTCGTGACGGGCATACTTCTGGATAATTTCGGTCTTTTCAGTCTTTGTCATACTACTTCCACCTTTTCTGCGGCAGACAGCCGCTTGAAATTCACCCGGTCCACAGGTAGGGGTCGGTGTGTTCCCTTATCCGAGGAGCGGGCAGCTTGCTTATTTTAGCATACCCCTTGCGGTTTGTAAAGTGGTTTGCGGGAATTATGCGGGAGATTCCCCGGCGCAGCGCCCTGCCGCCGGCTGGGGAAATAGGGGGGCGGCACCTGGGCGGCCACCTCTTTGGCCTGCTCCCCGTTTGTTTGAATGGCCGCCTTCAGCTCTTCCAAAGAGCCAAACTTCTTTTCCGGACGCAAAAACTCCAGAAGAAACACGCGCACCCGCTTGCCGTACAGGTCCCCTTGGAACTCCGGCATCCAGGTTTCCGCCAGCACCCGGTCGGAGCCCACCGTGGGCTTGACTCCCACGTTGGTCACCCCGTAAAAGTACTCGCCCCCCACCCGGCACCAAGAGGCGTACACCCCAAACCGGGGCAGCACAAAGCCCTCTGGAATGGCCTGGTTGATGGTGGGGGTGCCCAGGCCTGTGCCGATGTGGTTGCCGTGAATCACCTCCAGAGAAAAGCCGAAGGGCCGCCCCAGCAGCCGGTTGGCCAGGGAGATGTCCCCCGCCTCCACCGCCGCCCGAATCCGGGTGGAGCTGACCTTCTCTCCGCCCTCTTTCACCGGCGGCACCACCGTAAGTTCCACGCCTCTGCGGTCACAGAGGGTTTGCAGCAGCGCCGTGTCCCCCCGGGCGCCCCGGCCAAAGCGGAAGTCCTCCCCGCAGCACAGCCGCTGGGCGGCGCAGGTTTCAAACAGCACCTGCTCCACAAAGGCCTCCGCCTCCCAGTCCTTCACCTGGGAAAACTCCAGGGAGTACAAAACCTCCACCCCCGCGTCCTCCAGCAGGCGCTCCTTGTCCCGGCCGGTGAGCACGGCGCTGTTGCCGGCCGGGCTGCGGGAAAAGGTGAACACGGCCGGCTGCAGCCGGCGGCCTCCCTCTCCAGGGGCGCAGGCCCGGCCAATCACCGCCATGTGACCCCGATGGAGCCCGTCGAAGGCTCCCAAAGCCAGGGAGCTGGGGGCGGTTTCCCCCATCTCCTCCAGGCTTCGCACAATTTTCATGACGCCGTCTCCCCTTCCGTGAAACCTTTGGCAAACCGCAGCAGCCCCTCCTGCCGGTCCACCGTTCCCAACCCCAAGAAGCTCCCCTTGGGGGAGAGAACCCGGCACAGGCCCTCCTCCTGGGGCGTCTGCCGCAGCCGGCACAGGTCCAAGCTGCCCCCGTTTTGAAACCGGGTGGCCTGGGCGGTGCTCACCTGCACCGCCGGGTAGACGGCAAACAAGCTCTCCACCGGCTGCAGGACCTGCTCCAGACGGCCCTCCTGGGCCAGAGACTGCAGCTCCTCCAGGGAGTGTGCCTCCTCCAGAGTGTACCCACAGGCCCTGGTGCGCCGCAGAGCGGTCATAGTGCCGCAGGAGCCCGCCGCTTTGGCCATGTCTTCGATCAACACCCGGATGTAGGTGCCCTTGGAGCAGGCCACCTGCAGGGTCCCCTCCCGGGTTTGTGGGTCGTAAGACAGCAGCTCCAGCCGGGAAACGGTCACCGGCCGGGCCTGCCGCTCCACCTCTATGCCCTTGCGGGCCAGCTGGTACAGCCGCTTGCCGTTGACGGACACGGCGGAGTACATGGGCGGCACTTGCAGAATCTCCCCCCGGAAGGCGGGCAGCACGGCCTGCAGGGCCTCTGGGGACACCGGAGCCTGGCTCTCCTCCACCAGGGTGCCGGTCACATCCCCTGTGACCCGGCGCTCTCCCAGCCGAAAGGAGGCCTGGTATTCCTTGTCGGTGTCGGGCAGAAACTGCAGGGCTTTGGCAGCCCTGCCCAGCAGAAGGGGCAGCACACCGGTGGCCAGGGGATCCAAGGTGCCGGTGTGGCCGATCTTTTTCTCCTTAGAAAGCCTCCGCAGCACCGCCACCGCGTCAAAGGAGGTGAAGCCCTCCGGCTTGTCCAGTATGATAATGCCGTTCATCCATGCTCCTTTCCGCGCGTGGCCGCGCACCGTTCTCCCTCCATGCACAAGGGGAGTAAAGGCCGCATCTTACAGCCCCTGTTCCTCCACGAAGCTGTAAAAGGCCTGTTCCGCCTGTTCGTCCTGGGGTTTGACCGTGCCCACCGTCTCCGCGTAGACCACGAATTCCTCTTCCCCATCCAAGCGGAAGGTCTTGTCGCACAGGGCTTGGTCGTAGGCGCCGATGCCGCAGGTGCCCAGCCCCAGAGCCGTGCAGGCCAGGTACAAGTTTTCCCCCACATGGCCCAGATCCGCCAGCACCATCCGGTGGGCGTAGATTCCGTAGCGCCACTCGCTCCGGTAGGGCACAAAGCTCCAGTAAAACACCACATTGGCCTTGGCCGCCCAAGCCTGGCCGCACAGGGACAGGTCCACCAGCTGGGTCATAGCCTCCCGGTCCTCCAACTCTTCCAACAGCTCCAGCTGGTGGGTCATGGGCAGGTAGTGGTACACCCCGGGCAGCAGGCCCTCCACCTGGCGCACCAGCAAATAGGTCTCAAAGGGATGGCGGGCTCCCCCGCAGGGGGCGGTGCGGATGGTGGCGTAGCTCCTGCCCCGGATGGACTTAATCCCCTGGGCGGCCCACAGCAAAAAGGAGAGCTGCAGCAAGCTCATGTTCTCCTGGGTGTACACCCGGCTGCTTTTCCGCTTTTTTAAAAGCTCCAGCAGGTTGTCTTGCAGACCCAGGGTTTCAAAGTTCCGGGGCAGGTCCACACGGTTGTCCGTCATGGGGGCTTTCACCAAAGGGGGCTGGGGCTTTTTCAGCTCCTGGTCCGTCTTATAGCCGCCGCCGTTTTTCTCCCGCTCCGCCGTGTCCTGGGATTTGAGAAAGGCCCGGCCCTTCTCTATCTGTTCCCGCACTTGCTTTTCCTCCATAGCTCTTGCTCCTTCCCCTTGTTTCTAGGACAACGCAGGGGAAGCCATCGGCCACCCCTGCGCACAGTTTCTCACAAAAGCCCCAGCTCTTCCAAATAAGCGCCGCAGGCCTGTTCCATTTTTTCCTGAGCCTCCTGCAGGGAGATGGTCCCCAACGAGCACCCAGCCGCCCCCTGGTGGCCGCCGCCTCCCAAGCGGGCGCACAAGGCCGAGGCGTCCGCCGGCGGATTGGCTCGCACGGAAACCTTCACCTTGCCGTCCTCTTTTTCCTTGAGGGTGATCCCCAGCACCACCCCTTGGATTTCCCGCGGCATGGCGTCCAGGCCGTCCAGGTCGCTTTCCGTGACCCCTGTCTCCCCAAAAAGCCTTTGGGGCAGCTGGATCATGGCGCACTTGCCCCCGTGGAAGAAGACCATGCTCTCCATGGCCCGGCGCTCCGCCTCCACCTGGCCCCGAGACTTGGTCTCAAACATGGCCTGGTTAATATCCCCGCCCCGGGCGCCCAGCTCCAGCAAAGCCGCGGCGATCCGGTGGGTGCGGGGCGTGACGCTCCGGTAGCGGAAACAGCCCGTGTCCGTGGTCAAGCCGGTGTACAGGCTGTCCGCCATGGCGGGGGTGATCTTCACCCCCAGGGCTCCCAGCAGGGCATAGATCATCTCCGTGGTGGCAGCGGCTTCCGGCTCCACCCAGCGCTGGGGCGCAAAGGGCACATGGGTGCCGTGGTGGTCCACAGCCAGCTCCACCTGGGAGTTCCACCCCTCCTGGGTGGGCTTGCCCAGCAGTTTTTTATCCGCCACATCCACGGTCATCACATGCTCCGGGGCAAACTCCCCCAAGGGGATGCCTGCAAACAAGTTGTCAAATTTTGCCGGCACCGGATCCGCGCAGAAAAAGCGCACCTGTTTTCCCAGGGAGGAAAGCCCCCGCAGCAGGGCGCTGGCGGACCCCAGGGTGTCCCCGTCCGGGGAGGCGTGGCTCATCACCAAGATTTTGTCCCACCCTTGCAGCAGGGCGGCGGTTTGGGCGCAGTCCAACATGGGTCAACCCTCCTGGCTGGGGGCGTCTTCGTCCCCGGCCTGTTCCGGCTCCAAGTCGTGAAGCAGCTGGGAGATGTGCGCCCCATAGGCAATGGAGTCCGTGGCCTTAAACAGCAGCTCCGGCACATGCCGCAGGGAGAGCCGCTTTCCCAGTTCGTGGCGGATGAACCCCGCCGCGGACTTCAAGCCCTGCACCGCCGTTTTGGTGCGGTCCATGCCCTCCATAGTGCTCACATACACCGTGCAGTAGGACAGGTCGTTGGTGACCTCCACCCGCACCAGGCTCAGAAGGCAATCCTTCACCCGGGGGTCCTTCACCTCCCGCAGAATGGCGGAAAGCTCCCGGCGGATGTCCTCGGTGGTGCGGTCAATTTTAAAGCTAGGCATAGGGATGCCTCCTTTGCAAAAAAGTGGAAAAACATGTAAACGCCGAAGGCGCATCAAAGTTTGCGGTTGGTAAGGCGGGGCCTTACGGCCTTGCCCTTGGGACGCAGCCGTAAAAAAGCCAGGGGCCTTGTCATAATACCGGACGCAGCTTGTAAACAAGGGCCCGCACCTCTTCCGCACTGCCACAGCCCCACCGAAAGGGGCCAGGGCACGGCCTATCACCCTGCGGGTGCGTGGGGCCTTGCCCTTACTTTTTTATTGCCAGTGCTGCGCACTGTGTAAGGCCGTGGGGGTTCCCCCCCACACCCGGAAAAACTTTTCCGCCGCTTCGCGGTTTACTCCCGGTACTCCTCCATCTCGTAGGCTTCCAGGATATCCCCCTGCTTGATGTCGGAGAATTTCTCCAGGGTGATGCCGCAGTCGTAGCCGTCGGCCACTTCCTTCACGTCGTCCTTGAAGCGCCGCAGAGAGGCGATCTTGTCGTCGGCCACAATGATGCCGTCCCGCACCACCCGCACCTGGGCGTTGCGGGTGATCTTGCCGCTGATGACGTGGCCGCCGATGACCATGCCCACGTTGGAGATCTTGTAGGTCTCCCGGCACTCGGCCTTGCCCAAAGCCACTTCCCGGTATTTGGGAGCCAGCATGCCCTTCATAGCGGATTCGATCTCCTCGATGCAGTCGTAGATAATCCGGTACAGGCGCAGATCCACCCCGTCCCGCTTGGCGTTCTCTTCCGCCACCGGGTCGGGCCGCACGTTGAAGCCCACAATGATGGCGTTGGAGGCGTTTGCCAGCATCACATCGCTCTCGCTGATGGCGCCCACCGCCCCGTGGATGATGTGCACCCGCACCTCCTCGTTGGAGAGCTTCTCCAAGGACTGGCGCACGGCCTCCACAGAGCCCTGCACGTCGGCCTTGACAATGATCTTCAGCTCCTTCATGTCCCCTTCCTTCATCTGCTCGAAGAGGTTATCCAGAGTGACCTTGGTCTGGGCGTTGAACTGGGCTTCCTTCTGCTCGGTGATACGCTGCTCCACCAGCTCCCGGGCCAGGCGCTCGTCGGAGACGGCGTTGAAGATGTCGCCGCCCACGGGCACGTCGCCCAGGCCGGTGATCTCCACGGGCACAGAGGGCCCGGCTTCCTTCACCCGGCGGCCCCGGTCGTCCATCATGGAGCGCACCCGGCCCACGGTGGTGCCGGCCACAATGGTGTCTCCCGCATGGAGGGTGCCGTTCTGCACCAGCACCGTGGCCACAGGGCCCATGCCCTTGTCCAGCCGCGCCTCCACAACCGTGCCCTTGGCAGCCCGGTCCGGGTTGGCCTTCAATTCCATCATGTCGGCGGTGAGCAGAATCATCTCCAGCAGGTCGTCGATGCCCTGCTTGGTGTGGGCGGAAACGGGGATACAGGGGGTGTCGCCGCCCCACTCTTCGGGCACCAGCTCATACTCGGTGAGCTGCTCCTTCACCCGCTCCGGGTTGGCCCCTTCCTTATCCATCTTGTTGATGGCCACAATGATGGAGACGCCGGCCGCCTTGGCGTGGTTGATGGCTTCCACGGTCTGGGGCATAATGCCGTCGTCCGCCGCCACCACCAGCACGGCGATGTCCGTCACCTGGGCGCCTCGGGCCCGCATAGTGGTAAAGGCCGCGTGGCCGGGGGTGTCCAGGAAGGTGATGTCCCGGCCGTCCACCTGCACCCGGTAAGCGCCGATGTGCTGGGTGATGCCGCCGGCTTCGCCCTCGGTCACGTTGGAGTGACGAATCACGTCCAAAATGGAGGTCTTGCCGTGGTCCACGTGGCCCATGACCACCACCACAGGGGCGCGGGGCACCAGGTTGGCCTCATCGTCCTCGCTGTCGTCGATGATCCGCTCCTCAATGGTGACCACCACTTCTTTTTCCACCTTCACGTGGAACTCGTCGGCCACCAGCACGGCAGTGTCAAAGTCGATGGTGTCGTTGATGGTAGCGAACACGCCCAGGCCCATCAGCTTTTTGATCACCTCGGTGGCGGGCGCCTTCAGGCGCAGGGCGAACTCGTTGACGGTGATCTCCTCGGGCACCTCAATGGTCATGTGCCGGGCGGCCCGCTCCCGGGCAATCCGGTTCAGACGCTCGGCCTCGGTCTCCCGCTTGCCCCGGCGCTGGTTGCCCCGGCGCTGGTTGTTCCGGTTGGGGAACTTCTGCTTGGTCACCACGTTGTCCGTGCGGGTCTTCACCTTTTGGTCCGCCAGCTGGTCGTACTTCTCGTTGTACTTATCGATGTTCACGTTGGAGGAACGGGTGTCCACCACCCGGCGGGTGGGCTGCTGGGGCTCCTTCACCAAAGCAGGAGCCTGGGCCTCTTCTTCTCCCCCCTGGGGCTTCTTCTCCGCCCGGGGCTTTTGCCCCTGGGGCTGGGCCGGGGTCTTCCGGGGCTGCTCCTGCTTGGGAGCGGCCTCCTGCTTGGAACCGTTTTGGGGACGCTCTGCCGGCGCGGAAGCTTTCTTTTCCTCCCGGGCGGCAAAGTAGTCGTCGAAGTTCTTCACGCTGTTCTGCTGGGTGAAGGTCTCAAACACCACATCCAGCTCCGGCTCCTCCAAAGCCGTCATGTATTTTTTGGGCTCCGGAAAGTACTTGGCCAGAATGTCCAGCACATCCTTGTTGGGAATGTTCAAATCCTTGGCCACTTCCCGCACTCTGTATTTAATCATCATGGGCACGATCCTCCTTCTCTTCCGTCACGGCCTCCGCCAACTCTTGCACAGCTTTGGCAAACCCCTGGTCCGTCAGGGCCAGCACGCCGGCCCGCACACCGCAGGCCCGGCCCAATTCCTCCATGCGGGGCTGCACCCGCACCGTGGGAATACCGGCCCGGTCCCCTTCGTAGCGAAGGTTTTTCACGGTCTTTTCCGAAATATCCCCCGCCGCCAGCAGCAGGGCGGCTTTCCCCTCTCTGGCGGCGGTGGTCGCCGCGTCGAAGCCGGGCTCCACCTTGCCGGCCCGCCGGGCCAGCCCCAGCAGGGAAAGCAGCCGTTCCCGGCTTGTGTTCTGCTTCATGTCAAGCGCCCCCTTTTCCCAAGGGTTCTTCCTCGATGACAATCTCCGGCGGAGCTTGGGGCGGCTGGGCCGCCTCTTGGGCCGCCCGGATTTCCTCTTCCATCCGGTCGTAGACCTCCTCCGGGATCTTGCAGGAGAAGGCCCGCTCCAGCCGCCGGGCCTTGCGGGCCAGCTGCAGGCACTGGGCGTCCCGGCAGAGGTAGGCCCCCCGCCCAGGCTTTTTCCCCGTCAAATCCAAGGAGATCTCCGGGGGCGGGACTTGGCCCTGCTCCCCCTCCTTCTGCGGGGCGCGCACAACCCGCACCAGCTCCTTTTTGGGCTTCATCTGCCCGCAGCCGGTGCACATGCGCATCGGTGTCTTCTTAGGCCGCATGGTCGCTCCTCCTCCCTTCGGGGCCGCTGCTCCCCGGTTTATTCCTCTTCGCCGTAAAAGCCGCTTTCCGGCTTGATGTCAATTTTCCAGCCCGTCAGCTTGGCGGCCAGGCGGGCGTTCTGTCCCTTGTTGCCAATGGCCAGGGAAAGCTGGTTGTCAGGCACCGTCACCCGGCAGGAGCGGGATCCGTCCTCGGCCGTTTCCACCGACAGCACCGTGGCCGGGGAGAGCGCCGCCCCGATGAACTTCTTGGGGTCGTCGCTGTACTCCACAATGTCGATCTTCTCGCCGCCCAGCTCTTCCACAATCTCCGACACACGGGAACCCCGGGTGCCGATGCAGGCGCCCACCGCGTCCACGTCCGGGTTGTGGCTCACCACAGCCAGCTTGGTGCGGGAGCCCGCCTCCCGGGACACGGCCTTGATCTCCACGGTGCCGTCGTAAATTTCCGGCACCTCCGTCTCAAACATGCGCTTGACCAAATCCGGATGGGTCCGGGAAATAATGGCCTTGGGGCCCTTTTCCGTCTCCCGCACGTCGACCACATAGACCTTTATGTAGTCGCCTTCCTTCACCGTCTCCCCGCCGATCTGCTCGTTCTTGGGCAGCACGGCCTCCGCCTTGCCAATCTTCAGGGAGATGGCCCCGGTGCGGGGGTCGATGCGCTCCACCAGGCCGCTGACCAGCTCCTGGTGCTTCGACTGGAACTCCTGCATCATCTGGCCGCGCTCGCTGTCCCGAATGCCCTGGCGGATGATGTTCCGGGCAGTCTGGGCGGCCACCCGGCCAAACTGCTTGGTGTCCAGCTTAATGCGCACAAACCGGCCCGGGAAAGCGGTGGGGTCCACCTGCTTGGCTTTCTCCAGCAGGTACTCCCGGTTGGGATCGGTGACTTCCTCCACAATCTCCTTGCGCAGGTACACGTTGAACACGCCCTTCTCCGGGTCCACGTCAATGTCCACGTCCTCATTGCCGTAGTTGTTTTTGCAGGCAGTGGAAATCGCCTTTTTGATTTTATCCAGCATAAATTCCACCGGAATGCCCTTTTCCTTTTCCAGCAGGTTCAAAGCCAAAAACAGCTCCTCGTTGCCCTGCTTTTCCGGTTCCTTTTTCTTCTTTGCCATGGTCCAGCCTCGCTCCTTTGCTTGACGTTTATTCTTCCCAGTCCTCCAGCCCCAGGATGGAGGAGCACTCTTTCTTTTCCACGGTGACGCTGGTTTCTTCGTCCAGCTGCACTTCCAGCTCTCCCGTTTCCTCTGTCCGCAGCAGCAGGCCTGTGAGCTCCCGCACCCCGTTTTCCAGAGGCCGAATCAGCCGGATCCGCACCGGCCGGCCCGCATAGGCGGCAAAGTGCTCCGGGCGGGTCAGTTTCCGCTCCAACCCAGGGGAGGAGACCTCCAGCATGTACTCCTGGGGGATGGGATCCTCCCGGTCCAGCACAGGGGAGAGGGCGTGGGTCATATCCACACAGTCGTCAATGGACACGCCGCCGTCCTTGTCGATAAACACCCGCAGGAACCACTCAGCCCCCTCCTTGACAAACTGCACATCCCACAGGGAAAGCCCCAGCTCTTTGGCCAGAGGTTCGCTCAGTTCCCAGACCCGGTGGGCCACGTTTCCTTTTTTCTTGGGAGCAGCGCTCATATACCTCCCGTCCTTTCCCGGCCTGGCGGCCGTTTTCGCTTTTCCTTCATAAGCAAACAAAAGAGCGGGTCGCCCCACTCTTTCATCGTCCATCCTATACCATAGCTATTATACCACCGGATTTTAGGAAAATCAAGGGGTTTCTCCCGGAAGAATGGCCTTTTCCCAGGGAAAACCAGCCTCCGTTTGGGGATTTCCCGGCCGGCGGCCCAGCAGGCCCTACACCTCCAGCTGCCGGGACAGGAACAGGGAGGCCGCCCGTGCGCTTTCCAAAGCCTCGCTGCCTGGTTTTCCCGGAGACTTTTCCCCTTTCACCAGCAGCACGGCCCCCATGGGATCCCCGGCCGCCGCCACGGGAAAGGCCGCCACCGCCTCCCCCTGGGCGCCCTGGGCGATGGGCAGCGTGTTTTCTCCCGTGGAGATAAAGGAGGCCTTCCCCTGCACCAATTCCTCCAGCTGGGGAGAAAGAGGCTTTCGCAACAGCTCCCGTTTGGCAGGACCCGCCACGGCGATCACCTGCTCGTTGTCGCACACAGCGGCCCCCTGGCCGGTGAGCGTCACCAGCGCCTCTGCGTACGCCTGGGCCAAAGAGGACATCTCCCCCACCGGGGAATACTTTTTCAAAATCACCTCGCCGGACACATCGGTGAAAATCTCCATGGGCATGCCCTCGCGGATTTTCAGCGTGCGGCGAATCTCTTTGGGGATGACCACCCTTCCCAGGTCGTCGATCCGTCGGACTATACCTGTGGCTTTCATACCATTCCTCCCAAAATTTCTGCCGTGCCCTGCGCGGCTTGGTTTCGTGAGAGTAGTATTTGCCAAGGTTTTTTGTTTTATCCTTTTTTTCTCAGAACTAAAAAAGCGGAAAGCAACTCTTCTCATAACCGCCCCCTGGATGCCTCTCTTTTCCCCCACAAGCCCCTCTGGCAGGGAGAATGTTCAACCCTCCAACTTCTTCCTCACACACTCTTTTCCCCATTTTCCGGGCCTGCTGGAGCCCTCTTTCGCAAAGGGCAGTGTATAGATAACTTCAACTCCCAGGGAAAAAGCCCTGAGAGAATCTAAAATTTAAGAGGGTTGAAATTATGAAGAAAAGCAAGTTTCTGAAGAAATCACTTGCGATGCTTCTGGCAGTGATGCTGGTCGTCGCAATGATTCCGCTCAGCGCTTCCGCTTCTGCTCCGAACCTCCAGCAGGTCAGAGCTATGGCGGACGGCGAAACGGTCCTTCTGACCGAGAGCGGCAACACTTTCACCGGCACTTATCGCCGCGGTGCAAGTGATGTAACGCTCGAGGTTGTAGTGGCTCGGGATAACTTGGTGTATTACACCAATATCTCTACCACCGCTTCCACGGATGAGTTGGCCACACCAAACAATAATAATAATAACCTGTGGAGCATTGCGAACCTGGACGTCAAGCGTTACACCAACGCTGACGGCAACGTGGAAGTGGACTTCTCCGTGGCTGACCGCAACGATCCCAAGGTTCGTGAGAACTACAGCGTGGTGCTGACTCCTGTCACTGCTGACACCACCGCTGAAATCACCGACTTTGAGCTCAACCGTGTGATGCCCAACAACGAAATCCCCAACTGGGAGAAGGCTTCCATCGGTGTGGACTTCGTGTCTGTGACCATGCCCTATGACTCTGTGAACTCTGGCGTTACCTACCAGATCCGCAACATGTCCGTGTCTGAGGGCGCTACCTGGACCATTACTCGTGGCACCAATACTGTTGCTACTGGTAATGATACCGGAATTGTGAACGGTGTGAACATGGCCAACAACGGTACTGTTGCCAACAACGGTACTGTTACCGTTCAGAACGGCGATGTGATCACCGTTACCAACGCCGGCAACACCCGTCCCTATACCCTGCACATCGACATTGCCGATGGTTTTGAGACCTTTGAGACCGCTGAGGGCCTGGACGCTGTCCTGTTCCCCAAATCCGGTAATATCGTGGTCCTGCTGCCCTTCGGCACTGCCGCTGACGCCAACGGAGGGGACATCACTGTGACCCCCCTGTTCACTTTGGATTATCCCAGCGCTACCGCTACCTGGAACGGCCATGAAATCGACGGTGTGGATGACACCATTACCATCGATGCCGACGACGTAGTTGACAGCCAGAGCAGCATGACTACTTTTGACACCTTCGAAGGCACCAACAATGACGATTGGACCGGCCGGAAAGAAATTGCCGACGATAGCTTTGCAAACTTCGTCAAGGGCACCTATCTCGAAAATAACGCAAATCGCGTTGTTGCCGCTACCATCAATCTGACTTATGCCGACGAAGCAACTCGTCCTTACAAGGTTTACTTCATGGAGACTCAGCGGAACAACGAGACTGAGATTGACCGTTTGGTGATCGGCAGCGAAGACGCTGTAATCGATCAGGATGCCAAGACCATCGACATCACTCTGCCCAACGGCACCAACCTGAACAGCGTGAACCTGCGTAGTAATAACAGTGAAACTGCCGCTACTTTCACCGGTTCCTTCGGCGCCAATATCAGCTTTGTAGTACCTGCTGCAACTTTTGAAACCAGCACTGGAGTGCGGTCTGTTACCGATACCTTTACTACCGTAAGCAGTAACACTAGACTGGATCTCCGTCAGCCCATCACTGTGAGTGTGAAGTCTCAGGATGGCATCAACGAAGAATTCTACACCCTGAATGTGAACGCTTCCAGCGAATACGCTGACGCGGAAATCACTTCCTTCACCATTCGGAATGGGGATTACACCTACACTGCCCAGCCCGACAAGAACGGCAATGTCACTCTGGTGGTTCCCTATGAGATCTACAACAGAACGCAGTTGAATGGCTGGAATTTCTTCTACACCAAGACTATCGGCACCTTGGCTACCTGCAATAACTGGACTCTCCCTGTGAGCGGCTCCGCAATTACAGCTGCTGATGCCTATATTCCTGCGAGAATCGGCGATGGGACCGAAGGTGCTGCCATTGCCGTGAGCATGACCGGTGATGACCTGACTGTCAACACCAAGGAATACCGGATTAAGATTGACCGCGCTGCTGCCAAGACTGAGTCTTCTCTGGAGAAATTCACTCTGGTAGGCCGTTCCGATTGGGAAGTGCCCGGCGCCCCCCATACTTATCAGGGCACTATCAACAAAACTGAGGAAACCATCACTGCCAACGTTTCCTGGACTGCCGGTCAGTATTGGGCTGGCGGTGCTTCCGCTGGAATGAATGCCATTATTGAGGCTGCTGCTGATTCCAACGCTCGGATTTTCTTTGAAAATAGGCTGGGCAATCTCATTGAGTTTGTGGACAGCGGTTCCGCCAATCCCACTCCTGTAGACCGGACTAACATTGCTTCCGGCACCGATAACAACACTCTCTATAACGGAGCCGAAATTTATGTGCTCAGTGAAGAGATGTGGGTTCAGTTTGAGCAGACCGGCGGTGTGATCCAGTCTGATCGCAACGGCGTAAACGGCTCCTCTAGAAATTACATTACTGCAGCTAATTGGACTGCTAATGCTAATTCTTCCAACGCAAGCCAGTACACCATCTATGAGCTGACTCTGGGTGCTGATCCTGCTGAGGAAGGCGCTGGCCTGATCGACATGACCCTGGTGGACGGCACCGGCTGGGAAGCTGACCTGACCATCAATATTGACCAAGGCACACTGCGCTGCGACAATGTTCCCTATGCGCTGACCAGTGATCTGCGTGCAAATGGTTCTCTTAAGCTCGATGGGAACAACACCAGCGTGAATCCCATCTTCCTGACCTATGACTTCAAGGACGCCAACCGCGCCTATGTGTTGGGCCGCGATGTAACTGGTAATCCCAACAACAATCCTCCTTCTGCAAATACTCCCACTACCATTCCCACTACCATTCCCACTGCCGGTAACAATGGTAATGCTGTTTTCACCGATATGGCTGACTTCACCGGCGGCTGGACCGAGGATAAGTACGAGCAGTATGTGCTGGACGGCAATCCCTTCCTGCTGATCAGCCGTGAAGGCGATGTTTATGTTTACAATTGGGTGGATGACAACGGTGACGGCGCTATCCAGTTGAGTGAGTTCACTCGCAACACTGCTGTACAGACTTCCCAGCTGGCTGTCTGCGATGAGAATGGCGACGCCTATCAGGGACTCAAGTTTGTTCTGGATGTTGCCGAGCCCAACGCCGGCACCACTCTGAGCAAGTTCTGGTTCACCGGCTTTGAGAATGCCGCTACCACTATCACCAACGACACCATCACCGTGACTCTGCCCTATGGCACCGATCTGGATGAAACCGAGTACACTTACCTGATCCCCAACTTTGAATTCACCTCCGATTCCGAGGGCGCTATTGTGACCGTTGATGATCCCGAACTGCTGGGCAAGCCCCTCCGTTCCGGCGTCACCAACGTGAACTTCACCTCTACTCGGAAGATCACTGTCATTGCTGAGAACGAGACTGCCACCAGACAGTATACTGTCAACGTACAGGTGGCCGACGCTTTCTCCGACGTGGAGCCCGGCGACTGGTTCTATGACGATGTGATGGCAGCAGCCGGCTTCGGTTATGTGAACGGCATGGGCAACGGCAAGTATGAGCCTTATGGCACTACCACCCGCGCTCAGTTCGCCAAGATCCTGGCTGAGGCTCTGGATTACGATCCCACTGCTTACACCACCTCTGCCTTCCCGGATGTGGCCAACGACCACTGGGCAATGGCTGCCATTGCCTTCTGCGCCGATCAGGAAATCATCCTGGGCTATGACACCGGTAACTTCGAACCCAGCAAGACCATCACCCGTCAGGAAGCTGCTTTGATGCTCCAGAGAGCGTTTGATCTCCAGGGCACCGAGAGCAACCTGTATCCCGATGATGCGAAGATCGCTGGCTGGGCCGAGGATGGCGTGTATGCTGTGAAGCATGCTGGTCTGATGAAGGGCGATGCCGATACCGGCAACTTCCGTCCCACCAGCACTATGAACAGAGCTGAAATGGCCACCATTCTGATGAATGCCCATCGCGCTGGTTTGATCAAATGAGGTTTCAACTCATCTAAATTTTATGATTACCCCATAGACAGGAGGGACAGCGCAAGCTGTCCCTTTTGTCTTTTTCCCCAGACCGCTGGCGCGGTCCGATGAAAGCCGTAGATTGACAGGAGGGACAGCGCAAGCTGTCCCTTTTGTCTTTTTCCCAGACTGCTGGCGCGGTCCGATGAAAGCCATAGATTGACAGGAGGGACGGCGCAAGCTGTCCCTTTTGTCTTTTTCCCAGACTGCTGGCGCGGTCCGATGAAAGCCATGAATAGACAGGAGGGACGGCGCAAGCTGTCCCTTTTGTCTTTTTCCCCAGACCGCTGGCGCGGTCCGATGAAAGCCATAGATTGACAGGGGGACGGCGTAGGCTTTCCCTTTTGTCTTTTTCCCCAGACCGCTGGCGCGGTCCGATGAAAGCCATGAATTGACAGGAGGGAGGGCGTAGGCTATTCCTCCTGTTACATGGATATGTTGACCTGCCCTGGCTAGGTGAATCTGTCAGGAATTGAGAGTAGGGCGGCATGCGTTCCCCCCTCGTAAAATAAAAAACGGTC
>DSTMR04002__coassemble_941_pt1 | contig 26551 bp, 27 predicted proteins | sample DSTMR04002__metabat2_high_PE_036 | metagenome-assembled genome bin DSTMR04002
ACACTCTATCCTGTCGGGAGGGTTTCCAAAACCCTTACAATTTTCCCAGCACTCGTCCCTGGCACTCTATCCCGTCGTGAGGGTTTCCAAAACCCTCACAACTTTCCCAGCACTCGTCCTTGACACTCTAAACGGTCATAAGGGCCGATGGGAATGGGGGCATAGTTGGTGTTGAAGGAGAGAAGCTGCTGGTGGCCCAGCTGTTTGATGTAGCCCTCGCCGTTTAGAGCAAAAATGCCCACTTCCCCCTCCCGCAGGGCGCCGTTTTCCACCCGCTGCACAAACACAATGTCTCCGTCTTTGTAAGCAGGTTCCATGCTGTCGCCGCTGACCCGCAGGCAGCAGTGGGCCTGTTCCGGAACCCGCTCCGAGGGGATTTCCAATTTGGTGGTGTAATAGGTGTCTCCCAAGGGCTCCCCAGTGCCGGCGGAAACGGCCAGGTCGTATAAGCTGATGTGGGTGATCCAGCCCTTCTGTTCACGCTCCACCTGGTGGGTCATGCGCTGGTGCTCTGTTTCCAGCAGGCCGTCCACCGCCCGTTTGCCGTACAGGTCCAGGGCCCGGTATTTTTGAATGTGCCCCATTTCCTCAAAGCTGACGGAAAATCCCTGTGTCCTGGCGTAGTTGGGGTCGGTCAATTCCTCTCGCAGGAAAAAGTCCGCGGTGGTTCCGAAATACTCCGCCAGCTTTCCTGCGGTGCTCAGCTGCAGCCCATCGTAGCCCCGCTTGTACCAGTTGTCAATGGTGGTGTAGGGGATGCCGCTGCGCAGGGAGAGGGTCCGGCGGTTTAGTCCCTCCCGTTCCATGAGAAGGTCCAGTTTCTCCAAAAAGTTCAAAGGGTACACCTGCCTCGGTTTTTTTCTAGGATACCACAGAAAGAGGAATTTCGTCAAGGGAAAATACTCTTATGAATAAATCAGCCTTGACAAAAACTCAAAAGAGTAATAAAATAAAAATATGGCCGGAGAAAACCCTCATGTGAGGGAATTTTTACCAGGCCAACACCAGGAGAAAGGGGAGGAAGACCATTTATGGAGTACGAACTCATGGCAAAGGCTTACCTGGAGGAGGTGGCCCGGCTGGACCGGCGCATCGCCCAGCTGCGCCGGCAGAGCAGAACCCACCGGGAAGGGGATCTGTGGCCCCGGATCGGCAGGCTGTTGGAAATTCGGGACGACCTGCGGGTGACGGCCCATGTGCTGCAGCGGCGGGCAGCCAGAACCCCGTGACCCGGGCGCTGTTTGAGCAGGCCCCCTACTTGCGGGAAGAGCTTGCCTGGACGCCCAGCGGCCCCCGGGCAGAGGAGCTGCGCCGCCTTTTGGCGGTTTTAGAGCAGCTGCCGGAAAGGCTGCCGGATCCCAAGACACGTCTCATCGCCCGCAAGGTGCTGGAGTACGGGGCGCCCATTCCCTGGAAGCAGATTGTGGCGGAATTGGGCTACCGGTGGACGGTGGGCAAGGCCCGCTACGCCTACAGCCGGGTGTGCGCCCTGTGCTTTTCCGCGCAGGAGAGGGGGCGCACAGGGTGAGCAGAGGACGGCGGCCTGCCACGGCCCGGGCGTGGCGCCGGGCGGCGGACCGGTATTTGGAAAGCTGCGACCAGCAAAGCCGCCTGCCCACGGTGACAGGGCTGGCCCTGGCCCTGGGGTTTCCCACCCGGGCCGCTTTGGAAACCGCTGCCGGCCAGGATCCGGAGCAGGTATTGATTCGGGCCCTGTCCCAGGTGGAGGAGGCGAACCTGCAGGCGGTATACCGCCGGGACACCGCCTCCGGGGCGAAATTCATTTTGCAGAGCTGCTTTGGCTACGGGGAAAAGGACTTGCCGGAGACAGGGCCCATTACCGTGCAGGTGGAGGGAGAGGAGGAGCCCCATGCAGGTGACCATACCGAAGAAGGCTTTTAACGCCTGTTTCCTGCCCTTTTTGGAGGACGACTCCCACCGGTACTTGGTGCTGTACGGAGGGGCGGGCAGCGGGAAAAGCGTGTTTGCCGTGCAGCGGTTTCTGGTCCGGATGCTGGCCAAGCCCCTGTGCAACTTGTTGGTGGTCCGGGCTGTGGCCGCCACCCACCGGGACAGCACCTATGCCCTGTTTAAACAGGTGATTGCCCGGTGGGGGCTGGGCTCCCTGTTTACCTGCCGGGACTCGGACTTGCGGATCACCTGCGCCAACGGCAACGGGGCCATCTTCAAAGGGCTGGACGATGCGGAAAAGCTGAAATCCGTCACCTTTCCCAAGGGGGAGCTGACGGAGATCTGGGTGGAGGAGGCTTCGGAGATTCGGGAGTCGGATTTCAACCAGCTGGACGTGCGCCTGCGAGGAGCGGGGGCGCACAAGCAGATGGTGCTCACCTTTAACCCGGTTTCCGTCCGCCACTGGCTCAAGGGGCGCTTTTTCGACCGGGAAGATCCCCGGGCGGCGGTGCTCAAGTCCACCTACAAGGACAACCGGTTTTTGGACGAGGACTACAAGCGCACTTTGGAGGGCTACCGGGACACGGACCCCTACTACTACGGGGTCTACTGTTTGGGGGAGTGGGGCGTGCTGGGCCAGAGTTTTTTCGACGCCCGGCAGGTGACCCAGCGGCTGGGGGAGGTTTCCCCGCCCCGAAAACAGGGGGAGTTCCTCTGGAAGGAGGGGGGCTTTTCCTGGGTGGACCAGCCGGATGGCCCGGTGCGCATCTACCGGGAGCCCGTGCCAGGGGGCGCCTACGTGATCGGCGCCGACACGGCGGGGGAGGGCTCCGACTTCAACGTGGCCCAGGTGGTGGACCAGGACACTGGGGAGCAGGTGTGCACCCTCCGGGGCAGGATGGACGAGGACCTGTTTGCCAAACAGCTGTACTGCCTGGGGCTCTACTACAACACCGCCCTGCTGGCGGTGGAGGCCAATTTCTCCAGCTATCCCATCCGGGAGTTGGAACGGCTGCGCTATCCCCGGCAATATGTGCGCCGCACGGAGGACAGCTTCACCCACCGGCCCCGGCAAAGCTACGGGTTCAAAACCACCAGCGCCACCCGGCCCCTGCTTTTGGCAGGCCTGGTGGAGGTGGTGCGGGACCACAGCGCCTGGCTCCAGGACCGGACCACCTTGGAGGAACTGCTCACCTTTGTGCGCAACCAGCGGGGGCGGCCCGAAGCCCAGCAGGGGGCCCACGATGACTGCGTCATGGCCCTGGCCATTGCCTATTACTGCCGGGACGGGGCGGCCCCCGGGGAGGGGGAGGCCTCTCCCTTTGTGGGTGTGAGCCGGGGGATTTCCGGAGAGAGGAGGCGCTCATGGACGAATGGACCGTGGTGACCAGCTTGTCTGTGCTGGCGGCCCTGGCCGCCGCCGTGGCCGGGCCCCTGGTGCGGCTCAACGGCACCATCTCCCGGCTGTCGGCCATGCTGGAACATGTGCTGGCCCGGCTGGATAAACTGGAAGGGGAGGACGAAAAGCTCCGGTGCCGGGGGGAACAGTCCCAGCGGGACCTGGGCCGGAGAATCGAAGACCAGGGGCAGCGGCTGAACCGGTGTGAAAACCGCCTGTCCCTGCTGGAACAGACGAAAGGAGAAAGCCATGGGCATTAACTGGAAAGTGCGGATCAAAAATCCCCTGTTTTGGGCCCAGGTGGCGGTGGCCATTCTGTCCCCGGTGCTGGTGGGGCTGGGGCTGCAGTGGGACCAGATGAACACCTGGCCCGCCTTGGGGGAGGCTCTTTGGCGGGCGGTGCAGAACCCGGTGATTGTGGTTTCTGTGGTGGGTTCCCTGTGGACCTGTATCACCGATCCCACCACCGCCGGGCTGGGGGACAGCAAGGAGGCGCTGACCTACACAGCGCCCAAACGGGATTGAAAACAGGGAGGGCGCCGCGTGCTGCGGCGCCCTCGGCTGGTTTGTGGGAAACCGGCGTTCTCCCTCACTGGAAAAAGTCGTCCATAGAGTGCCCGAACAGCTGGGCCAGACGGTACAAATTTCCCAGGGTGGGGAAGCATTTCCCCAATTCGTAGTAAGCGTAAGAGGCCCGGCTTACGTGGATGTGCTGGGCCACCTGGTATTGGGAGAGCCCGGCTTCTTGGCGGAACGCCCGCAGGTTGTGCTGAAAGGCGTCCAACAGTGCTTCCCTGTGTAGATTTTTCACAATAACCACTCCTTTGCCTACAGTGTACCACAGTTTCCCAAAATGTACAACGGTTTTGTATTACAAATATGTAATGTATATTTTATCGCAAATTCGCATTACAATAAACACACTGTAGATGTTGAATCCTTTTTACATTGTGTGGGAGCGCGTGTATGCGAGAATTTCGAGTGCCACAAAAGATTCCTAAAATACCCACGAGCACCAATAAATCGATCCGCTTTCCCAACGACGTGATCGAGCAGGTGGAGGCGGCCATCACAGGGACGGACTGCACCTTTTCCGCCTTCGTCATTGAGGCGGTCCGGGTGGCGTTGGACAACCTGCGGGAGCAGCAGGAAAAAGAGAAGCCGTAAACCAAAAGGAAAGGGCCCTCGGTTGGAAAACCAGGCCCTTTTTGCTCGCCAAGCGAAAACCGGAGAGGCTGTGAACCTCTCCGGCTTTTTGTTTTTTCCAGTGGGATACCTCTGGTCACAGAGGCAGATAGCCCACTTTTTCCAGTGGGGCGCCTCCGGTCACAGAGGCAGATAGCCCGCTTTTTTCCAGTGGGGCGCCTCTGGTTACAGAGGCAAATAGCCCACTTTTTCCAGTGGGGCGCCTCTGGTCACAGAGGCAGATAGCCCACTTTTTCCAGTGGGGCGCCTCTGGTCACAGAGGCAGGTAGCCCACTTTTTTCATGACCTTCTGCAGGGTCTTCCGGGCGATGCGCTCCGCCTTGGGGGCGTTGTCCCGGTAGCACTGCTCCAGGTAGGCCTTGTCTCCCCGGAGCTGAGCAAACCGCTCCTGAATGGGCCGCAGCTCCTCGATGACGGCTTCGGCCACGGCGGGCTTAAAGTCCCCATAGCCCTTGCCGGCGAACTCCTGCTCGATCTCCTCCATGGTCTTGCCGGTGATGGTGGAGTAGATGGCCATCAGGTTGCTGACCCCGGGCTTGTTCTCCGGGTCGTAGCGGACCAGGGCCTCTGAGTCGGTGACAGCCCGCTTAAACTTCCGCAGGATGGTGTCCGAGTCGTCCAGCACGGTGATAAAGGCGTTCACGTTCTCGTCGGACTTGCTCATCTTCTTGGTGGGATCCTGCAGGGACATGATCCGGGCCCCGTGCTTGGGGATGATGGGTTCCGGCACGGTGAAGGTGGGGCTGTACAGGCCGTTGAACCGCTCGGCAATGTTCCGGGTCAGCTCCAGGTGCTGCTTCTGGTCGGCGCCCACGGGGACGTAGTCCGCCTGGTACAGCAGAATGTCCGCAGCCATCAGGCAGGGGTAGGTGAACAGCCCCGCGTTGATGTTGTCCGCGTGTTTAGCGGATTTATCTTTAAACTGGGTCATGCGGGAGAGCTCCCCAAACTGGGTGTAGCAGTTTAAGATCCAGGCCAGCTGGGAGTGCTCCGGCACCTGGCTCTGAATGAAGAAGACGCTCTTTTCCAGATCGATGCCCATGGCCAGCAGCATGGCGTAGCCGTCCAGCACGTTCTTCCGCAGGGCGGCAGGATCCTGCCGCACGGTGATGGCGTGCAGGTCTGCCAGGCCGTAGACGCACTCGTACTCATCCTGCAGGCCCACGAAGTTTTTCAAAGCGCCCAGGTAATTGCCCAGGGTAAAGGTGCCCGTGGGCTGAATCAGGCTGAGCACTCGTTTTTTCTGTTGTGCTTCCATTGTGTTGTCTCTCCTTACTTGGTCATTTCCTCATAGGTTTCCGCCAGCAGGCGAATGCCCTCCGTCAGCTGCTCGTCCGTGGGGGTGGAGAAGTTGATGCGGAAGGCCTGGCAGGGCTCGCTCTCGTCGGTGAGGAAGGCCGTGCCCGGCACCACGCACACCTTGTGGGCCGTGGCCCGCTTCACAAAGTCCAGCATGTCCACACCGTCCGGCAGGGAGCACCAGGCAAACAGGCCGCCCTCAAAGTGGCTCCAGGTGATGCCCAGAGGCTGGAAGTACCGCTCCATGGCCTCCAGCAAAATGGAGCTCTTCCGGCGGTAGATGGCCCGCAGCCGGTCCAGGTGGGCCTCATAATCGTACTCGGTCATAATGCGGTGGCAGACAATCTGGGCCCACATGTTGGAGTGGACGTCCTCGCCCTGCTTGCACACCACCATCTTTTGCAGGACCGCCTTGGGGCCGATGGCGTAGCCCACCCGCATGCCGGGGGAGATGACCTTGGAGAAGGAGCCGGCGTAGACCACCACGCCCTCGGTATCCAAGGACTTGATGGAGGGCACGTCCTCCCCGGCAAAGCGCAGGTCGCCGTAGGGGTTGTCCTCCAAGATGATGACGTTGTGCTCCCGGCACAGCTCATAGACTTTCTTGCGCTTCTCCAGGCTCATGGTGATGCCGGAGGGGTTCTGGAAGTTGGGGATGGTGTACAGGTACTTCACGTTTTTCTCCGTGTGCAAAGCCTCTTCCAGCTTCCCAATGTCGATGCCGTCCTCCTCCATGGGGATGCCCACCAGCTTGGCCCGGTAGGACCGGAAGGTGTTGAGAGAGCCGATGAAGCTGGGCGCCTCGCACAGCACCGTGTCCCCTTCGTTTAGAAGGGTCTTGGTCAGCAGGTCCATCACCTGCTGGGCGCCGCTGGTGATGAGGATGTCGTCGTTCTCCGTGCCCACGTGGTGTTTTTGGGCCATGTATTGTTTCAAATGCTCCCGCAGGGGAGTGTACCCCTCGGTGACTCCGTACTGCAGGGCTTCGATGGGGGTGTTCTGCAGCAGGTCCTGGGAGATCTTTTGCACAGCCTCATAGGGGAAGGCGTCCGGGGCAGGGTTGCCCGCAGACAGGGGGATCACGCTGGGGTCGGAGGAGTTCTTCAGAATCTCCCGGATCGCGGAGGGCTTCAAACTCTGTACACGTTCTGAAAACTGATAGTTCACGATTGCTCCACTCACTTTCCATCAAATTTTCGCGGCAGCAAAAAAGCCCTGTCCCCCTCCTGCATTGCAAGAGACGGGGACAGGGCCAGCCTGCGGTGCCACCCACGTTTGACAAAAGCCCCAGGGCCTTTGTCCACTTCCTTGGGTTCCTTAACGCGGAAAACGTCGGGCCATTCCCTGCCCGCCCTCTCGGGGCCCATTGGCGCGGTTCCCCCGCCGCTTTTCCAGCGCCGGCGGCTCTCTGCAAAGGGGGATCTCCCGCGTTACTTGCTCCCGATCATAGGTGTATCTGGTATTGTCCCTTATTATACCCCTGCCGTGGAAAAATGTCAAACGAAAATGAAACCGGCTGTTAGTTACCATAATTTGTTGCCATAATTTTTTACGAGCCGCTTCGCCAGGAGGCCGGGCGATGTGCCTGCAAAGAGCTGTAACATAAGTTTTATCCTGGGAAACGACAGGAACACCCCTCCCAGAATTGACAGGAAATTTTTCCCCGCAGAGGTATAATTCCCTCACAAGCCGCATAGAGCGGTTTCCATAATTTTATCTTGAGGCGGTGTGATCGGTGGAAGAGACGAGAGTTCGGCAAATTCGTTCCCAGGTGGAGGAGGCCCTTTCCTCCCCTTATGCAAAGCAGGTGTTCCTGCAGGTGTTCAGCTTTTTGGGAGGGATGCTCTGCGCCCGGGGGCTGGTGTTTGGCAAATTTTCCCCCTTTGGGGTGGCCTTGGCGGCCAGCGTGCCCCGAGGGGGCTTGTGGGCGGCCGTGCTGGGCGCCTCCCTGGGCTATCTGCTGCCCTCCGCCGCATACATCCCCGTCCGCTATGTGGGGGCTCTGCTGGCGGTGGCGGCCATCCGGTGGTCCCTTTCCGAACTGAAAGGGGTGAATTCCCACCCGCTGTTCGCCCCGGTTGTGACCTTTTTGCCCCTGCTGCTCACCGGTATGACCCTGGTGTTTATCAGCGGTTCTCTGTCCTATACGGCGGCCCTGTATGTGGCGGAGGCTTTTTTGGGGGCGGGGTGCGCCTATTTTCTCCGGCGGGCCGCCTTTTTGCTCCAGGGCCTGACCGGCGATGGAAAGGCCCGCTTCCAGGGCTATTTGGACAACGGGGACATCGCTGCTTTGACGGTCTCTCTGGGCCTTGTGGTGCTTTCCTTTTCCCAGATCACCCTGCAGGGCATCTCCTTGGGGCGGATTCTCATGGTGCTGGTGGTGCTTGTCTGCGCCCGGCTGGGCGGCATTGGCGGAGGCGCTGTGGCAGGGATTGCGGCCGGTGTGGTCCAGGGGCTTTCCACGGCGGGGCTCTCCTACCTGTCCGGCGCCTATGGGCTGGGGGGACTGATGGCCGGCGTGTTTTCTCCCATGGGGAAAATTGCCACGGCCGTGGCCTTTATCCTCTCCCATGGGGTGGCTTCCATGCAGGTGGGAGCGGGTTCCCAGAACACCATCCTCCGGGGGGCGGTGGAAGTGGGTGTGGCCACGGTGCTCTATATGGTGCTGCCGGTCAGCCAGCGTCTGGCCCAGCTGTTCGGAACCAGGAAGGACACCCTCAGCGGCGGGGCCCTGCGGGGAAACATCGTCCTGCGCTTGCGCCATGCCTCCCAGGCCCTCTCCCAGGTGCACACCTCTGTGGAGGAGATTTCCCAAAAGCTCTCCGATCTGTGCGCCCCCAACCTGCAGGGGGTCTACGACCGCTCGGTGGAGACCATCTGTGCAGGGTGCAGCGCCCGGAGCGTGTGCTGGCGCAAGCACAAGGAGGAAACCATGGAGAATTTCCGCCGGCTCACCCGGCCCCTGCGGGAGAAAGGCAGGGTGGATACCTTGGACTTCACCGAGGATTTTTCCCAGCGGTGCGGCCGGGCCGGGGAGATGCGGGACGAGATCAACAAAAACTACGGGCGCTACTTGCTGAAAGAGGCGGCGGAACTGCGGGCTGCCCAGGTACGGGAGGTGGTGGAGGAACATTTTCAGACCACCGCGGAGATCCTGGACGAGATGGCAGGGGAGTTCACCCAGTACCAGAGCTTCGACGAGGAGGCGGCCCAGAGGGTGGCCCAGATCTTGCAGGAAAACGGCGTGACGCCCCTGGAAGTCTGCTGCCGGCTGGACCGGTTTGGCCGCATGACCATCGAAGCGGAGGTGGAACGCCAGCGGCAGAAGCGGCTGAACCGGGCGGTGTTCACCCGGGAGATCTCCGCCGCCTGCGGCCGGGTGTTTTCCCCGCCTTGTCTGAGCAACGCGGGAGAGAACTGCCGCCTGCAGATGTGCCAACGGCCGGCCTACGACGCGGCCCGGGGGTTCTCCCAGTACAGCGCCCGGAACGGGGCTTTCTGCGGAGATTGCGCCAGCGTCTTTTACGACGGATGCGGCAGGCTGCTGGCGGTGCTCAGCGACGGCATGGGCACGGGAGGCAGGGCTGCCGTAGACGGGGCCATGACCTGTGCCATGGCGGAGAGCCTGCTGAAAGCGGGCATTGGCTTCGACGCCATGCTGCAGACGGTCAATGCCGCCCTGCTGGCCAAAAGCGGGGACGAATCCTTGGCGACCCTGGACATTGCCTGTGTGGACCTGTTCACTGCCAAGGCGGAATTTTACAAGGCCGGGGCTGCCTGCACCATTCTCCGCCGGGGCAGAAAGGTGGAGGTGATCGAAGCCTCCAGCGTGCCGGTGGGCATCATGCCCCAGGTGGAGTTTGCCTCCTACAGCCGGGACCTCTCTCCCGGGGACATTTTGGTGCTGGTGTCCGACGGGGTGACCGCTTCCGGGCAGGAATGGCTGGAGGATCTGGTGCTCCACTGGGATGAAGAGGAAAATCCCAACCTGCTGGCCCAAGCCATCACAGACGAGGCCCGCCACCGGCGCAGCGATGGCCACGAAGACGACATCACCGCCCTGGCGCTGGTGATCCGATAGAAAAAAGGGGCTGCCACATGCTTGCGGCAGCCCCTTTGGGACTGTCGAAAAAGTAAAAGAAAGCAAACGTAAAAGTTTTTGATCTTCTCGCCTGCCGGCTCGGTCGGCTGTTGGGCAACGTCCCACCGGGACGTAACAGCCTTTTTTCAAAAAGTTTGCCGGGTGTGGGGCGCTGGTGCCCAGTGGGCACCGTCAAGCGCTGACCGAGCCGGTAGGCGAGACCGGCGCCCCACGGTCTTAAAAGGCGCTCAGCGACAAAAAAGTCAGCAGACAGGGGCCGAAGGCCCCGCTTCTGCGGCCGGCTTCCCTCTTATGGGACTTTTTCGACAAGCTGAAAGGGGCTGCCGCATGCTTGCGGCAGCCCCTTTGCAGGTCTGTTATTTGTCGATGTATTCCCGCACGAAGAAATCCGCGCCGATTTTATCGCAGAGAGCTTTGCAGGCGTCGATCTCCTCTTTGGGCATGGTGCTGACCACGGTCATGCGCACGTGGGGCACGTTGAACACAGCGTTGGCGGTGAACTTCATAATGGCGGGCAGGGCGTCCAGGCCAAACTGGCTGTGGCAGAGAGCGTCGTATTTTTCCGGAGTGCTGGCGTTCAGGCTCACGGACACCGCGTCCACCCGGCCGTCCAGCTCCATGGCGGCGTTGCGGCCGGTGATCAAATCTGCCAGGCCGTTGGTGTTGATCCGAATCAGGTGGGACCCGTTCCCCTTGATCTTGTCACAGAGCCACATCATGTCGTCCCAGCGGCAGGCCGGTTCTCCATAACCGCAGAACACCACCTCGTTGTACCGGTTTAAATCCCGCTGCTCCAGTTCCTGCCAGATCTCCTCCTTAGAGGGTTCGCCCCCCTGATACCACAGGTTGTCCGCGTACAGGCTTCCAGGGCTGTTGTTGCGCAGGCAAAAGTCGCAGCTGTTGCAGCACTGGTTGGTCATGTTTACGTACAGGCATTTTTCGTACTCATAGGTGATGGCGGCGCCATACTTGTTTTCTTCCATGTTTGTTCCGATCCTTTCCCGAATATTCCCACACCAGATTATCCAATGCCGAACAGCCTGCGGGCGTTTTCCGCCGTGCAATCCAGCAGGGTTTGAGGCTCTATGCCCCGCAGTTCCCCGATTTTCTCCGCCACATAGGCGATGAGGGAAGAGTCGTTTCGTTTGCCCCGGAAGGGGACAGGGGCCATGTAGGGGGCGTCTGTTTCCAGCACCAGCCGGTCCAAGGGGATGTTTTTCGCCACCTCCACGGCGTGGCGGGCGTTTTTAAAGGTGACCACCCCGCCCAGGCCGATGTACATGCCCAGGTTCAGAATTTCCCGGGCGGTCTCCCAGCTGCCGGAAAAACAGTGCACCACTCCGGCGGGCCTGTACTTTTGCAGAAAGGCCAGCGTGTCGGCGTGGGCCTCCCGGTCGTGGACCACCACAGGCAGGGCCATTTCCCTGGCCAGCTCCAGCTGCAGCTGAAAGACCTCTTGCTGCCGGTCCTTGGGGCAGGCGTCCAGCCAGTGGTAGTCCAGGCCGATTTCGCCCACGGCCAACATCTTGGGATCCTGCAGATACCGGCGCACCTGCTCCAGCCAGTCCTCCGGCAGGTCCCGGGCGTCCTCCGGGTGAATGCCCGCCCCGCCAAAGACGTAGTCATACCGGCGGGTCAGCTCCCAGGTGGTTTGGCAGCTTTCCAAGTTGGAGGCCATGTTCACAATGCCGGTCACGCCCTTTTCCTGCAGGGTCCAGCCCAGCAGCTGTTCCCGGTCGCCGTCGAACTGGCGGCTGTCGTAGTGGGCGTGAGAATCGAAAATGTTTCGCAAGATAGCAATCACCTCAAAGAAACTGCGAAGGGGCGTAGCCGGTGAAAGAAGCGAGGCGAAACCCCCACGGTGCGCAGCGCCCAGGCGGCAACCAGCCGGGGCTGGGGCCTATCTCCCTTTGGCCGCGTGGGGCTTGCCCCCTGCTTTTTCTTTTTCCGGCTGCGCCGGTTTTCAAGGCCGCGGCTTTCTTAAAAGAAAACCGCCTACAGAACTTTTACGCCGCTTCGCGGGTATTTTTTTTCACATCAGCACAATTTCGCCCCGGCGGGGATGCTGTCGTCCACCATCAGCAGGTGCAGGCACTCCTCGCCCTTTTCCGTGTGCACCGCGGAGAGCAGCATGCCGCAGCTCTCCAGGCCCATCATCTTTCGGGGGGGCAGGTTCACAATGGCCACCAAAGTCTTGCCGATCAAGTCTTCCGGCTCGTACCACTTGTGGATGCCGGAAAGGATCTGCCGGTCCACACCGGTGCCGTCGTCCAGGGTAAAGCGCAGCAGCTTCTGGCTCTTCTTCACCGCCTCGCAGGCCTTTACCTTCACGGCCCGGAAATCGCACTTGCAGAAGGTGTCAAAGTCCACCGGCTCTTCTAGCTGGGGCTCCACCTGAATCTCCGGCTGGGGCTTGCGTGCCTCCTCCATGGCGGTAACCTGGTCCATCACCTCGTCCACATCCAGCCGGGCAAAGAGAATCTCCGGCTTGTCGGTGACCTGGTTGCCGATGGGGTACAGGCCGGTTTTGTCCAGGTCGTCCCAATCCCGGGCCTGGGTTTGCAGCTGGGCCAGAATCTTCTCGGCTGTCTCCGGCATAAAGGCCTTCAGCAGGCTGGCGCCCAGCGCGATGCAGTCCACCAGATTGTACAGCACCGTGGCCAGGCGGGGCTTTTTCTCCTCGTCCTTGGCCAGGGCCCAGGGCATGGTTTCGTCGATATATTTGTTGCACCGTTTAAACAGGGTGAAGATCTCCGTAATGGCGTCGGCCACCCGCAGGCTGGCCATCTTTTCCGCCACCTTGTCCCGGCAGGCGGCCGCCACGGCCTTCAGATCCTCGTCCACGGCCTCGGACACGCCGGTGTCGGTCACAACACCGCCAAAGTATTTGTTGCTCATGGAGACCGTCCGGTTGACCAGGTTGCCCAGAACGTTGGCCAGGTCGCTGTTGGTCCGTTCGCACACCAGCTCCCAGGTCAGGTTGCCGTCGTTGTCGTAGGGCATCTCGTGGAGCAGGAAGTACCGCACCGCGTCCACGCCGAACATGGACACCAAATCGTCGGCGTAGATGATGTTGCCCTTGGATTTGCTCATCTTGCCCCCGTTCATCAGCAGCCAGGGGTGGCCGAACACCTGGCGGGGCAGGGGCAGATCCAGGGCCATGAGGAAAATGGGCCAGTAGATGGTGTGGAAGCGGATGATGTCCTTGCCGATCAGGTGCAGGTCCGCGGGCCACAGCTTTTTAAACTGCTCCTCGCTCTGCCCGCCGCAGTGGTAGCCGATGCCGGTGATGTAGTTGGTCAGGGCGTCCAGCCACACGTAGACCACATGCTTGGGGTCAAACTCCACCGGGATGCCCCACTTAAAGCTGGTGCGGGACACGCACAGGTCCTGCAAGCCGGGCAGCAGGAAGTTGTTCATCATCTCGTTTTTCCGGGCCACCGGCTGGATGAACTCCGGATGGGCGTTGATGTGGTCAATCAGCCGCTGGGCGTATTTGCTCATCTTGAAGAAATACGCTTCCTCTTTGGCGGGGTGGACCTCCCGGCCGCAGTCGGGGCACTTGCCGTCGATGAGCTGGCTCTCGGTCCAGAAGCTCTCGCAGGGAGTGCAGTACAGGCCTTCGTAGGCGCCCTTGTAGATGTCCCCCTTGTCGTAGAGGTACTTAAAGATCTTCTGCACCTCTTTTTCGTGGTAGTCATCGGTGGTGCGGATGAAGTGGTCGTAGGACACGTTCATCAAATCAAACTGCTCTTTGATGATGGCGGCCACCTTGTCCACAAACTCTTTGGGGGTGACGCCTTCGGCCTGGGCCTTCAGCTCGTTTTTCTGGCCGTGTTCGTCGGTGCCGGTCTGAAAGAATACCTCATAGCCCTCCATGCGCTTGAAGCGGGCGATGGCGTCTGCCAGCACAATTTCGTAGACGTTGCCAATGTGCGGCTTGCCCGAGGTGTAGGCAATAGCCGTTGTCAAATAATATTTACCCTTGTTGCTCATGTGTGTTACCCTCCATTCCGCCCGGAGGGGGCGGACAATATTCCTAATTCTTACATGTGATGTGGGACGGCTGTGAACAATCCGTCTTGCAGCGGGCGCGCCGGGAGAGGATTTCTCACCGGAACACCAGCACGGAAAACACGGTGGCCACCATCAACACCACCAGCACCCAAGCGACAATGCGCACAAACAGTTTTCTTCTTTTGTTATTGTACCCTTGCATCCTGTGCAGGCCGTCCTTTCGCACAGCTTTTTCTAAAAGCCGATAATTGTCTTTAAGTGTAGCATTTTCCGGCGGTTTTGTAAAGGCGGTTGCGGGGAAAGATTCCCCAGTCCGGCGAGGCAAGTTCCCGTTTGACATTCGCCGCCAGGTGTACTACACTGAGTCCTGCACACACTTTATCTCGAAAAAGGCGGAATGAGAGTTATGGAATATAAAGAGATGAGCTGTCTTGCCATTCACGATATTTCCGGGGTGGGGAAATGTTCCCTGACGGTGGCCCTGCCGGTGCTGTCCTGCTGCGGCGTGGAGACCAGCGTGCTGCCCACAGCGGTGCTTTCCACCCACACCGGGGGCTTTTCCGGTTTTACCTATCGGGATTTGACCGAGGACCTGCTGCCTATGGCGGAGCATTGGAAAAGCCTGGGGTGCCGGTTCCAAGCCCTGTACAGCGGTTTTTTGGGCAGCGCCGGCCAAATTGGCCTGGTGGAGCAGATTTTTGATTGGTTCCGGCAGGAGGGCACTTTGGTGTTGGTGGATCCGGTTATGGGAGATGGGGGAAAGCTCTATCAAACGTACACGCCGGAGATGGCGGACGGCATGGGCCGTCTGTGCCGCAAGGCGGACATTGTGGTTCCCAATATGACGGAAGCTTATCACCTGCTGGGGCGGGACTACGACCCAGGCCCGTACACCCGGGATCAGGTAGTGGACATTTTGAAAGGCCTGTGTGCCTTGGGGCCTCGCATGGCCGTGCTCACCGGGGTGTGGCTCCAGGTGGGCAGCCTGGGCACCGCTTGCTACGATGCCCGCACCGGGGAGGCGGAACTGTTTTTGACCGACCGGATCGAGGGCTTTTACCACGGCACAGGCGACCTGTTTGCCTCGGCTCTGCTGGGGGGACTGCTCAACGGGGCCTGCTTGAAAGAGGCCTGTGAGACTGCCACAGAGTTTACTTGGCGCACTATTGAGACCACCTTTGAAAAAAGCGCAGACCACCGTTTTGGCCCCAAATTTGAGTGCCATCTGCCCTGGCTGGGGGAAAAGATGGAAGCTTGTAGAAAAACGGTTGCAAATCCAGAGAATTTACGGTAAAATAGACCAGGACGCTTTTTCCATTTAAAGCGCATAGGGTAGCACTGCGCCAAACCTGCCGGGGGCAGCGCGGCGTTTCCCTTTCCAGATAGAAAGAATGCACCGGTTTCCCCTGCAAGGCGGGCGCCGGGAAAGAAGGTTTGCAAGGCCATGGAAGCAAGGTTTTTCCAAAAAGACATCGAGACCATGAGGCGCCCGGACATCGAAGCGCTCCAGCTGGAGCGCCTGCGCCGCATGGTGGATTACTGTTACAACAACGTGCCCTTTTACCACGAGCGTCTGGCTCTGGCCGGCGTGACCTCGGGGGACAAAATCAAAACCCTGTCGGATATCCAATACATTCCCTTCACCACCAAGGACGACATTCGGGACAACTATCCCTTTGGTATGCTGGCTGTGCCTATGAAGGATATCGTGCGCATTCACGCCTCCTCCGGCACCACCGGCAAGCCTACGGTGGGGGTCTATACCCGCCAGGATCTTGACAACTGGTCGGATTACGTGGCCCGCATTGTCACCGCCTCCGGCGTCACAGAGGAGGATATCATCCAAATCTCCTTTGGCTACGGCCTGTTTACCGGGGCCCTGGGCCTGCACTACGGGCTGGAGAAGGTGGGCGCCACGGTGATTCCCGCCTCTTCCGGCAACTCTCAAAAGCAGCTGATGATGCTGCGGGACTTTGGGGTCACCGGGTTGGTGGCCACTCCCAGCTACGCCCTGTACCTGGGAGAGCTGGTCCGGGAGAGCCCCTATCCCAAGGAGGCCTATGCCAGCTTGCGGTACGGCATTTTGGGCAGCGAGGGCTGCACCGAGGAGATGCGGCAGCGCATCGAGGAGAACTTGGGGATCACCGTCACCGACAACTACGGCATGACGGAGCTCACTGGCCCCGGCGTCTCCGGGGAATGCCACCTGCGCTGCGGTCTCCACTTCGCGGAGGATGCCTTCCTGCCGGAGATCATCGACCAGGAGACCCTGGAGCAGAAAGCGCCCGGAGAGACCGGCGAGCTGGTGGTCACCACCTTGACCCGCCAAGGTATGCCGGTGCTGCGGTACCGCACCAAGGACATCACCCGCCTAAACTATGAACCCTGCGCCTGTGGCCGCACCCATGTGCGCATGGACAAGGTTATGGGCCGCACGGACGATATGCTCATCATCAAAGGGGTCAATGTGTTCCCCAGCCAGATCGAGAGCGTGCTGGTGGGCATGGAAAACGTGGGACCTCACTATCAGCTGGTGGTGCGCAAAAAGAATTATCTGGACAATTTGGAAGTGAAAGTGGAGCTCATCGACAGCTCTTTGCTGGAGAGCTTCGGGGAGCTGCAAGCTTTGCAGCATAAAATCCACGACCGCTTAAAGAGCGTGCTGGGCCTGGAGACCAAGGTGACCTTGGTGTCCCCCAAGAGCCTGGAGCGCTTCCAAGGCAAAGCCAAACGAGTGTTGGATCTGCGCAACCAGCCGGAAGAATAAAAACAGAGCCAAACTGCGAAGGGGTGTAAAAGTTTTCGGTCATCTCGACTGCCGTCTCGGTCGGTCGCTGGGCAACGTCCCACCGGGACGTTGCGACCCTTTTTCAAAAGGCTTGCGTGGTGTGGAGCAGAGCTCCACGACCTTGAACCGGCGCAATTGAAAAAATACCAGGGCCGTTGTCATACCGGCTCGAAGAGCCGTGAACAAGAGCCTGGACAGTTTCCTGAAAGCAAGCGGTACAGGGGCGGGGCGGCGGTCTATCGCCCTGCGGGCGCATGCGGCCTTGCTCCTGGTTTTCTTTCTCCGCGGCTGCGCCGGTCAAGACCTTGGGATTTCATCCCAAACCCTGAAAAACTTTCACGCCGCTTCGCGGTTATATCCCATATTTATAGTATCTAGTTGAGAGGAAGATCTTTCATGAAACATCTCTATTTGGGCAACGAAGCCGTAGCCCGCGGCCTGTATGAGGCCGGGGTGCGGGTGGTGTCCGCCTATCCCGGCACTCCCAGCACCGAAATCACCGAAGCCGCTGTGAAATATCCCGAAATCTATTGCGAGTGGGCCCCCAATGAAAAAGTGGCTACCGAGACCGCCTGCGGCGCTTCCATCGGCGGGGCCCGGTCCTTCTGCGCCATGAAGCACGTGGGTCTGAACGTGGCTGCCGACCCTCTGTTCACCATGAGCTACATCGGCGTCAACGGGGGCATGGTGCTGGCTGTGGCCGACGACCCCGGCATGCACTCCTCCCAGAATGAACAGGATTCCCGCAACTACGCCCGGGCGGCCAAAGTGCCCATGTTGGAGCCTGCCGACTCCAAGGAATGCAGGGACTTCACCAAGCTGGCCTACGAGCTTTCCGAGCAGTTTGACACCCCGGTGATCCTGCGGCTGACCACCCGTATCGCCCATTCCCGCTCCATTGTAGAGGAGGGGGAGCGCCAGGAGCTGCCCTTGAAGGAGTATAAAAAAGATCCCAGCAAAAACGTGATGCTGCCTGCCTTTGCCAAGGCCAAGCACGAAAAGGTGGAGGCCCGCACCAAGACCCTTACCGCCTACGCGGAGACCACGTCGCTGAATGTGATCGAAGACAATGGCGCTTCCATCGGGGTGATTGCTGCAGGCACACCGTACCAGTATGTGAAAGAGGCCATGGGGGACACGGTCAACTATTTGAAGCTGGGCCTGGTGTGGCCCCTGCCCGTACAGCTCATTCGGGACTTCGCCGCCAAATGTGAAAAGGTGTACGTAGTGGAGGAGCTGGACGACTTCATCGAGACCCACTGTAAGGCCATTGGCGTGGAGGTCACCGGAAAGGACCTGTTCCCCCGCTGCGGAGAGTTCTCCCAAAAGATTGTGAAAAAGCTCCTCACGGGAGAGGAAGACCCCTTTGTCCGGCTGGAGACAGAGATCCCCACCCGGCCTCCGGTCATGTGCTGCGGCTGTCCCCATCGGGGCGTGTTCTACGCCCTCAAGCGGGAGAAGGTGTACGTCAGCGGCGACATCGGCTGCTACACCCTGGGGGCCAGCGCTCCCTTAAACGCCATGGACGCCTCCATCTGCATGGGCGCCTCGGTGTCCGCCCTCCACGGCTACAACAAGGCCCGGGGCCCCGAGGCGGAGAAGAAGAGTGTGGCGGTCATTGGAGACTCCACCTTTGCCCACTCCGGCATCACCAGCCTGATCGATATCGCCTACAACCGCTCCAACTCTGTGGTGATTGTGCTGGACAACTCCATCACCGGTATGACCGGCCACCAGCAGAACCCCACCACCGGCTACAACATCAAGGGCGAGCCTGCCACAGCTGTGGACCTGGAAGCCCTGTGCCACGCCATTGGCATTCAGCGGGTCACCGTGGTGGATCCCTACGACCTCAAAGAGGTCACCCGGGTGCTGAAAGAGGAGCTGGCTGCCGAGGAGCCCTCGGTGATCATCAGCCGCCGCCCCTGCGCCCTGCTGAAATATGTCAAGCACAATCCACCCCTTTCTGTGAACCAGGACAAATGCATCGGCTGCAAGGCCTGCCTGGGCATTGGCTGCCCGGCCATCAGCTACCGGGGGGGCAAGGCGGTCATCGACGCCACCCAGTGCGTGGGCTGCGGCGTGTGTAAAGGCCTGTGCCCCAAGGGGGCTATCGGCTAAAAACGCCGGAGGCGCATGAAAGTTTTTGGTCCAGCTTTTTTCAAAAAGCTGGCGGAGTGTGAGGCGGAGCCTCACGGCCTGAAACGGCGCAAGCCGGAGAAGAGAAGCTAGGGCCGCAGACCGCATGCGGCGGAGCCGGTAGGCCAAGACCCGGACGTCTTTCCGTAAGCCAGCGGGGAGGAGCTTATCCTGCCGTCCCCCTGCCCGCCGCTTGCTTCACGCGCTTGGGGCTGGCGGCCAAGGGCAGCGAGATAATCTCTTCTCCGTCAAGTTTCCGGAAGAGGGACGGGCCCTTGTTCACAGGCCCTTTGGGCCTGGTATGACAACGGCCCTCGCTTTTCTTCACGGCTTACGCCGTTTAAGACCTTGGGGTTTCACCCCAAACCCCACAAGCCTTTTGAAAAAGGCTTGATCGAAAACTTTCAAGCCGCTGCGCGGTGCACTCCTTTTTGAATTTTACAAATCTGACACCGAGGGTGATATATATGAACAAAAGCGTTATGATCGTCGGCGTGGGCGGGCAGGGCACGTTGCTTGCCAGCCGCATTTTAGGCGACGCCATGATGGACCAAGGGTACGATGTAAAAGTCAGCGAAGTCCATGGCATGAGCCAGCGGGGCGGGTCTGTGGTGACCTACGTCCGCTATGGGGACAAGGTCTACTCGCCCATCATCGAAACCGGTGAGGCGGACATTGTTCTGGCCTTTGAACAGCTGGAGGCCGCCCGGTTTTTGCCCTACTTGAAAGAGGGAGGCACGGTGGTCACCAACACCCAGAAGATGGATCCCATGCCTGTGGTCACCGGGGAAAAGGAGTATCCCCAGGATCTCCTTGCCCAAATGGAGGCTAAGGGCGTGAACGTCCTGGCGGTGGACGCCCTGCAGCTGGCGGAGGAAGCCGGTTCCCAAAAAGCGGTAAACGTAGTGCTCATCGGGGCTATGGCCCACCGCCTGGGCGGGGAAAAGGAAGCGTGGCTCTCTGCGGTGGAGCGGTGTGTGCCCCCCAAGTTTTTGGAGATGAACCAAAAAGCCTTTATGTTAGGTTGGCAGGCCTAAGCTGCCTGGCAGGCGGAAGCCTGCCTTTTTTGGAAACCGCCGGGGCAGATTCCCCGGAAACACTACAGCGGAGAAAGGAACATCCCACCTATGCCTAACTATTTTGAACCGGAGATCGAATGTGCCTCGCGGGAAACCCTGCGGGAGATCCAGTCCCAGCGGCTGGTGGACATGGTCAAGCGCTGCTACGACCATGTGCCTCTGTACAGAAAGCGGATGGACGAAATGGGCCTGAAGCCGGAGGACATTCAATCCATCGACGACCTCACCAAACTGCCTTTCACCACCAAGCAGGACCTGCGGGACACCTACCCCTTTGGGCTGGTAGCTGTGCCCCGGGACGACCTGGCCCGGGTGCATGCCTCCTCCGGCACCACCGGCAAGCAGACCGTAGTGGCCTACACGGAGAATGACCTGGACATCTGGGCCCGCAGCGCGGCCCGGTCTATTGTGGGGTGCGGGGGCACCCACGAGGACTTTGTCCACGTCTCGTATGGGTACGGCCTGTTCACCGGCGGGCTGGGCCTGCACGACGGGGCCCAGAAAATGGGGGCCACGGTAATCCCTGTGTCCTCCGGCAACACCAGCCGCCAGGTGCAGATCCTCCAGGACTACGGTTCGGACATTCTGGCCTGCACCCCTTCCTACGCCATGTACATCGGGGAGACTGTGCGGGAAAAGGGGATCGATCCGGAAAGCTTGCGGGTGCGCATCGGCATTTTCGGCGCCGAGCCTTGGACTGAAGAGATGCGCCGGGAAATTGAAAAAGCCCTGGCCATTAAAGCGTACGATATTTACGGCCTTTCGGAGATTGCAGGCCCCGGCGTGGCCTGCGAGTGCACCCAGCAGAACGGTATGCACGTCCAGGAGGATTTCTTCTACCCGGAGATCATCGACCCGGCCACCGGGGAGCAGCTGCCCGACGGGGAAGAGGGGGAGCTGGTGTTCACCTGCATCGGCAAGGAGGCCCTGCCCCTGATCCGCTACCGCACCCGGGACATCTGCTCTTTGACCCACGAGAAGTGCGCCTGCGGCCGCACCACCGTGCGCATGACCAAGCCCAAAGGCCGCACCGACGACATGCTCATCATCCGTGGCATCAACGTGTTCCCCTCGCAGATTGAGAGCGTGCTGCTGGATTTGGGCATGGATCCCAACTACCGGATGATTGTAGACCGGAAGAACAACCTGGATACCCTGGAGGTGCAGGTGGAGATGAACGAGAGCCTGTTCTCCGACACAGTGCGCAATTTGGAGCGGGTGGAACGCACCATCGCCGACGCCCTCCACTCCACCTTGAATATTTCCGCCAAAATCACCTTGCTGGAGCCCAAGTCCATTGAGCGCAGCGAGGGCAAGGCCAAACGGGTCATTGACAAGCGGCGGTAAAACAGCGAGGAAGCAGTACCGCGCCGGTCCGCTCTTGCCAAAAAAACACCCCTCTGCTATAATAGAGACAAGAACAAGGGCGACGCTGCGCCCGGCCTGTGCTGGGACGGGGCGCGGGGAGATCCTGTAAAGCAAGACCCCAAGGGGCAATCTTTTCGGAGAGGACGTGAATGTATGCAGATTCAACAGCTTTCTGTGTTTATTGAGAACAAGCCTGGCCGTATGGCGGAGGTCACCGAGGTGCTGGCAGAGGCCAACATTGACATCCGTGCCATCTCTGTGGCGGACACGCGGGATTTTGGCATTCTCCGTGTGATTGTGGACAGGCCCAAAGAGGCCGTGGAGGCATTGAAGGCCCACGGCATGACGGTCACCCTCACCAAGGTGATTGCCGTGGGCATTGACGACAAGCCCGGCGCCTTTTCCAAGGCCGTGCGCCTGCTTTCCGACGAAGGGTTCGATGTGGAATACATGTATGCCTTCATCAGCCGGGACAAGGGCAAGGCCTATGTGATCATTCGGTTGGACAACGGCCAGAAGGCCGCAGAAGCCCTCCATGCCAACGGGTTTGAAATCCTGGAGCCGGAGGCCATCTACGGCATGTAAGTTTTGCACCACTACAAGTGTGCCTGGAGAAGGGCTGCCGCGTAAGCGGCAGCCCTTTTTTGTCACCCTTTCAGCGGACCAGCATACCCTGGTACCAAGGGGACAAGGCCGTCCCAGGCCCGTCCCTGAAAACTAAGGAAAGGGGTAATCAAATTGGCAGAAGAAACCATGGGCAGGGCTTGCAGCCTGTCTGAGGCCACCAGCCCTTTGCCCAAGGATCCGGTGCCTGGCATGGCCTATGTGCCCTATCAGCAGTGGAGCGGGGACCTTCATCCGGCGGAGCGGGCCTTGGATGCAGGCACGCTGTTTCCCATTTTAGATAAGCCGTTTTATGGCAGAAGGGGGGAGCCCCGTTGAGTGAGGAACAAATGCTGCGCAAGCGGCTGTATGCAGCGCGGTTCGCCTGCTGGGAGCTCCACCTCTTTTTGGACACCCATCCCAACAACCGGGACGCCGCCCGGAAACTGGAGGAATATCAGGGGAAGGCAGCCAAGCTGCAGAAAGAGTTTGAAGAGAAATTTGGCCCCATTGGGGAAACCACCCAGAACACCAGCCGCTGGGCCTGGATCAGCGATCCCTGGCCTTGGGAAAAGGAGGGGAATTGAATGTTTGTCTATGAGAAACGCCTGCAGTATCCCATTCGCATCAAAAACACCAATCCCCGTCTGGCAAAAATGATCATCAGCCAATACGGAGGGCCTCATGGAGAGATTGGCGCTTCCCTGCGGTATCTCAGCCAGCGGTATTCCATGCCCTATCCAGAGCTGAAGGCCATCTTGACCGATATAGGCACCGAGGAACTGGGGCATCTGGAAATGGTGGGCACCATTGTGTATCAGCTCACCCGCAATATGACGCCAGAACAGATCAAAGCCGCCGGATTTGACGACTACTTTGTGGATCACACCGCTGCTGTGTATCCCACGGCAGCCTCCGGAACCCCCTTCAATGCCAACACCTTTTCCGTCACAGGGGACACCATTGCAGATCTGCACGAGGACTTGAGCGCAGAGGGTGGGACTGTGTAAAAACAACTTTCTGCAGCCTGGAAAGGGCGGCCTGCCTTCCGTACAAGTCCGGGGCAAACCAGACGCGGCAGTTTTTGGGGAGGATCTCTGTGCTATTTCAAAACGGGTGCAAAAAAAGATCCCATGCGACGCAGGTCACATGGGATCCTTTTCATTTTAGGAGGACATTTTTAGGAATCCCCTGCAAGGGGGGCAGGCCGTTTACTGGATGTCCACTCTCCGAGAAGTGGGGGCCTGGGTGGGGTTCTTTTTGGGCAAAGTCAGCTTCAGCACGCCGTTGTCGTAGCTGCCGGTGATCTCATCGCTCTTCACGTTGGAGATGTCGAAGCTGCGGCAGTAGGTGCCATAGGAGCGCTCCCGGTAAATGTAGTTGGACTTGTCGTTCTTTTCCTCGGTCTGGGAATCCCGCTTGGCAGAGATGGTCATGCAGTCCCCGTCAATGTCCACGGTGATGTCCTCTTTCTTCACGCCGGGCATGTCGGTTTCCATCTCATAGTGGTCGCCTTTATCTTGAATGTCGGTGTTGAAACCTGTGTTCCAATCTCCAAAGAAGGACCGTTCCAAATCCTCCAACTCCCGGAAGGGGTTGGTCCTGGACAGGTGGTGTCTGCGTTCAAAGGGCATCATATCAAACATACTCATACATCATACCTCCAATTTGTAAACATACGCTTTGTGTGCCATTGTTTTTCCTGTATTTTTGTGGGCGCCGGACGTTTCCGGCTTTTATTGTTTCTCCATCGCTCTCGCCCTTCTTTCTCTTTACAATGGACATTGTATGCCGGGCGTGTGACGAAATTATGTAAATCTTATGAACAAAATATGAATTTTAGCACTCTAATATTTTGAGTGCTAATAAATTCAGAGAATTACAGGATTTTAGCTTTCTATACTTATGAGATTAACACGAAATCAGCCGGAGGGAATCGGTGGTTTTATGGTAGCTTTCTTTGCCCAGCGTTTCGATGACGTATCCCCAGGTGCCGGGGAGCGTGCCGTGTTGCAGGAATTGCTTCACTGCGGCCTAGGGCGTTCTGCCCAACGGGAGACGCCGCTTCTTTTTCCCGCTGTCCCACAGGGATTGACAGGGACGTCTCTTTGGGTGTATAATGCAGACATATAAAATTTTATATAAAATTTTACAAAAATGCAGCGAAAAATCTCGGCGTTTCGAGGGTGGACTCGTTGCTGCCCAGGAGAAAACCGAGGGCAAAGCCACACAGGGCTGCGCGCCGCCCTTGTGAAAAATTCTTTGGAAAGGAGAGGTGACCCCTGAAAGCGAATATCAAAAAAATCAGCGAGCTCACAGGCTTTTCCACCGCCACAGTGTCCAATGCCTTGCACAACAAAAGAGGGGTGAACAAGGAGACGGCGGAGAAGATCCGCCAGACAGCCCGGGAGATTGGGTACCTGACCGAACCGCGTGTGAGTTCCATCAAACTGGTGGTGTACCGGGCCAGCGGAGCCATTGTCAACGACTCGCCCTTTTTCTCCTCTCTCATTGCGGGGGTGGAGGCGGAGGCCCGAAATTTCGGCTTTGACACCCTGGTGTGCAATCTGTACCAGCACGCAGCGGACTACCACAGCCAGGTGGAGGAGCTGGTCAACGATCCCTCCAGCGCCCTGCTGCTCTTGGCTACGGAGATGGACAGCCGGGAGGCGGCCCGTTTCCAACAGGCCTTGGCGCCGGTGGTGGTGTTGGATAACTGGTATGAAGAGCTGGACTTTAACGCCGTGCTCATTGACAACACCGATGCAGCCTGCGCCGCCGTGCGGTATCTCATAGAAAAAGGCCACCGAAAGATTGGCCATTTGAAGGGCAGTTACGGCATTAAAAACTTCTATTACCGGGAAGAGGGGTATATCCGCACCCTGCGGGAAAATGGCCTGGCGTACAACCCGGATCACACCTTCCTCCTGACGCCCAGCATGGAGGGGGCCTGCGCGGATATGAAGGCCCTGCTGCAGCGGGAGCCGGAGCTGCCCACGGCCTTTTTTGCGGACAACGACATGATCGCTTTGGGGGCCATCCGGGCCCTGAAACAGAACGGCTACCAGGTGCCGGGGGACGTGTCCGTGGTGGGGTTCGACGATTTGCCCTTCTGCGCCATCTCCAGCCCCCCCTTGACCACGGTGAAAGTGTACAACGCCCAGATGGGCAGCGCAGCGGTGCGGCGGTTGATGGAGCTGGTCAAATACGGCGACAGCTTCTGCACCAAAGTACAGGTGCGCAGCTCCTTTGTGGAGCGGGAAAGCGTGCGGGATGTAAACGGTGGTTCGAAAGAGACCTGAACATTTGGGAAAAAAGGAGGAAGTTCCCCATGAAAGGGACACAGATCAAACTGGGCTATGCGCCCACCCGGCGAAGCATCTTCAGCGCGCCGGACGCCATCAAGTACCGGGGCCTGACCAAAGACCGGCTGTTGGAACTGGGGGTGTCCTTTGTGGACATTGACGACATCAACCCGGAGGGCCTGCTCTACGACGACAAGGATGTGGAGCCCGTTTTGGAAAAGTTCCGCAAGGAGAAGGTGGACGGCCTGTTTGTGCCCCACTGCAACTTCGGCACAGAGTATGTGGTGGCCCGCCTGGCCCGGCAGCTGGGAGTGCCCGTGCTGCTGTGGGGCCCCCGGGACGAGCGGCCCGACGAAAACGGCGTGCGCCCGCGGGACAGCCAGTGCGGCCTGTTCGCCACAGGCAAGGTGCTGCGCCGGTTCCAGGTGCCCTTTACCTATCTGACCAACTGCCGGCTGACCGACCCGGAGTTTGAGCGGGGCGTGAAAGATTTCCTGGCGGTGTGCAATGTGGTGAAGGTGTTTCGCTCCACCCGGATCCTGCAGATCGGCCCCCGGCCCTTCGACTTCTGGTCCACCATGTGCAACGAGGGGGAACTGCTGGAGAAGTTCCACATCCAGCTCTCGCCCGTTCCTCTGCCGGAACTGACCGCCCAAGTGAAGCGGGCCAAGGAAGAGGGCGTGGAAGTGAAGGCTGTTATGGACTACTGCAAGGAGCACATGCACATCTGTGTCACAGAGGAGCAGCTGGAGAATATCGCCGCTTTGAAGGTAGCCATGAGGCGCCTGGCGGACCAGTACGGCTGCAACGCCGTGGCCATCCAGTGCTGGAACGCGCTCCAGGGGGAACTGGGCATCATGCCCTGCGCGTCCAATGTGCTGCTCAATGAAAAGGGCCTGCCGGTGGTGTGCGAAACGGACATCCACGGGGCCATCACCGCGGTGCTGGTGGAGGCGGCGGATTTAAACCGCACCCCCTCTTTCTTTGCCGACTGGACCGTGCGCCACCCGGACAACGAAAACGGGGAGCTGCTGCAGCACTGCGGCCCCTGGCCCCTGTCCTGCGCAGGGGAGAAGCCCACCATCGGCATGCCGTTGGCCTTTAACTACCCCGGGGCAGTGGAGGCCGAAGCCAAGCACGGCCTGGTGACCCTCTGCCGGTTCGACGGGGACAACGGGGCATACAGCCTGTTGTTGGGCACGGCCAAGGGCATCGACGGTCCCTACACCAAGGGCACCTATCTCTGGGTGGAGGTGGAAAACTGGAAGCGCCTGGAGGCAAAGCTGGTGGAGGGACCCTACATCCACCACTGCGTGGGCATCCACAAGGATGTGG
>DSTMR04002__coassemble_956_pt1 | contig 26061 bp, 23 predicted proteins | sample DSTMR04002__metabat2_high_PE_036 | metagenome-assembled genome bin DSTMR04002
CTCCCGATGATTTCAAAGGCCGCCTCCTCAAAGGCGCGGATTCCTCCCGGATTGTGAGCTCCGTCCAGATAAAATCCATCTGCCGCCTGCTCCATCCGCCCCGGCCATCTGGCCTTCGCCCACTTGGACGCCACCACCGTGCTGTCCCGTAAGATCGTGGAGCAGGGCATCTACCCCGCCGTGGATCCCCTGGAGTCCACGTCCCGCTCCCTGGAGCCGGATGTGGTGGGGCAGCGCCACTACGATGTGGCCCGGAAGACCCAGGAAGTCCTCCAGCGGTACCGGGAGCTCCAGGACATCATTGCCATTTTGGGCATGGAAGAACTGGGCGACGAGGACAAACTGGTTGTGGCCCGTGCCCGGAAGATCCAGCGGTTTTTCTCGCAGCCCTTCTTCGTGGCCCAGGCCTTTACCGGCAAAGAGGGACGCTATGTGCCTGTAGAGGAGACTGTAAAGGGCTTTGAAGCCATTTTAGGCGGTGAGCTGGACAAGGTGTCGGAAGTGGCGTTTCACAATATGGGCACCATCGATGAGGTTTGGCAAAAGAGCAAGGAAGAGGTGTAAGGAGGGATCCTCATGGCTTCCACGTTTTACTTGGAAATGGTTTCACCCCAGGACATTTTCTTTTCCGGCAACGCCCGGCAGGTGATTCTTCCCGGGGTGGATGGAGCGTATGGCGTTCTTCCCAACCACGAGCCCATGGTCACGGCCATTATGGCGGGGATTGTCCGCTACCAGGACGAGGCGGGTAACTGGCAGGAAGCGGTGGCCAGCGACGGCTGTGTGGAGGTGATGCCGGAACGGGTGATCGTTCTGGCGGCCACGTTGGAACGGCCGGAGGATATTGACCGGAACCGGGCGCTGGCGGCTAAGCAGCGGGCCGAAGAGAGGCTGCGCCAAAAGCAGAGCCAGTATGAGTACTACCAGACCCAGGCCGCTTTGGCCAGAGCTTTGGCCCGCCTGAAGGCAAAACCCATCAAATAAAGTAAAAAAGAGGGCTGTTGCGCCATGCAACAGCCCTCTTCTCGTACAAGGCACGGTTACTGCAGTTCCTGCAGCCCCATGATATCGTCCACGGGCACTGAGAAAAGCACGCCCCGGCAGTCGGTTTTCAAGCCGGCCGCCTTGTTGATGGCCTGCATCACCGGCAGCTTTTGCTCCTTGGGAACCAAAATAGCCACAATTTCCTTTTCCGGCTGGAGGGTGAAGCCCAACATGTTTTGCACGTCTTCATAGCCCACCCGGCGGGCGTAAATGACCGTGCCGCCTTTGGCGCCGGCGGGCCGGGCGGCTTCCATCACCTCTTCGGAGCAGCCTCGGTTGACAATGGTCAAAATCAGCTGATAGGGGTGGGCCTGGCCGGTAGGGGTAGCAGTTTCCATAGGGGTTTGATCCTCCTTTTCGTATTCCGGTTTGATGAGTACAGGGGGTATCTGGGCGCTGATGCCAGAGAGGGGAATGGTAAACAGAATCCCTTTGCCGGGGGTGTCCAAGTCCAGCACCCGGCGCACTTCCGGCAGCAGCCGGGGAATCCGGCTGGCTGGGGAGAGGGTCCACACCAATTCCTTGGCGGTTTCATCCAAACCGAAGTAATTGAGAATTTTTGAGCTGGCCGTGCCTGCGCCCAGGCAGGCAAAATCAAAGTGCAGGTGGAAATTCCGGTAGAGGTCTACGGCCTTGCCTCCTTTGCCCCGGTCCACAATAGTGATAATCAATTTGAAATGTTCGATGGGAGCATGCATTCCGTTTTCTCCTTACACGTCGTCAAATTCAATGATGTCCTCCGAGGACATGGTGGAAGTTTCCGCTTCGGTGACCTCCACAGTGCGGCGCAGCCTGCGCTGGTAAAACGCCCCAAGGCACTGGATCGTCACCAAAGGCGTCATGGCCACCATGGCCACAATGCCGAAGGCGTCTGTGAGCACATCGCCGCCCAGGGCATTGCAGGCGCCCATGGCAAAGGGCAGCAAGAAGGTGGCGGTCATAGGGCCGCTGGCAACGCCGCCGGAGTCAAAGGCGATGGCGGTGAAAATTTTGGGTACCTTAAAGGAGAGAAGCAGGGCAATGGCGTAGCCGGGCACCAGGAACCAGAGAATGGAAATGCCGGTGACCACCCGGGTCATAGCCAGGCCTACGGATAGGGCCACGCCAATGGAGAGGCTTAGATTCATGGCCCGCTGGGGGATGGCGCCGCCCGTGACCTCTTCCACCTGTTTGTTCAATACGTGGACCGCAGGTTCTGCAGCCACAATAAAGTAGCCCACCACCATGCCGATGGGGATGAGAATCCAATTGTACTCCAGGGAACCGATGGTGCTGCCCAGGTAGGTGCCGGCAGGCATAAAGCCTACATTGACCCCGGTGAGAAACAGCACCAGCCCCACATAGGTGTATGCTACGCCGATGATCAGACGGATCAACGCGTCTTTTTTCAGATGCAGGGAGAAAATTTGAAAGATGACAAAGAACACCACCACCGGCAGCAGGCCCACAGCCACTTCCTGCATGTACTCGGGAAAGCCGTGCAGGAACTGCTCGCCTGCTTCCCGGGAGGTATAGGTGGTGACAATGGTTTCCGGCGTATAGGTAATTTCTGTGCCGCTGAGCACAATACCCATCAGCAGCACGGCCAAAATGGGGCCAATGCTGCACAAGGCCACCATGCCGAAGCTGTTTTCCTCCGCCTGTTTGCCGCTGGTGTGGGCCGAGGCAACCCCAATGCCCAAAGCCATAATGAAGGGCACCGTGATGGGGCCGGTGGTCACGCCGCCAGAGTCGAAGGCAACCGCCAAAAACTCATCGGGCACAATGAATGCCAGAAGAAAAACGAAAATGTAAAAGAAAATCAGCAGGGTGTTCAGGGAAAATTTCTCTTTGATGGTGTTGATCGCGGAGAGTACCAAGAACAGCCCCACGCCTGCAGCCACGGTGAGAATAATCACCATGTCCGGTACAGCAGGCACCTGGGTTGCCAGGACCTGCAAGTCAGGTTCCGCCATGGTGATAAACGCACCAATGAGGAACACCAGGGGAATGATGGGCCAAATGGAACGCTTGCCTATGCGTACCACCTCGCCGCCTACGCCGTCGCCCATGGGCATCATGGCCATGTCTGCGCCCAGGGAGAACAGCCCCATTCCCACTACTAGAAGAATGGCTCCCAGAAGAAACATCATCAAGGTGCCGGCGGGCATCTCGGGAGCCAGGGTAAAGCTCAGCACCAGCACAATGGCCGTGATGGGCAGTACCGAGGAAAGAGATTCCAATGTCTTTGCTTTTAAATTTTTTCTCATCCATACACTTCGCTTTCCGTTCAAATTTTTTCCCCGCTGACCCGGGTCTGCGAAATCACAGTATGTCTAGATGGCCTGACGGAACATATATCACAGTATATATATAAGTATAGCAGAAACTTTCCTGTTTTACTAGAAAAAAATCCCGGGTGAACCTTGGTGGAATTTCCACTTGACAAAGGGGCTGCCCTGCCCTTATACTGACGGTCGAAATAAGGACCCTGTTTTGGGACAGGGGAGAGGGAGAGGATTGTTTATGAAGAAAATGTTGCTGGGCTATGTGGGAGCACAAGCCACTGTCTCCCAAGAGGACGGGCAAAAGCTCACCCACATCCACCTTGCGTTTGGAAAGGTCTATCCGGACGGCTCTGTGCAGGCCGGCCAGCTGCCGGTTTTGGAGCAGCTGGAACAGCTGCGCTGCTGGAATCCTGGGCTGCGCTGCAGTGTTTCCCTCATCAACGGGGACCCCCAGGCCTTTACAACAGTCTGCGGGGATCCCAAACTGCGGCAGAGTTTTGCACAGTCCTGCCGGGAGTTGGTGGAAACTTTCCAGCTGGATGGGATTGATTTGGATTGGGAGTATCCCTGTGTGACCACCAACGGATCGGATGCCTCTCCCGACGACCGGGAGAACTTTACTCTGACTCTCCGGGCACTCCGCAGGAAGTTGGACACTTTGCCGGGCAGGCCCTCCCTTTCCATTGCTGCGGCAGCGGAACCCTTTTACACCCGCTGTGTGGATCTGCAGGCCATCGCCCCTCTTTTGGACTATCTGTGTTTGATGACCTACGATTTAAAGGGAAATCCCCACGCGGTGGCGGGCCACCACACAGCGCTGTATGAGACGCCGGGAGATATTTTTCCCAACAGCTGCGCCGGCGCCTTGGAGCTGTTCCACCGCTGCGGGGTACCCAAAGAGAAATTGCTGTTGGGAGCTGCCTTTTACTCTCGAAAGTGGGTGGATCTGCCGGACCGGTACCATGGTTTGCTGCAAATGAGTCCCCAGGGGGGTGGATACGGACCCGGCTATGGAGAGCTGGTCCGTGGGTTTCTCAATCAAAACGGCTTTACCTACTACTGGGATGAAACCGCCAAGGCCCCCTATCTCTTTGACGGAAGCACCTTCCTCAGCTTTGACGATCCCCGCTCTTTGGAGGAGAAGTGCCGCTATGTGCGGCAGGAGGGCTATGGGGGCGTCTTTTACTGGGAGCACAGCTGCGACCCCACGGGAGTGCTGCTGCACAGCTTGTGGGAGGGCCTGTACCCAAAGAAGTGCCAGTAAAAAAGAAAAAGGGGCTGTTGCATCGTGCAACAGCCCCTTTGCTGTTTTCCTTCTCTTTTACAGTTCTTGACGGCCTTCCATAGCCCGCTGAAGCGTCACCTCGTCGGCGTATTCCAAATCGCCGCCCACGGGGATTCCGTAGGCCAAGCGGGTGACCCGCACGCCCAAAGGCTTGAGCAGGCGGGAGAGGTACATGGCGGTGGCCTCCCCCTCAACCGTGGGGTTGGTGGCCATGATGACCTCTTCCACAGAGGCGTCCATACGGGCCAGCAGCTCTTTGATGCGCAGCTGGTCCGGCCCCACGCCGGACAGGGGGGAAATGGCCCCGTGAAGCACATGGTACAGGCCGTTGTATTCTCCGGCCCGCTCCAAGGCGAACACGTCCTTCGGCTCTTCCACCACGCAAATGGTCCCCTTATCCCGGGTGTCGCTGCGGCAGACAGGGCACAGCTCCCCGTCGGTTAAGTTGCAGCACACTTTGCAGGTATGTATTTTTTCATGGGCGCCTACAATAGCTTTGGCAAAGCTTTCCGCGTCCTCTTGGCTCATGTCCAACACGTGGTAGGCCAGCCGCTGGGCGGACTTGTGTCCAATGCCCGGCAAGCTTTCAAATTTTTCCACCAGCTCTTCCAGAGGCGGCACATGGTATCCGGCCATCTCAGAACATCCCCGGAATGTTCATCCCGCCGGAGATGGCGGAAAGGCGGTCCTCTTTCTCCTGGGCGGCGGCCCGCAGGGCTTCGTTTACGGCGGCGGTGACCAAGTCACCCAACATTTCCGCGTCCTCCGGGTCGATCACTTCCGGCTGAATGTCCACAGATTTGACCTCCATCTTGCCGGTTACCACAGCCTTCACGGCGTCGCCGCCGGCAGTGGCGGTGTATTCCTTTTCCTCCAGCTCTGCGGTGACGGCTTCCATCTGCTCCTGCATTTTCTGAGCCTGACGGGCCAATTGCTGCAAATTGGAGGCGCCGCCTCCACCGTATCCTTGGGGCAGTCTTGCTTTCATAAAAAATCCTTCCTTTCCGGCCTGGGGCCGTGCTTGCTTAGTTTTCGTAGGTTAAAAGGGAATTTCCACATCCTCCGGATTTTCCTCCGGCTCCGGCGGGGTTTCCACGTGGAACGCCACCCCGGCGTCCCGAGCCCGGCGCTCCAGTTCCGCCAGAGGATCCTCCTGGCCAGGCTCCTGGGCGACAGGTTTCCGGTAGGGCCCAAGCTTGTACACCCGGCCGGTCACATGGCGGATGGCCTCCCGCATGCGGTCCCGCTGTTCCGGGCGCTTTAAAAGCTCAAAGGCCAGCTCCGGGGCGTCAATGAGCATGTAATCCCCATTTACATAGGCGGACGACCCGGCAAAAGCCATGGCCACGCTCTTGGTATCGCCGCGGATCAGCTGTAAAATTTCCGGCCAGTCCAAGAAGCGCTGCGCTTCCGCAGAGAGGGCTTCCACGTCCACGGCGGCCGGTTTTTTTCGAGGTTTGGGAGCGGGCGGTTTCTCCGGTGGGGGAGTGGGTTCCGCCGGCGGCGCAGGCGCGGGAGAAGGCGCCGGCTCCGGCGCTGTTTCCTCTCGAGGGCTGGCAGGAGCCGTTTCCTCCTGGGGAGGTGCGGGCGCCGGTGCCGCCGGGGTCTCCCCAGGGGGAGGGGAATAGCGGGGCACGCCCCGCTCCAGGGCCTCCAGCCGGCGGAGCAGCGCTTCCGGAGTGGTGTCCAGCTCCGGGGAACACAGGCGCACCAAGGCCATTTCCAATTCCGTCCGCTGGTTGGCGTACCGCATTTTATGCAGGGTTTCCTCGAAGGTGTCTAGGCCGTGAAGGATGGTGGGCAGGCTCATAGCCAAGGCCAGCCGGGTCATCTGCTCCAGCTCCTGGGGAGAGCAGGGCACCAACCGGGAGGCGTCCCGCATGGTTTTCAGCAGCATCAGTCCACGAAAATACTCCGCCATTTCCTGGCACAGGCGGCTCATATCTTTGGATTCCCGGTACAGAGAGTCGATGGTTTCCAAAGCGTGGGCGGCATTTTGCTGGGCAACGTCTTGGGCCAAAGAGGCCAGATACTCTCTGGCGGCCACTCCGGCAGTTTCATTGACCACGTCTAAGGTCACGTGCCGGGATCTGCCCAGACACTGGTCCAGCAGGGAAAGGGCGTCGCGCAGGGCGCCGTCGGCAATGCGGGCGATCAGCAGGGCCGCATCCTGATCCAGCTGCGCGTCCTCTTGGGCAGCCACGTCTTCCAGCCGGTCCGCCATGGCCTCCGGGTCAATGCGCTTAAAGTCAAACCGCTGGCAGCGGGACAAAATGGTGGGCAGCAGCTTGTGGACCTCGGTGGTGGCTAAAATAAAGATCACGTGGGGCGGCGGCTCTTCCAACGTTTTCAGCAGGGCGTTAAACGCCGCCACCGAAAGCATGTGCACCTCGTCGATGATGTACACCCGGTAGCGGGCGGTGGTGGGCGTGAAATTGGACTCCTCAATCAGAGAGCGGATGTTGTCCACCCCGTTGTTGCTGGCGGCGTCAATTTCCACCACGTCCAGAATGGACCCGTCCTCCAGGCCCCGGCAAATTTCGCACTCCCCGCAGGGATCGCCGTCCTTGGGATGCAGGCAGTTGACCGCCCGGGCCAAAATTTTGGCGCAGGTGGTTTTGCCCGTTCCCCGGGAGCCGGTGAACAGGTAGGCGTGGGCAATGCGGCCCCGCATCAGCTCGTTTTTCAAGGTGACGGTCACCTGAGGCTGCCCCACCACGTCCGCAAAGAATTGGGGCCGGTATTTTCGGTACAGCACCTTATACATGGCCGCAGACCTCCCTTCCCGGCAATTGTTCCCTAAAGAAAACACAGGGCAGAAGCCCAGCACTATATGGGAACGGACAGGCGACCTGCATCGCCCGGGAACATCCGCTTAATGCTGCTCGGTTCCCCGCCTGACATGGTTCACGGCGTCCCGCCGCGCAGACCTGCCCGCTCCCATATAACGCCACATTCTTCTACCCTTGCAATGGCAGTTGGTGTGCCATGGTGTGTAACAGAGACTATTATACCGGATATCCCTTGAAAAAACAAGAGGAAATTGCTATCATAGGGAAAGCTTGTGACTTACAAAGGAGGATGACCTATGACTCTTCGCAAAGCGTCCTGGGAGGATGAAGCCGTCGTGGTGGGCCTGTACCAGGAAGCGCAGGAATTTCTCCGGGCCCAGGGCATTGACCAATGGCAGGACGGCTACCCCAACGCCGCCTCCTTCCGAGCGGATGTCCAAGAGGGCACCGCGTGGGTGTGGGAGGAAGAAGGGCAAGTGCGGGGCACTGCCTGCTTGGCTTTTGGCCGGGAGCCCACCTACGACGCCATCTACCAAGGCGCTTGGGGCACAGAGGCGGAGGAATACGCTTTTCTGCACCGGATTGCCGTGGCAGGGGCCTGCAAGGGAAAGGGTGTCCCCGCTCTGTTTTTCCAAGAGCTGGAGCGCCAAGCCCGGGAAAAGGGCCTGCCCTGCCTCCGAGGGGACACCCATCGGGACAACAAGATCATGCAGCGGGTCATGGAGAAAAACGGCCTGACCTACCGGGGCGTCATCTACTTAGAGGACGGCAGCCAGCGGCTGGCCTTTGAAAAGCTGCTGTAATCCACACTTTTCGGCTGTTTTTCCAAAGGGCGGCCGGTTGGGGCTCTTCTCTTATTTCAGCCGCACGTACTTTTGGGCGTAGGAGTTGCCGTCTTTCTTTAAGTCTTTGATCTCAAACAGGTCCAGGCTCTCCAAGAAAGGCGTCAGCTTAGAAAAGCCAAAGTTGCGCACGTCAAAGTCGGGATAGCGCTTGTCCAACAGGTTGCCCACCTGGCTGACCATCATCCAGTTGTCCTCGTCGGAATTTTCCCGCACAATGGTGCGCAGAGACCGGCGGATGGTGCGCAGGCTGGTGCGGGGCTCCTCAATGGCTTTCTCCTGCTGTTTTTTGGTCTCCGCAGGTTTTTCCTTTTCCGCTTTGGGCTCTTCCTTGGGCTTTTTAGCGGCTTTGGGGGCGGCTTTCTTGGGCTGGGCGGCCTTTTTGACCGGTTCCGCCTTGGGGGCGGCAGCCTCCTCCGGCTCCTCCTCGTCGGCGGCTGAGAGGATATCCAGGTATTTGAACTTGTTGCAGGCGGCAATAAAGGAGTTGGGGGTTTTGCTTTCGCCCATGCCGATGACCGTCATGCCGGACTCCCGCAGCCGTGCCGCCAGCCGGGTGAAATCGCTGTCGGAGGACACCAGGCAGAACCCTTCCACGCGGCCGGAGTACAAAATGTCCATCGCGTCGATGATCATGGCGGAATCGGTGGAGTTTTTCCCTGTGGTGTAGCTGTACTGCTGAATGGGAATGATGGAGTTGTCCAAAAGCGTGCTCTTCCAAGAGATCAGCGAGGGATTGGTCCAATCCCCATAAATCCGTTTGTAGGTGGCAATCCCGTCCTTAGAGATCTCGTCCAAAATGATTTTGATGTACTTTACCGACACGTTGTCTGCGTCGATCAGCACGGCGAACCGGCTGTCACTTGCCATAACTGCTCCTCCTCAGGGGGCCGCAGCCCCTTGTTCCATATGGGATCTTTCTTTCAGTATACCGCAAATGGAAAAGAAGCGCAAACACAAATGTGAAAAGAGGTTGTCTCTATGTCTGTGGAAACCGTAAAAGAATACCTGCAAGCTTTCGGCTTGGAGTCTCGGGTGCGGGAACTGCCGGAGTCCAGCGCCACGGTGGAGCTGGCCGCCCACGCCTTGGGCACCCAGCCCGCCCGCATTGCCAAAACCCTTTCCTTTTTAGTGGGGGAGGAACCCATCCTCCTGGTGGCCGCCGGAGATGTGAAAATTGACAACGCCAAATACAAGGCGCGCTTTCACCAAAAGGCCAAAATGCTCACGCCGGAGCAGGTTTTGGAATGGGTGGGCCACCCCGTGGGCGGAGTGTGCCCCTTTGCCGTGAAAGAGGGGGTGCAGGTGTATTTGGACGAATCCCTGCGGCGGTTTACAACGGTGTTTCCCGCCTGCGGCAGCGGCAACTCCGCCATCGAGCTGACCATTCCGGAGCTGGAGGCGGCTTCCCGCTGCAGGGAATGGGTGGATGTGTGCAAAGTGCCCTCCCAAAGCTGAGGCGCTGGGAAAGAGTGGAGCAACCAAAAAACAGGGACTGTCACCGCTGGCGGCAGTCCCTGTTTGTATGTTCCTTTCACGAGAAGGCGTTTTTTCCAAAGGCCCCGCGCCTGTAAAGAGGGAGATTTCCCCACAGCGCTAGTTCATCCCAGCGGCTCCGGTGTGGTGGAGAGGTAGGTGCTTTCTTCCAGATGGGTGCCGAACACTTGGTCCACCTGTTGGTAATAGGCGCGCTGGATGTCGGGGATCAATTCTTCCCCGGTTTCCGTGTCCACCAGGGCCAGCCGGGTGAAGGAAAACGACGAAGTGCCGGTAAAGGTGAACCGCAAACGTTTGTAGGGTGTCTGCACAGCGGGGGGGGTGAGCACGTCCTCCCGGTAGGCCCCGTTTTCGTCTGCATAATAGGAGAGGGCGTACGGGTTCCCCTCCCAGTCGAAAGCGTCCTCTGAAGCGTTGTAGTCCGCCGGCGGATAGGCGTAGGAGATGCGCAGCAGCACGTCGTTCCAGTATGCGTACACCGCCACCGGCCGGTAGTCCATGTCCTGGGTGTACAGGGCCACCTCCACCTGATCGGCATAGTGGGAGGGCGAGGTGCAGATGTAGCCGTTGATCGGCGTGGGCGCCCTGTTCTGGGCCAGGCTTTCCTCCAGGGGCAATTGTTCCAGGCCCTTTTCCCGGTAGTGCTGGCTGGAATACACCTGGTGGTTTTCCAGGTCGATGGTGAACTCCGCCACCACCCGGTTGTTGTGAATAAACTCCCCTTCTGTGGCCGCCAGGCGCGGGTATTCGTACAGGGTGAGCACCACCCAGGGGGTGCCGGAGGAGGGGGCTGCGTAAGAGAACGTCAGATGGTAGGGCCCCTCATTGGAGAGGTCGTCCAGCTGTTGGTAGTCGTTGGGGTCCCCGTAGGGGGAGGTTTGTTCCGTCAAAGTGCCGCCCAGGTGGTTGGTCATCACTGCGTAAATCCCCAGGGGCTGGTAGGCGGAGGCCGCGTCAAAACCGGATGTTTCGGCCTCGGAGAGCATGGTGTAGCTGCTGCGGCCGAAGAAGGGCACATCCACCGAAACTTGCAGGCAGGAAGGGGAATTTTCCACTTGCTGCAAGGTGACGCCGTTGTCCTCCACCGGTTCGGTCCACTGGAAATTCTGGGTGGGGTCGCAGGTTACGGAAAAGTCCAGGAGGAAATCCGGGTACGTCTCCCAGGAACTGTCGCCCGTCTTGACGGCGTCGCTCCAAGTGGCTCCCACATAGGGCAGGGATAGATTCACATCCAGGGCGGTGGGCTGGGTGTAGGTTTCCGCCAGCTCCAGGATCCAGCTGGTCTGGTAGGCAACCCGGTTTCCTTCCACCAGTTCCTGATAGGAGAAAGCCCGATCCGACAGGGAATCCAGCAGCTGGGCGGGATTCCCGTTGACCGTGACCACGCTGGTTTCCGAGGCAAGGTCAAATTCCGGGCAGGTGGAAAGCAGATTGTAGAACTGGCGGAGTTGATCCACGTCCAGCGAGACAAGGTCTCCGTCTTCCAAAAGGAGTTCCAAGTCCAGGTGCAGATAAATGCCGTCGCTCCAGGCGTTTGTCACCGTCAGATGGGCGGGATAGTCGTCCATAAAGGAGGAGGTTGTAACGGCTGAAAAGGCAGGGAGGTCCTCTTGGAGCTTGCTCTCTGCGTGGCTCTCTGTAGCGTCTGGCGTGGGACGGGGACTGGGGCTTTCCTCCGGACCCTGGGGAGGGGTTTCGGTGCCGTTGAGCTGCTGGAACAGCTGGCCCACTCCCGGCAGGCTCTCCATGACCAAGGGGTTAGTCCAATTCATCCAAAAGGCCCCCAAGGTCACCAGCAGCGCGCAGGCAGCCAGGGCGGCGCAGGTGCGCAGCACCCCTCGCAAAGGACGGTGCTTCACCGGCAGCTCGTCGGGAAGGCTGTCCAGAGTGTCCTCCACCGCTTGGAAAAAGGACGGGGGAACTTGATCCACGCCGTATTCCTGGGAGAGCCGTTTCCGAAATTGCTTTTCCCGCTTGAGATCACCGTTTTTCATGACGCGCCCCCTTTCCCCGCTCCTGTTCCTCATAGGCCTCCCGGAATTTCTTCCGCCCGTGGGACAGCCTCTGTTTCACGGCGCCCTCACTGATGGCCAGCATGGCGGCGATGTCTTTTACAGAAATGTCGTTTAAGTAATAGAGGGTCATGGCGAGACGGTCGTTTTCCCCCAGAGCTTGCAGCACCCGCTGCACGTCCAGGGAAAGCTCCCGGTCGTCTGCCCGGCCTTCCTCGGGAAGGATTTCCAGAGGGACCAGGCCCTTTTGCTGCCGCAGCAAATCGTAGCAGCAGTTGATCAAAATCCTGGTCAGCCAGGTTTTGAAATACTTGGGCTGCCGCAGGTCGCTGAGTTTATAAAAGGCCTTGCAAATGGTTTCCTGTACCGCGTCCTCCACGTCTTCCTCCCGGTGGAGAATGGCCTTGGCCGCCCGGTACAGGGCAAGTTGATTTTCCTCGATCAAGTCCATAAAGGCGTTTTTGTCGCCCCGCTGGGCTTTTCGCACCAGTCGCTCCAAAACTTCCTCCTTCTTCCCCCGGGGCGATTCCCCGTAATTTCCCCATGCGTCCATTAGACGGGGCAGTCTTTGGAAAGGTCTGCTCTCCCTGTAAAAAATTTTGCAACGTCCTGCCGCTATCCAAAAGGAGGCTGCCGCAGAAACCGGCAGCCTCCCGCTGTTTTTCTTTCACACCACAGGGAAACAGGAAAAATGCCAACTGCCTGCCGGCCAAAGCGTCCGGCGCAGGGGCGCTTCCCAGGTTGCCCTTGGGCTTTAATAGGGGTCGAAGCAGATGTTTATGTCCACATCTCCCGAGATGCCCGGCACTGTGCCCGAGGCGGTGTACTGCCACATGCGGAAATGGTAGTAAAGGCTGGGGACCGGCTGGTATTCCGCATACCACAGGTCGTATTCGTTGAGCTCGGTCAGGTTAAAGGTGTTGTAGGCCATGTGCTTGTTGGTGTACACACAGGGGATATAGCCCAGCTCCTCCACCCGCTGCGAAAAAGCTTTGGCAAACCCGGTGATTTCCTCCCCGGTCATGGCGTAGGCCCGCAGGTCCTCTGCAGGGAGCTCCTCGCTGGGCAGGGGCGGTTCCCAGTCAAACACCAGAGGACAGTCCAGTTCCCGCCCATCCAAGGTCTCCACGGCGAAATCCGCTTCCGCCTGGGCCTCGGCGTCGGTGATGGCCTGGGAGAAGAAATAGGCCCCCACCTGCAGCCCTGCTGCCCGGGCCTCTTCATAGTTTTGCGCAAAGGTGGCGTCTGCATTCAAAAGGCCCTGGGTCATGCCCCGATAGCCCACCCGCAACATGGCGAATTCCACGCCTGTGTCTGCCACAGCCTGCCAATCGATGTCCCCCTGGTGTTCGGAGACGTCCACGCCGATCACAGCCTTTCCGTCGTCATAGCGGAGAAAGCCGTCCTGTTCCACAAAGAGCTGGGAGTCGTACTGGTTCTGCGGATAGTCAAATTTGGGAATGGACCGGGTCCCCTCGTACAGATCCTCCACTTGCAGCTGGTCGCTGGGAAGGGAGGTTTCCTCCTGCTGGGACCCTCCCGCCAGGGAGACCGCCACCACCAGGATCACCACAAGCAAGGCCACCAGGGCGCTTGCCCCGATGCCCAGGAGAGCCAAACGGTTTTGTTTGTATCGTTTCGCCATACATCCTCCTGCGGGGAAAGATTTCCCCAAAAACGCGGCCCGCCTGCAGTAGGCGGACCGAAAGCGTCAGTTGTTTGCATAGTTCTTGAAAGAAAGGGTGATGGGAACCTGCTGAGAAATGCCCGGCACCGTGCCCTCTCTGGTGTACTGCCACATGCCGAATTGGTAGTAAAAGCTGGGAGCGGCCCGGTATTCTGCATACCACAGGTCGTACTGGGTCAGCCGGGAGAGGTCCAGGGTCTCATAAGCCATGGATTTGGAGGCGTAGTAACTGGCCTCAAAGCCGGCGTCCTTCACCTTCTGGCAGAAAGCGTCGATAAATCCGGTGATCTGCTCCCCGTTGCACTGAATGGTGCGAGAGGCCTGGTCCAGGCTGCCGTTGTCCCCGTAGTCATACTCCCAGAAAAAGGCAATGGGGTAGTCCACGTTGTAGCCGCGGATTTGCTCCAGCACAAAGGTGGCCTCTTCGTCCGCCTCTGCGTCGGTCACCGCCTTGGAGTAGAAGTAAACCCCCACCGGTATGCCGGCCTCCGTGGCTCCCGCAATGTTGGTCTGGAAATTTTCGTCCAGCACCAGCTGGCCCCGTTTATAGCCCCGGTAGCCCACCCGGATCAAGGCAAAGTCCACGCCGTTTTCCTTCACCTGGGCCCAATCGATGGCGCCGGATTGGGAGCTGACGTTGATGCCCAGCAGGCTTTCGCCGCCCTCATAGGTGATGGTGCCGTTGCTTTCCTCGTGAAAGTCCTGGGGCAGAGTGGTGTTGGTAGAAATGTCGTAGTAGGGAATGGTCATCTGGCCGTCGTTAAAGTCGTTGACCAGCATGGTGCCGTCCTCGTTGTGGGCGAGCACCTCCACAGAGCTTTCCCGCGGCCCCTGGGCCAGGATAAAGGCGGAGACCGCCACAATGACTACAATCAGCAAAAGGGTCACTGCCAAAAAAAGATTGCGCTTTTTCAGGACATCCATGAGGATACATTCCTTTCCCATACTGTATAGTGCAAGGCGAAACGCCCCGGTAATTCTGCGTGCTCACAGAAAGCTTGGGCACATTATACACGAAAACTGTCGAAAAGGCAACCGGCAAGTGACTTTCTCCCCCTTTCTCCCCTTGCCCAACCGGAGAGTTTTTGCTACAATCAGTTTGCGGAGAGAAGTCCGCGTGAAAATTTTACAGGCTTGTGGAGAGAGAAACCGATGGAGATCGTCAAGCTGGGGCTTGCGGAGATGCAGGCCCTGTATGAGGCCCGGATGAAGGAGGACTTTCCTCCCAGCGAACTGCGCCCTTGGAGCAGCATGCGCACCTTGACCGAGCAAGGCGGCTATCTGTGCTTTGGCTTTCAGGAGGGAGGGCGCATTTTGGCCTACGCCGCCTTTGCCCGCTGCCCTGGCGCGGCCCTGTTGGACTATTACGCCGTGGACAGCGCCCTGCGGGGCCGGGGCATTGGGCAGAAGTTTCTCCGGGGCCTGCGGCGGTTCTCCCAAGAATTGGACGCGCCCTTTGTTTTGGTGGAGGTGGAGAGCGTGGAAAGCGCCCGCACCCAGGAAGAAGCAGAGACTCGCCGGCGGCGCATCCGGTTTTATGAGCGCTGCGGCTGCCGGCCAAGCGGGGTGTATGCGTACCTGTTCGGGGTGGACTATCAAATTCTGTACCTGCCCTTCCAGGAGGGAACTGTGACAAACAGCCAGGTGCGCCGCTCTTTGGAACAGGTGTACCGGATGACGGTGGGCCTTTTGGTGGGAGAGGACAGGCAGCGTTTTGTCCAGGTGTGCCAGGTGTATGCAGGCCCTCGGGCGTAGATGTAGACAGCGAAGGTTTCTGCAGCGAGGCGGCCCCGCAGCCGGGAAAGGGAAGTTGCCCGCCACGGCCGCTGGGGATCCTCTGCGCTGTAGGATACCCGCCGATAAAGCAGCAAGGCCCGGGGTATTTCCCCGGGCCGGAGAGGATGTTGTAGTATGGAAAAAAGACCGTATGTAGTGGCGACTGCAGGAGGTACCTGCAGCGGAAAGTCCACCTTGACAGACCGGCTGGAAGCTTATTTCAGCCCCCTCTGCCAGGTGAAGGTGTTTCACATGGACGGCTATTTCAAAAAGAACCCGCCCACCACCATTGCCCCCATCACCCGCAAGGAATATGTGGAGCACAACCACCCGGAAACCTTGGAGTTGGACCGGCTGTACCAGGACTTTCAAGAGGCGGCCGCAGAGGGAGCGCCCTGGGATTTGGTGCTGGTGGAAGGGCTCTTCGCCCTGTATTTGGACCCAATTCGAGAGCGGGCGGACTTGAAAGTGTTTGTGGATTTGGAAAGCGACGCCCGTCTGGTGCGCCGGATTGTCAAGCACATGGCGTGGGGGCAGACCTACGAACAGGTGACCGACCGGTATTTGGACACGGTGCGCTTCCGCCACAACGAGCTGATTGAGCCCACCCGCTGGCACGCGGATGTGGTGGTCAACGGCACCTTGGACAGCAACCAGGGGGAACAGGTGGTGGAGGCCTTCCTGCGGGGCAGGCTGGGACTGTAAGGCGGCCCATCTTTTCCGGGGATTTTCTTTGACCAATTCCCGGCGGCGTGGTATACTATATCTCAGACAAGCCGCAGCACAGGCGTGTTCCTGCGCCGCCGCACAGTGGAAGGGGGCGTGGAAATGGACGCATCTACACAACGGGAAGTTCCCGCCAATTTCACCCGGGAGTTGGGACGGGCAGTCACGTTTCTGCACCGCAGCCGGGCCCGGTTTATGAACGAGCGCCTGCGGGACCTGGGTTTCTCCGGTGCCATGTATTTGATTTTGCTGCACATCGAGCGCCACCCAGGCGCTACCCAGGACAGCATTGCCAACCACATGTTCATCGACAAGTGCAATGTGGCCCGCCGCACGAAAAAACTGGAGACCTTGGGCTACCTGTATCGGGAAACCGACCAAAACGACCGCAGGCAAAACAACTTGTACCTGACCCAGCGGGGAAAGGAACTGACCCCGGTGATCCGCAGATATATGAGCCAGTGGGGCAGGGAAGTTTCCGCCAGCCTCTCTGACCAGGAGTGCGCCACGCTGATTGCCCTGCTCACCAAAATGACCGGCCAGAACGGACCGCATCCCAAGGAACGGTAAAGTAGTTTTGCAAAAGCCATGACAAGAGAAAACGCGCCTGGATTTCCGGCATACAGAGGCAACCGGAAAACCCAGGCGCGTTTTTTGCAGGGTGCCGTCCAGCCCCAGCCGGGGCAGGCGGCGCACAGAAAGATTACAGCAGAAGGGAACCCAGACGGTCCCACAGGCGGCGGCTCCCAGGCAGAGAGTCCCGCAGCAGGCTCTGTACCCGCTCCACTTCCAAGCGGAAGGCGCGCACCTCTTCCTCTGTGAGGGTATGCTGGCTGAACCGGGCCTTTTTGGCCAGGTCTTCCAGCGAGGAGGGCAGCTGGTCCGCCCAGGGGGCGTGGAAGCGCTGTCCCTCCCGGTAGAGGGCCAGCAGATGAGCGTACAGAGCCAGGGCCGCCTGGTTCCGGTCCGCCTGGGCAAATTGCCGCTCTCGGGCCGACAGCACCAGCCTGCGCCGCAGAAACAGCACTGCCCCAGCGGCCAGCAAGGCCAGCAGCACGGCTCCTGCCGCCAGAAGCCAGGAGGTTTCTTCTCCGCCGCCTCCCTGGGAGGAAGTCCCGCCGGAGCCCGCTGCAGGGGTGGGGGTGGCGCTTTGGGCCGGCGTGGGGGAAGTCTCTGCCGCCGGCGTGGGCTCCGCCGTGGGAGAGGGCGTAGGCGCCGGTGTGGGAGAGGGGCTGGGGGTGGCGGTCACTTCCCCAGGGAGGGCGTTCTGGGTGGCGGCGGGAGCGTTCGGCCCTGCGGGGGTTACCTCCACGGGGATCCAGCCTGTGCCGCCCAGATAAATCTCCACCCAGGCGTGGGCGTTGTAGTCCGGAATGTTCACCCAGCCCTCCTGCCCGGAGGGCACAGCGTACCCTTCCGCGTACCGGGCAGGGATGCCTGCGGCCCGCAGCAGGGCGGTGGCGGCGGTGGCAAAGTGAACGCAGAAGCCCTGCCGGCTTTCCAGCAGGAAATATTCCACAAAGTCCCTCCCCTCGGGCAGGACAGGAGGAGAGAGGGTGTACGAGCACTGGGCGGCCAGGGTGTTGGCAATGCGCTGGGCAATCGAGAGGGGAGAGTTGCTGCCCATGTCTACGGTGTTCTTCGTGACCGGCTGGTAGAGCACATTTTCCTCCAGGTATTGCTCCAAAGTGGCCCGCAGATCCTGGGGCAGCTGGGTGTACTGGTCGTAGACAAAGCGGTTGTAGGCCTCCACGGCCCGGGCCGTTTCCTGCTGTTCCGGGGTCAAGTATGCCATGGCCTCCTGGGGGACCGTCCACAGTTCCAACTCCCGCCAAGAGCGTGGGCTCCCGTCGGCGTCCTCCACGCCGATGCTGATCCACTCCAGCACCCGCTGCAGTTCCATGGCGTCCTCGGGCTGCATCTCCTCCAGGGAGGAGATGTTTTTCTCCCGCAGAAACCCGTTGTAAATGGCCGACGTCACCCGGCTGGGGTAAAGGGTGCTCTGCTCCGGCAGGCCCCAGGCGGCCACCGTATAGGAAGGGGTGCCGCTGAAAAACTGGGTGGACTCCCAAAAGCCGTCCTCCACATAGGCCATGGTTTCCAGGTCGACGCTCTCTTCCTGCAGGCCGTAAGGCAGGTACAGGCAGCGGGGATTGGCCTCCAGGTTTTCTACAGAGAGGGTGTACTGCTGAGGCGTTTCCGCGTAGAAAAGCTGCCGGAACCGGTCCAAAAGAGTTTGGGGGTGCACCTCGTGCAGCTGTTCTTCCAACGTCTGCCACGTTTGGGCAGGCAGCCGTTCCCAACTGCGGCCGGTGTACTCGCTGCCTACAAAGCTTTTCAGATAGTCCTTTTCCCGGTTGGCTGTGGGGGCCTGGAAGGCGATGCCCGACAGGGACTCCCAATCATAGCGGACCCGCAGCACTGTCTCCCCGGTGTAGCTGCGGCTACCCAGGGTGTCCAAATGCACCCGCCCATTCCCATTGCCCACGCCCCCTTCCAGGGCGGCGTCCAGGCCAAACCCTTGGGTGAGCCCCTGGCGCAGGTCCGTGGCCAGCTGGGGGCGTTGGTAGCTTTCCAGGGGGAAGAGCCAATAGGTGAGAACCATGCAGAGGGCTGCCGCCGGAAGCAAGAGTAAGGTGGCCGGCCGGGCAGACAGGCTGCCCGAGGCGTGAAAGCCTTTTTTGTCCTCCAACAGCCGGTGGCGCTTTCCCAAGGCGGGGGAGAGCAGAAGCAGCGCCAGCCAGAACAGCAGCAAAGTGGCCAGATAAAACCAGGGAGGCACCAGGGAGATGGTCATGGGCACCAGCAGCGCCAGCCCTGTCAGGCAGAAAGCGGCAAACCCGCTTTTCCGTCCCACCAAAAACCAGCTGAGAAAGAATAGATAAGGGAAGAGAAACAGGCAGCAGAACACGGTGCACTGGCGCTCCACCACCGTGGGAAGGGAAGTTTGGGTGCGCAGAACAGGCAGGGACGTGCCCAGCCTGTCCCCATAGGCCAGGAGGATCTGGTTAACGGTGTGGGCGCACCCTTGCACCAGATCTTCAAAGAAGAGAAAGATCAGGCCAATCCACGCCCCCACACCCGCCAAAGACAAAATCCAAGAGGGCCGCTTCCCCACAAACAGCGTCAGGCAAAACAGCAGGCAGAGTGCCCCGGCAGCTAGGACCGGTGCGGGCCGAAGGGGAATTGGAAAAGCTCCAAACAGGCAGCCCAGACTCCCCAGGCCTCCCAGCAGGAGCAGGACCCCGTAAAAGACAGCCTGGGAGAGGACGCCCGCCTCCGGGTAGAGAATCCGGGGCTTATCCAGCAGGCGGGGAGTTTCCCCGGCCTCGTGTTTCTTCTTGGACAAGGGAACGCCTCCTTACAGCAAGAATCCGTTGAGGTTTTCGGCAATGCGCCCGGGCCGCAGCACGGTCAGCTGCGCTTCGCCGCCCAGGGTGTCGGAGCGGCTTTCCCGGGCGGTGGTCCAGCTTTCTGCGGCCTGCAGGACGCTGAGCCGGGCAGCGGGGTACTGGGCCCGCAGGGCTCCCAACAGGGAGGGCTGGGGCATACAGCACAGGTACAAACAGTGGGAGACCCCTGCCGGCAGGGCCTCCCCTTCCAAAGCGGGCAGAGGGGCAAGTCCCTGGCTGGAGAGGATCTCCCGCCACACGGGCAGCAGGTCTTCCGGTTGGGAGATTTCCAAACAGCGCAGCCGGTTGCCCCGGGTGTCCCAATAGCCCACCCGGTGGGCCGTCTCCCGCTCTGCCAGAAAGTGAGACAGAGTGGCAAAGGCGTCCAGCAGGGTGTCCGCCTCCACCCCGGTGCCGTTCAGGTCCAGCAGGAAAAACAGATGGTCCGCAATGGGCAGCCCCAGTTCTTTCACCAGAGGTTTGCCCATTTTTTGAGAGAGCTTCCAGTGGATGCGGGAGAGCCGGTCCCCCTCCCGATACTCCCGCAGGGCAAAGAGCTCCGTAGGGTCGTCCCCGGGCTTGCGCTGGGAGTACCGCTCCCCCTGGGCGTCGGGCATGTTGCCCTCCTGCACCGCCAGGTCCACGCCGGCGACGGAGGGCCAGAAAAAGACGGCGGCCTCCTGCCGGCGCCTCCTGCCCAAGGGCAGGGAGAAAATGCCCAGATAATCGCTGACCCACAGCTTGTCCAGGCGGCACACCACCTGCCCGCAGGTGGGAGAGGAGAGCTGGTGTTTCAGCACCTGGGGGTGGGAAGAGGCCGTAAAGGTAAAGTGTTCCTCCTCCCGCTGGCCGGTCAGGGTGTTTTCCACGGTCAGCCGGGCGCGGATCCGCCCGCTGATACAGGGCGTGGCGTTCCACACCCGAATGCGCAGGGGGACAGCCTCCCCCTTGCGCGCTCCGCGAACCGCGCCTGCGTCCCGGTCTTCATAGCCCAGGGTCACCCGGGCGCCCAGCATTCCCGGCAGGGAGAAGAAAAACGCCAGCACAGGAAAGAGCAGAGACAGGGCGAACACATACAGGGAAAGATACCCGTTGTAGCAGATAAAAAACACACTGGTGCACAGAAGCAGCAGCACATAGCAAAGCCTGTTTTTCAGCATGGACCGTTTCCCTCCTTTCATGGACAGGATGCAGGCGTGCCTTTCGGCCTGTTTTATCCCACGACTTTGGGCTGGGGAACGGATTCCAGCACCTCGCCCAGCAGCGTGTGGGCGTTTCGGTCGCTCATGCGGGCCTGGGGATCCGGGGTGATGCGGTGTTCCAGCACGTTGTAATACAGCAGCCGCACATCTTCGGGAATCACATAGTCCCGGCCTGCCATCCAGGCGGAGGCCCGGCAGGCGCGGATCAGGGCGCCTCCTGCCCGTGGGCTGGCGCCCAGGCGGATGAGAGGGTGTTCCCGGGTGGCGGCGCAGAGCTGGGCCACATACCGGTACAGGTCGTCGGCCACATGGACCTGTCCCACTTCCTCCTGCATGGCCACTACCTCTTCCAAGGAGACCACCGGCTGCACCTGGTTGACGGGACGCTCCCCTTCGGTCTGTTTTAAAATGAGCACCTCTTGGTCCAGGGCAGGGTAGCCGATGGAAAGCCGCATCATAAACCGGTCCAGCTGGGATTCCGGCAGCAGCTGGGTGCCGGCGGATCCCACCGGGTTTTGGGTGGCGATCACCGTGAAAGGCCGGGGCAGGGGATGGCTCACGCCGTCCACAGTCACCTGGCCCTCCTCCATGGCCTCCAGCAGGGCGCTTTGGGTTTTGGCGCTGGTACGGTTGATTTCATCGGCCAAAAACAGGTGGCACAGAGCGGCCCCTGGCCGGTAGACGAATTCCCCCGTCTGCCGGTCCAGGGCGGAAAAGCCCACCACGTCGGCAGGCATGACCTCCGGGGTGAACTGCACCCGGTTATAGTGAAGGCTCATGGCTTTGGAAAAAGCCAGGGCCAGGGTGGTTTTTCCCACGCCGGGGTTGTCCTCCAACAGGATGTGTCCCCGGGCCAAAATGGCCATGAGCACCTTGCACACCACGGCGTCCTTTCCCAAAATCACCTGGCGCACCTGGTTGACCACGGCCAAAGCTTTAGGCTGCAGCATGAAGCTCCCTCCTTGCAACCCCCGCCGGACGCGGGGGAAATTTTACAAAAGTCTTACAAAAGCGGCGCCGGGCAAAGCTCGGCGGCCCTGCACCGTATTGGTTTAGTATACCACACACCGGAGGAGAAGGACAAGACAGGGGGAGAATTTGTAAAAGCGGGGAAAAGGTCTTGCAGAAAGCCTTCCATTCCGGTATGCTAGAAATAGAAGAGGGAAGGCCCGTAAAAGGGCAGGTCCGGGCAGCGGGGAGGAAAGGCCGTTTCCGGGCAGGGCGTAGGAGATTTTTGGCGCGCTACCGAGGAAAAAGGTGAGAAGCATGACGGTGACCCAGGCGAAACAGGTGGCAAAAAAGTGGGTGCTGGCCCAGGGGGAAAAGCTGCCCGGGCTGGTGGGGGCGTATCTTTCCGGCTCCCTTTTGGAGAAACCGCCGCAGGCTCTCCTGCCGGCGGCGTCCGATGTGGATGTGGTGCTGGTGTTCTCCCAGGGGAACGGCCCGAAAAAGCTGGGAAAATTCCAAGCGGAGGGTGTGCTGCTGGAGGGAACTTGCCTGGAGGAAACAGAGTTTTCTCCCTTGGAGCGGGTGCTTTCCACCCACTATTTGGCCTTTGCCCTCCAGGCGGGGCAGATCCTCTGGGACCCCCAGGGCCGCCTGGAGGCCCTGCACCGGCAGGTGGCCGCCTGCTACGACCGGGAGGAGTGGGTGCACGCTCGGGTGCAGGCTTTGCTGGACCGGGTGCGGCAGGGCCTGACGGGCCCTCTGCCTCAGGGCTATCCCCAGCGCATCAACGGGTGGCTGTTTCCCACGGGGATCACCTGCTTTCCCCTGCTGGTTGCAGATTTGCGCAACTGCACCGTGCGCCGGCGGTACGCTGCTGCCCGGGAGACCTTGGAGCGGCGGGGGCTGAGAGAGGCCTATCCCCGCCTGCTGAGGCTTTTGGTGCCGGAGCCTTTGGGACGGGAACGGCTCCTGCCTCATCTAGAGGCCCTTTCCGAGAGCTTTTCCCTGGCGGCGGAAAGCCGCGGCCCTTCCCAGGTCTATCCGTTTCGGGGGGATATTTCCCCCCAAGGCAGGGCGGCGGCCTTGGGAGGCTGCCGGGAACTGTTGGATTCCCCTTGGCCGGAGGAGGCAGCCTTTTGGATGGGGGCCACCTTTGCCCGCTGCCAGAGCATTTTGGAGCTGGACAGCCCCCCGACGGCGGCCCGGCGTCTTCCCTATTTTCAAAAGTTTATGGAAGATTTGGGGATTGGAGGGGAGGAGGACCTGTTCCGGCGCAGGGAACAGGTGCTGCAGGCCTTGCCCTGGGTGGAAGGCCTGGCAGCGGAGGTAGCCCGGCGGAGAAGTTTGGATTTTTCCAGGAAAACGGTTGACAAAAGCCGGCGGGAATGCTATAGTGAAGATGTATTCTGATAGCACGAAAGATGGACTCACAGCTTTTGTAAGTCATTCAAACGTCTGATGATTTACACAAGCTGTGAGTTTTTTTAAAAGCCGGGGGTCTCCTCTTCGGTGAAGCGTGAAGCCTTTCAAACGCTGGGCAACCGGCGGCCGGCGCTGCTAGCATAATACGATCTTTTATGATGGAGGTGCCGATTTATGAACGGTACAGTTAAGTGGTTCAACGCAGAAAAAGGTTATGGCTTCATCTCTAACGACGAGGGCGGCGACGACGTGTTCGTGCATTTCTCCGCTATCGTGGCCGACGGCTTCAAGACTCTGGAAGAGGGCCAGAAAGTGACCTTCGAGACTGAGCCCGATCCCAAGAACAGCTCCAAGCTGCGGGCTGTCAACGTCCAGAAGATCTAAGTTCTTTTGGCAGCACAGGGAGCGTTCCTTCCCCCAAAGAAGGAACGTTCTTTTTTTTGTAAAAAAGGGGTTGACAAGCGTCCTCTTTTTCGCTATAATAAGCGAGCGCTGAAAAACAGCGGCCTAACGTGTGCGGGAGTAGCTCATCTGGTAGAGCGCCACCTTGCCAAGGTGGAGGTAGCGAGTTCGAGCCTCGTCTTCCGCTCCAAAGAAAACCCCTTTGCCTAAACCGGCGAAGGGGTTTTGTTTTGCCCTTTTCCTCCAGCAGGTCTGGCGGCGGGCGTGTTTTTGTGCTATGATACTGCCTGGAAACAAACGGGGGAAACCCCGGTTAGAAAGGGAGCGAGTGGTATGAAAGTCAGCAGAGAAGTTCCGGTGACCGCCTGGAAACCGAGCAAGGGGCTGCTGTCCGACCGGCAAAGACTGGTGCGGGACGTGGTGATCCCCTACCAGTACCGGGTGCTGGGAGACCAGCAGGAGGGGGTGGAAAAGAGCCATGCCCTGGAAAATCTCCGCCTGGCGGGAAAGAAGCTGCGGGGAGAGCCGGTCACGGAACCCTTTTACGGCATGGTCTTTCAAGACAGCGATGTGGCCAAGTGGCTGGAAGCAGCCGCCTATGCCCTGGCCTACGGGCCGGACCCGGAGCTGGAAAAGATGGCCCAAGAGGTGATCGGCCTGTTCCGGGACGCCCAGCAGGAGGACGGCTATTTGAACTCCTATTTTACCGTGAAGGCGCCGGATCGCAAGTGGACCAACCTTCAGGAGGCCCACGAGCTCTACTGCGCGGGCCATCTCATAGAGGCCGCCTGCGCCTGGAAGGAGTGCACCGGCCGAGACGATCTGCTGGAGATTGTGGAGAAAAACGTGGACTGCATCTACCGGCAGTTTATGGAGAAAAACACCCGAGGCTTCCCTGGCCATCCGGAGATTGAGCAGGCCCTGCTGCGGCTGTACCGGATCACCGGCAAGGAAAAATATCGGGAACTGTCCCAACATTTTGTGGACGTGCGGGGACAGGCTCCCCATTACTTTGAAGAGGAGCGGAAAAACCGGGGCTGGTACCTGTGGGAGCAGGACAACCGGGACGTTCTGGATACGGACTACACCCAAAGCACCCAGCCTGTGCGGGAGCAGAAGGACGCCGTAGGCCATGCGGTGCGGGCGGTGTACTTGTACACCGCCATGGCGGACTTGGCCGGGGAGACCGGAGAAGAGGCCTTGCAGCAGGCCTGCCGCACTCTGTGGGAGAGCGTCACCCACCGTCAGATGTATGTAACCGGCGGCATTGGCTCCACGGTGTTGGGCGAGGCCTTCACGGTGGATTACGACCTGCCCAACGCCACGGTGTACGCAGAGACCTGCGCTTCCATCGGGCTGATTTTCTTCGCCCGGCGCATGCTCCACATGGAGGCCAAGGGGGAGTATGCCGATGTGATGGAGCGGGCCCTGTATAACACGGTGCTGGCAGGCATGCAGCTGGACGGCAAGCGCTTTTTCTATGTGAATCCCCTGGAAGTGGTGCCGGGCATCTCCGGCAAGGCCGTCACTCAGGAACACGACTTGACCCAGCGGCCGCCCTGGTACGCCTGCGCCTGCTGTCCGCCCAACGTGGCCCGGCTGCTTTCCTCTCTGGGCAGTTACGCCTACAGCCAGGGGGAGAACACCTTTTTCACCCACCTGTACCTGGACGGGGAGGTGGAAAGCACTTTGGGCTATGGGCTGTCTTTTGACACCGATTACCCCCGGTCCGGGGAGATCTGCTGCACCTTCCACGGGGAGGCAGAGACCACGCTGGCCTTTCACATTCCCGCCTGGAGCCAGCAGACCACGCTGACGGTCAACGGGGAGGCGCAAGATCTTTCCGCTTTGGTGAAGGACGGGTACGCCTATGTGACCCGGCGGTTCCGGGAGGGAGACCAAATCTGCCTGACGCTGGATATGGCGCCCTTTAAAGTGTATGCCAGCTGCCGGGTGCCTGCGGACACCGGCTGCGTGGCTGTGCAGCGGGGACCGGTGGTCTACTGTGCCGAGGGAGTGGACAACCAAGGGGATGTGCTCTCCCTGTCCTTGGCGGCAGAGGGAACCCTGACGGAGGAGCCCTACGACCCCGATCTGCTGGGAGGCATTGTGCCGCTGATGGGAGAGGGCTGGCGGAGTTCTCCTGAAGAGGCGCTGTACAGCCGCAAGCGGCCGGAACGGAAACCGGCGGATGTGCGCTTGGTGCCCTATTGCGTGTGGGGCAACCGAGGAGAAAATCAGATGCGGGTGTGGCTGCCGGAAGTGTAACCCGTCTGGAGAAAACAGAACCTAGTAAAAAGGGAGTGCTGTCGTCTGACAGCCCTCCCTTTTTTGCAGTGGATGCTAGAAAATGGCAAGGAAGTGCAGAAAGCCGGATCCGCACTCGGTCCGCTCCTAAACCCCATAACGCGCCGCCCTGCCGCAAACCCGCTCCAGAGAGCGAGAGCAGCGAGCGACAGCGCGACTGAAAAGTTCGTTGCTTTCCGTCTTCCAGAAAGACTACCCAGACCCCGGTTTACTCCCAAGCTCCCACGCGCCGCCCTGCTGCGAACCCGCCCCAGAGAGCGAGAGAAACGAGGGACAGCGCGACTGAAAAGTTCTTTGCTTTCCGTCTTCCAGAAAGACAGCCCAGAACCCGGTCCACTCCCAAGCCCCCACGCGCCGCCCTGCTGCAAATCCGCCCCAGAGAGCGAGAGCAGCGAGCGACAGCGGGACTGAAAAGTTCTTTGCTTTCCGTCTTCCAGAAAGACAGCCCAGAACCCGGTCC
>DSTMR04002__coassemble_972_pt1 | contig 25554 bp, 24 predicted proteins | sample DSTMR04002__metabat2_high_PE_036 | metagenome-assembled genome bin DSTMR04002
ACACCCACGATCAATCCCACAATGACTGCGTCAAACATCTGATTGACGTCGATGTGCATTTTCTTGCAGCTGAACGAGGCGTAAATCAACGCCAAAAGAAACCCAACGGCGATGATGATGCCGTACCAGTAGACATGAAAGTCCCCAATGGAAAATGCCACCGGATTTACAGTGAACTCCCATCCCAAACTGGGATATGAAATAGTGTGCGTCATAACAGATCCTCCTTGATTGGCGCAACCGCCAAACACGTTGCTTTATTGTAGGGGCAAGATGGTGGAAAGAACGCTTTGTTCCTCCCGGAAAACACGGGTGAGTTTGTCTGCCACATCCTCTGGCTTTACATCTGCCAGGCAGTCCATATAGGTGAACAGATCCCTGCCTCGCAGCGTCATATTGACCAAACCGTTGGCAACACTTCCCATATTGTTAAGGCTGGAAACCATGTCTCCATACAGCGCTCGTTTGGAACGCTCAAAGGCTTCCTGGGGGATCCCCTCTTTTTGGAACCGTTCTGCTTCCTGCAGAAGCGCTTGTGCCACCGCCTGGGGATTTCGGGATTCGCCGCTGAACATAATCGTGGCATACCCATTTCCCTCAAAGTATTCGTAGGAAAAGCTGGATTCGTTGATCAACTCCTCATCCAAAAGGCGGCGGTATAAGGGAGACGCTTCCGAAGCCATGGTTTCCAACAGCACTTCCATAGCGGCCACTTCCCGTTCGCTGCGGACCGTTTGTCCAACGGGTTCCTTAAATCCAAACTGGAATAAAGGAAGGGCCACAGGAAGATGTTCTTCCACCTTGCTGCAGACCACAGAATCCGGTTCCTCCGGAAACACGCGGCGCACGGGCAACAACGGGGAAGGTTTGAGCATGCGGTCGCAAATTTCCCGCACCTTGTCCACCTGGAAATTACCTGCCACAGCCAGCACCATATTGCCCAAATTATAGAAGGTGTTGTAGCAGCGGTACAGATGCTCCGGCGTTATTTTCGCAATGCTGTCCACCGTTCCTGCAATGTCGCTGCGAATGGGATGGGCGTGATACATGCTCCGCAAATAGTTGAACATCAACCGCCACTGGGGATCATCGTCATACATCTTGATCTCCTGACCGATGATACCCTGTTCCTTGCGGACCGTTTCCTCTGTAAAGTACGGGGACTGCACAAAGTCCAGCAAGATTTCTAGAGACTCATAAAAATGATCCGTGCAGGAGAAAAGGTAGCAAGTGGTTTCAAAAGAGGTAAACGCATTGGCGCTGGCGCCTGTTTGAGCATACCGAGAAAACGCGTCCCCCTCCTCACTCTCAAAAAGCTTGTGCTCCAGGTAATGGGCAATTCCCTCCGGAACTTGCTCCGGATGGTCTTCGTCTTTCCTTTGAAAGCAGTTATCAATGGAGCCATACTTTGTGCCGAAGATCGCATAGGTCGTGTGGAACCCTTCCTGGGGAAAGAGGCAGAGTGTTAACCCGGAAGGGTGATGGATTTTATAATAGGAATCGTCCACCCAGCGTCCGGAACGTAGTTCCATCTCCGTATTCATTTTGCACTGCCACTTCCTTTCAAACCATATACCACAGCTGGGTACACTTTTTGCGCAGCCTGTGCAACTTGCTGCGCCGTGTATGACAGCAGCTGCTCTTCCGCAGCTTGTATGGAAAGATCTTCCCTGCGGAAGGTTCTTCCCATGCACCAGCCCTCCAGGGAAGGCAGGGAATCTTCCACTGCGTGTAACGAGTTGCGTAAAGCCAACTTGGCAGACAGCAGTTCTTCCTCTGTCAGGTCACCATTTTGCAGAGCTTCCAGCTGCTTTCCAATTTCTCTTTCCGCTTTTTCCAGATTTTCTGTTTCCACGCCGCTTTCTACAAACAAAGTGCGGCTGTTCAAACTCAAGCCTGCCGAGCAGTAATAGCACAGGCCCATTTTCTCTCGGACATTTTGAAATAGCTTAGAACTGGGAACGCCTCCCAATACCGCTGCCATAAGGCGAAATAGCATTGCGTCTTCCGGCGTGCAATCTATGCGGTATGCCATAGAGAGTTTTGACTGGGAAAGGGGCTGTACTTCCTCCACATGGCGGACCTCCCGAGGCTTTTCAAACGCAAGCATGCCGGAGCCCTGGGGCGACCCAAGGTGCCCAAACTTTGTTTGCAGCCTGTCCAAATCCGGTGTGCAATCTCCCAGCACAAAAATGTCAAACTTGGCGGAAGAGAGCAATGTTTCCCAAGCGTCTGTCACCTGCTTGCGGTCCAGCTCCTCCACTTCTTTCCGAGAGCCATACCGATCCATGCCACCTGGCTGCCCCTCAAACAGCAATTCCTCACAGCGCTGATGTGCGTAGGTGATTTTATCGTTAAACTCAGCGTCCTTCATTTCCAAGAGCTGCCGCTTTTCCTGCAGGAATCCATCCAAAGGAAAAAGCCCCTCCCCGTCCTTTACGGGCGAGAAGAATACATCCAGCAGCAGATCCGTCAGCTGGGCACCCATATCTTCTCCTCCAAAAGCATACCGGCTGGAGATTCCGCCGGCGGTTAGAGAGAGGATCTGATATTCTCCCATTTTAGACACTGTGCTGCTGAGAGAGGCTCCATACAGCTCTGCCAGCCGGGCGCTCAAAGCCGTATAATCGGGATACCGTTCCGTAGCGCGACTGACTAAGGCAGGGAGAATCCCGTACGCAGCTGCAGACTCCCGCGCCAGCGGAACCCTCATGTTTACAGAGACTCTCATGGTTTTATAGCGGGAATCTGTAAAGGAGTGCAGCCTTACGGAATCCCCGATTTGTTGATTTTTCCATTTGCCCATAGTGTGTGTCCTTCCCCAAAAATTTGCAAAAGAACTGCATAAATATGCTATTGTTCCTTTTAGTATAGCACACTTCTTCTCGTTTTGAAAGAGCTTGAAAAAAATTCACAAAAGGAGGGGACACGCGAAATGCGTGTCCCCTCCCGGGAAATAGATGTATGCAGCGACAGAGAATGGTGTTACAGGGTGCCGAAAATCCGGTCGCCGGCATCTCCCAAGCCTGGGAGAATGTAGCCATTTTCATTCAAGCAGCGGTCCAGAGAAGCACAGTACACCTGTACATCCGGATGCGCTTTGGCCAGCGCCTCTACCCCTTCCGGAGCTGCAATGATGCACAGGAACTTAATGCTCTTGGGATGGCTTCGTTTGACAATGGTGATGGCATCGATGGCGGAGCCGCCTGTGGCCAGCATGGGGTCCAGAACAATCACATCCCGCTCTTCAATGTCTTGGGGAAGCTTGTTGTAGTACTCTACGGGTTTCAGGGTATCGTGGTCACGATAGAGGCCAATGTGGCCCACTTTTGCCGAGGGCACTAATTCCAGCATGCCGTCCACCATGCCCAGGCCTGCGCGCAGAATAGGTACAAAGGCAAGCTTGCGTCCTGCAATCACCTGGGTCACCGTTTTTTCCATAGGGGTGACCGTTTCTACATCCATCAAAGGCAGATCGCGCGTTGCTTCATAGCACATCAGTGTGGCAATCTCGCTGACCAACTCCCGGAAATTTTTGGTGCCTGTGGAGACATCCCGCAAAAATGTCAGCTTATGCTGGATCAGCGGATGGTCCATGATAAAAACATTGGGGTAATTTTCCATGACAAATCTCCTCCTGCATGGTAAAAGGTTAAGATTACAGATTCCCGTTTTCGATTTCAGCAATCTGGTCAATACGGCGTTGATGACGGCCGCCTTCGAACTCTGTGTGGAGAAAAATCTCCAACATCCGCACGGCTAAGTCGGAATCTACCACTTTTCCTCCCATGCAAAGAATATTGGCATTGTTGTGGCGCCGGGTCATTTCCGCGCAGAATTCATTGGTACACAGGGCTGCGCGCACGCCTTTTACCTTGTTGGCGGCAATGGAGATGCCAATACCCGTGGAGCAAATCAGCACGCCATAGTCCGCCTGCCCAGCAGCAACAGAACGTGCGGCTTGTGCGGCGATAGGCGCATAATCTACAGATTCCGTGCTGTAAGCGCCAAAGTCCTCGTAGGGGATCTTTTGTTGATCCAGATAAGTGCGGATCACCTCTTTCAGGGCAAATCCGCCGTGGTCACATCCAATCGCAAGCTTCATAGGCCTGCTCCTTTCTCTTGTCTCTTTTTCAATTCCCGCTCCGCCTGAGGCAGCCGCAGGTAAACGGGGTTCAACGCATCCGGCGTGACAGTGCAGCCTTGCAGCACCTTCTGTTCCCCTAACAGGGCAACAGAAGCAGCCCTTTGAAAGCGCATTGCTTCCGGAGCAAGACGTGCTCCCCACTCTTGAAAGGACCGATAGCAAAGTTCTGCTCCGTCTCCCAAAAGCAACAGTCGATTGCCCCAAGGGCGGCATTCCTCTTCCAATTGGGCTATGGAAAGGGCCCGATCCGGGCAGAGCCGGGTGAGACGGCCATTTTCCACTTGAAACAGGGCGTTGTATACCTGGCCGCACCGAGCATCCATAACAGCGCAGGCAATCGCCCCTTCACAGGCTACGCCCCCAAAGGCAATTGCCTCTAAGGTGGAGATACCTACGCAAGGGGTTTGGTTGGGAAAGGCCAAGCCTTTGACACAGGCAATACCGATCCGCACACCGGTAAAAGAACCAGGCCCGTGAGAGACCGCCAAACCATCGCACTCTGCGGGCTTTCTCCCTAAGGTGCGCAGCAAATTTTCCGCCATGGGAAGCAATGTCTGGCTGTGAGTCTGCTTGGTGTTTCCATAGAATTCTCCCAAAAGCCTTCCATCTTCCACCGCAGCTACCGAAGCCGCAACGGCCGAGGATTCTATACCTACTATCAGCACGGCGTACCGCCCCCCTTCCAGCCATCAATTGTGATAATGCGTTGGGTTTCCCCATTTCCTGGAGCAATATCAATGGAGATGGTCCCCTCTGGAAGCGCTCCTGCGATGTGCTCGCTCCATTCGATCACCAGAACACATTCGGTGTCCAGGTAGTCAAAATATCCAGTGGAATATAAGTCGTCCCAATTGTCCACGCGATACATGTCAAAATGTTCCACCGTTAGCCTGGCAGAATATTCGTTTACCAAGGCAAAGGTGGGACTGGAGACAACGTCTCCTCCGCCTAAACCTTCCACCAGTCCACGTGTGAAAGCGGTTTTTCCAGCGCCCATTCCCCCGGTGAAAGCAATGACCTCCCCACCCTGCAGGTCTTGGGCGAGGCGTTTGGCCAATGCGGCGGTTTCCTCCGGAGAATGGGTGATAAACTGCTCTGCCATATTAAAACAGCCCGTGGATGACGGCGTGATCGTCCACGTCGATCTTTTCTGCGGCAGGGACTTTAGGCAGGCCGGGCATGGTCATGATGTCCCCTGCGTAAGCCACCACAAAACCGGCGCCGTTGGAAAGGCGCAGATCCCGGATAGTGATGGTGAAGTCCGTGGGACGGCCCAGCAGCTTGGCGTTATCCGACAGAGAGTATTGGGTTTTAGCGATGCACACGGGCATGCTGTCTCCGCCCAGAGCTTTGATATCCTTCAGGGATTTCTGGGCAGCGGCTGTAAAGGCCACGTCCTTTGCACCATAGATTTTTTGGGCAATGGCAGTGATTTTCTCTTCCACCGTGGCCTCCAGGGGATAGATAGGCGCAAAGTGGCTTTCCCCTTCCTTTTCTTCTATGACGCGGCAGATGGTCTGCGCCAATTCCAGGCCGCCTTCCCCACCTTTGGCAAACACTTCCGAAAGGGCGTAAGGCACTCCCAATTCCTGGCAGCAGCGGTCGATTACACCCAGCTCTCCTTCGGTATCGGTGCCAAACCGGTTGATGGCCACAACTACCGGCACGCCGAACTTCTGCATGTTCTCCACGTGGGCCTTCAGGTTGACAATCCCTTTTTCCAAAGCAGGTACGTTTTCAGCAGCCAGTTCAGCCTTGGGAACACCGCCGTTGTACTTCAAAGCCCGCACAGTGGCAACCACCACCACGCAAGAGGGAGTCAAGCCAGCCATGCGGCATTTGATATCCATAAATTTCTCTGCGCCTAAGTCGGAGCCGAAGCCTGCTTCCGTAATGCAGTAATCTGCCAGTTTCAAAGCCAGGCGGGTGGCGCGGACCGAATTACATCCGTGGGCAATGTTGGCAAAGGGGCCACCATGCATAATGGCGGGGGTTCCCTCGATGGTCTGCACCAAGTTGGGGTTTACCGCATCCCGCAGCAGCGCAGCCATGGCGCCCTCTGCCTTGATATCCCGGGCGTAGACAGGCTCCCCTGTGTACGTGTAGGCGATCAGAATGTTCCCCAGGCGTTCCTTCAGGTCATTCATGTCCTTAGCCAGGCACAAAATGGCCATGACTTCCGAGGCGACGGTGATAATGAAGCCATCCTCCCGGGGCACGCCGTTGATCTTTCCGCCGAGACCGATGACAATGTTGCGCAGCGCTCGGTCATTCATATCCAAGCAGCGCTTGATCTGTACCCGCCGAGGATCAATCCCCAAGGCGTTGCCCTGCTGCATGTGGTTATCCAGCATGGCGCAGCACAGATTGTTGGCAGAGGTGATCGCATGCATATCCCCTGTAAAGTGGAGATTGATGTCCTCCATAGGGAGAACCTGGGCGTAGCCGCCACCGGCAGCGCCGCCCTTAATACCAAACACCGGCCCCAGAGAAGGCTCCCGCAGGGCGATGATGGCGTTTTTTCCAATTTTGGCCATGGCCTGTCCCAAACCGGCGGTGGTGGTTGTTTTTCCTTCTCCAGCTGGAGTGGGGTTAATCGCTGTGACCAACACCAGCTTTCCGTCCGGTCTGTCCGCCAAGCGAGAGAAGGCACGTTCGTTAATCTTCGCCTTGTAGCGGCCGTAGAGCTCCAGCTCATCCTCCTGGATGCCCAGCTCTGCGGCAATGTCCGCGATGGGTCTCAATGTTGTGCTTTGGGCGATTTCAATGTCAGAAAGCATTTCCTGTCACCTTTCTAGCCGTTGTACGGCCATTTAGATTTTACCTGCTCAAATCTAGTTTGCTTTGGGCTGAGAAACACTGCTCTCAGGAGAAATCCTGCTTGTTTGTCTCCTGAGAAACGCACGCATAGTTCGTCTTTATTATAGTGTATCCGGCCGGAATAGTAAAGACCGAAACAAAAAACTTGAAGGGCCTCCAGCAATATGCTATAATCAGTAGACATAAAGTTTACACGGATACTAAAATCCAGCGCTGGGGGCTGGATGTGAAAGAATAGGGAAATTATGGTAAAGAATTTTTTCAAAAACTTTGCGAATTATCTGATGAAGGCAGACATGATCCTCTGGCTGCTTTTGGCGGCTATTTCTGTCTACAGTCTGCTGCTTCTGCGAAGCGTGGATAGTTCCACCGGGTCCAGCTATTTCCGTACGCAGCTGGTTGCCATTGTTTTAGGCGTTGTTGGAGCCGTTATCCTCTCTCTGCTGGATTATGCGACCTTGGCGAATTTTTGGTATCTCTTGGGCGGGGCTTCTATTTTCCTGATGATTTATACGGCCCTATTTGGGGACCAGGTGCTGGGCAGCGGCGGCGTGAACGCCCGTGCCTGGATTCAAATTGGCGGCAGCACCTTTCAGACTTCAGAGGCGGTAAAGATTGCCTTTATCCTGACTTTTTCCAAGCATTTGGATACGCTGCGCAAACGGGAATGGATCAATCGGCCTCTGCATGTGGTTCTGTTGGGCTGCCATGCGCTGGTTCCCATGCTGCTCTGCGAACTGCAGGGAGATACTGGCGCCGCCATTGTCTTTTTTGCCATGTTTCTGGCGATGAGTTTAGCCGCTGGTGTCAAGTTGCGGTATTTCGCGATTTTGGGTGGATTGGTTTTGATTGCTCTGCCACTGCTGTGGCAGTTTGGGATGGATGAATATCAAAAGCTTCGTTTCATCGCCCTGTTTAATCTGGATGATCCCAACATTCGTATGGACGCAGGTTATCAGCAATACCAAGGCAGAATCTCCATCGGAAGTGGCAAACTCACAGGGCAAGGACTCTTTCATGGAAGCCGAGTGGCCAGCAACAGCGTTCCCTTCCAACAGAGCGACTATATCTTTTCTGTGGCAGGTGAGGAACTGGGATTTGTGGGCTGTTCGCTCATCCTTCTTCTCTTGCTGCTCTTTATGGCTAAAGTGCTCCACGTGGCTCAGACGGCCCGGGATGACTTGGGAAAATATATTTGCTTTGGATATTTTGGCATTATTGCGCTGCAGTCCATCTCCAACATTGGAATGTGCCTGGCCCTACTCCCCGCTATGGGCGTGACTCTTCCTTTCTTCAGTGCGGGAGGTTCTTCCGCCATTTGTATGTACCTTGGGTTCGGTCTTGTGCAAAGTGTGCACATGCGCCGCAAAGAGGGAGAAGGAATGCGGCTGAGAAGAAAAGCGCCTCTTCGTTTTACCTACAGCCGTATTCAAGAACACAGGTAGATTCCTTTTTCTCCTTGCAATAAATAGGCCCCGTTGCAGAATTTTTTCATTCTGCAACGGGGCCCATTTGTTTGTTAAGTTCAAATCCCTTTTACAAATTCTCGGAATCGGGGCAACATACCGATCTTGTCCGGTGTGTGAGGAGGCATTTGCAAGATGTCATAACCAGGGAGGTTATTCCCCTCCACAAAGACGGGACCGTTGGGGGTAATAGCCACGTCCCAGCCCACATACCGCATTTGCGGAACAATTTGCGAGGCCTCCAGGCACATAGCTTTCGCTTCCTCCCAGCAGGGAATAGCAAAACCTTGAATGGTTGTTCCGGTGCGGGGGTGCTCCGTATAGGTGTGCCGCGCCTTATCGTAAGCGGGATACTGAATCACGCCACGCTCCAAATCAATGGGGGCGAACATACCGCCGGAGTGGAGGTTATCCACAGGACGGTCGCTATTGCCGATCCGAATATGGGCGTAAACAATATGGGGACCTGTCTCGTTTAAAATGGTGACAATGCGCAGGGTATTGATTGAACCAGGATTCATGCGATTCATTTCTTCGTGCTGCTGCAGCACTTCTTCTACCACGCCGATTTTCTGCTCTTTCAAGTGATCATACATGGCGTCTACGCTGGGGAAGTCTTTCTTATACAGCTTGTCTACGCCGAATCCCCCGCTGGAGGATTCCGGTTTTACCATAATGGTTTCCCGGCTTTCCATAAACTTTTGGAAGTCCTCTTTGGAAGCTTTGGAAAAATCCAGCCACTGCCGGCCGATGTACTTTCCGAAAGTGGTGTAAAATTCACTTTTGTTGTCAAAATAATGGTAGTACTCCCGGTTGTTAAGGATGCGCACCAGGTCATTGTTCACTTTTCGAGTGACATATGTGGCTCGCTGGGCGTCGCTTAAGTTGTAAAATTCACAGAGCAGGTAGTCGTTGAATCCGGCACCATAGCGAAGACCGCAGAGCACCACATCGATCAGGATACCCAGGGAGTTTTTTCCTGTGATTTGATGCACTTTACCCACTGTGCGGAACAGCTCCCCGTAATCCATATGCACAATGCAATTCCATAGAAACTTTATTTTTCTCACGAAAACCGCCCCCTTTCTTACCTCTTTTTCTTGCCCTTGCGATCCTCTTTTTTTGACGGCTCTAGACGCAGCTCGCCTTCTTCCGTGATGGCGAGTACGCTTCCAGGCGCAGCTCCCGCCGGAAGTTCAGCAATTTCAATGGCGAAATATTTCTGATCGGCATCCACACAAATGGCGAATGTGCCGTCTATGCGGTCAATTACAAGTTGTTTCATGGTTGTTGCATCCTTTCCCTTTGTTATTGTACAAGTTTTTCTAGGGCATATTCCAAAGCTCTGTTGTATTGTCTCTCTGTCCAGAGAGACAGGGTTTCCCCATCCCAGGAAAAAACCAGATCTCCCTCCACATCGGTGCGGCAAACCTGTGCACCTGTCTCCTCCAAACGGCGAAGGGTTTCCTCTCTGGGAAGATGGCTGTTGTCGGGCCCTGCAGATACGGCGGCGTATGCAGGAGAGACCGCCTCTAAAAAGCGGGAGGAACAGGAACTGGCGCTGCCATGATGAGGTACTTTCAGCAGGTCCACATCCAGATCTACCCCAGACTTTACCAGATCTTTTTCCGCCTCATAGGCAATATCACCGCAGAACAGCGCGGAGAATCCTTGAAAATCTAGGCGTATGACCAAGGAGCTATTGTTGGAATCTTCATAGGTCTTCAGGGGGCCTAAAATTTGCAGCCGGGCTTCCCCCACCGAAAAAACATCTCCAGGCGAGACCTGTCTGCAGGAGAGAGATTCCTCCCTGGTTGCCTGCAGCATATTTTGATACTCTACGCTTTGGCACAGGGAAGCAGGCCAGGGATACGTGAGAACTTCTTGTGTGGGGATTTCTTGCAAAACCTGGGCCATGCCTCCTATGTGGTCACTGTCCGGATGGGAGGGGATCACATATTTCAGCTCTGTTACACCCACACGCAGCAAATAGTCCACCACCGTGTCCCCACGGGGGTATGTGCCCGCATCCAACAGGACAGCTTCCCCTTGGCACTCCAAAAGAATGGCGTCCGCTTTTCCCACATCTATCACATGCACACGTAAGGGAGATTGCTGTGATGGACCGGAAAATTCGGAAAAGGCAAAAAGCCAAGTCCACAGCTCCCGCCCATTGGGAGTGGCCGAGAAGGCCAGTACTATGGCTACCAGCGCCAGCAGCGCTGCCTCCCGCAATTTCTTTCTCTTCTCTCGCAGTTCCCGCTCTCTCTTCTCCATGGAAAGAAATCAGCCATCCTCTTCCATCGCATCGGGTTTTTGCATGTTCCTTTCTAGCCACTGGGCATAGGTGATCAGGACTTGACGGGGCTTTGAACCTTCATGGGGGCCCACCACACCCAGCTGTTCCATTTCGTCGATCAAGCGTCCTGCGCGGGCGTATCCAAGGCGCAGCCTGCGCTGCAGGAGGGAGGTAGAAGCTTGACCTGCTTCCACTACCACTTTGATTGCCTCATCGATCATGGGATCGCCATTTCCTTCCCCTTCTGAAGAAGAGTCGCTCTTAGATTCGCTGGCGGCGTTTCGCTCGATTTCCTCGATGACAGATTCGTCATATTCGATGGCCTTTGTCTTTTTGACAAATTCCACGACAGAAGAGATTTCCTCGTCGCTGACAAAACATCCCTGTACCCGGAGAGGCTTCGTGACGCCCACAGGGGCAAAGAGCATATCTCCGTTTCCCAGAAGCTTTTCGGCGCCGCCTGCATCCAAGATTGTGCGGGAGTCTACCGCGTTGGAGACGGTGAGAGCAATGCGGCTGGGAATGTTGGCTTTGATCAGACCTGTAACCACGTCTACGGAAGGCCGCTGGGTGGCCACTACCAGGTGCATTCCTGCAGCGCGAGCCAGCTGCGCCAGACGGCAGATGGAGTCCTCCACCTCTTTGGGAGCTGCCATCATCAAATCTGCCAGCTCATCAATGATAATGACAATCTGGGGCATGGCCGGCATGGGCTGGCCGTTTTCATCCTGATAGTTTTGAGAAGCCGCCAGGCTGTTGTACCCCTTCAAGTTGCGTACATTGCACTCGGAGAAAATCTTATACCGCTTCATCATCTCAGTGACCGCCCAACTCAAGGCGCCCGAAGCTTTTCTGGGATCTGTCACAACGGGCACCAGCATATGGGGCATGCCGTTGTATTCGGTCAACTCCACAGCCTTCGGGTCGATCATCAAGAAGCGAACCTCATCCGGCGTCGCTTTATAGAGCATACTGATAATCAAGGAATTGATGCACACCGACTTACCGGAACCAGTGGTGCCTGCAATCAGCATATGAGGCATCTTAGCCAGGTCCGCTATCACAGGCTGCCCGGCGATATCGCGCCCCAGGGCGACGGAAAGCTTGCTTTTGGAAGTTTGGAACGAGTTGGATTCCACCAGCTCTCGCATGCGCACCGTGCTGCGGGATTTATTGGGCACCTCAATGCCCACGGCCGCCTTGCCAGGAATGGGCGCCTCAATGCGAACGCCTGTTGCCGCCAAATTCAGCGCTAGGTCGTCTGCCAGGTTTGTGATTTTACTGATCTTCACGCCGGCTGCGGGCTGAATTTCATAGCGGGTTACCGCAGGTCCCCGGCAGATATCTAAGATTTTGGTTTGCACGCCAAAACTCTTTAGGGTATCCACCAGAATTCGACCGTTGGTCTGCAGCTCTTCGGTTTCCTGCGCCGGATTGCCGTGGGGGCTGACGGCCAGCATGGTGACAGGCGGGAAGCAATACGCTTTTGCCGGTTCCACAGAGGCGTATTTCGCCTGTTGGGCTGGAGTGGCTTCCCGTTTGTCCTTCCACTCTTTCTCCTCCATGAACTTTTCCGTAAGCTTTTGCACCTCATCGGGAACAGGGGGTGTAACGGGAGGGGGTGCCGGTTCGTCTTCTTTCCCTTGCTGCGGCTCTTCTAAGGGAATGCTCGGCTCTTTTGGGAGAGGGGTGTGCACGGTATTCACCGGAACAGCAGGGATATGTATTTCCTCCAGCTCTTCTACGGCCTGCTCCAATTCTAAGGCGCCCTTTTGAATTTGCTGCTCGGGGGTGGGAAGCTCTTCCGGCGCCTCTTCTTCCACGCCAAAGGCTGCTTTCAGGCGATCTAACTTCTCATTTTTCTTAGGCTTTTCCGGCCTCTTCTTTTCTGGAGGCTTGGGAAAGGGATTGACGAAATCGGAACGCACTGGGTGTGCCGGAAGAGGGACTTCCTCCTCGTAATACTCCTCCAGAATTTCCCTCTCCTCTTCCCGGCGCTGCCGGGCGTTTTGCAGCCCTTCACTCATAACATCCACTGGTTTTTTTATGGTTCGGAACAGCCCCAGCAAGGTAGTGCCTGTGAGAATCATAACCGCTACGAACAACAGCAAAACAACGATAATACGAGCTCCTATCACACCGGCAGCTTGGAGCAGGGGCAGGCCGATAAGTCCGCCCAGGACGCCGCCTCCTGTACCGTTATTCTCCGTGTACAGATGGGCTATGTATTCGCCGAAGTTCAAGTTTTCCGGGATATTTCTGCCGCTGAAAATAAACCCCGTGGCGCAGAAAAGGACGATTACCACCACGGTCATCCAAACTTTTCCGCTGATGGAGCCCCGGGGTTTGTCTAGGGCTGTGATCACGGCCACATAGATCATCAAGACAGGCCACAACAAAGCCCAACTGCCAAATAGGCCCAAAATAGCGTTGTGTGCCCATAGCCACAGGTTATCCCCTGGAATTAAAACCAAACACCCTAACAAGATCGCACAGGCAAAGAGGACCACGGCGCGGATTTGGTTTTTTTGGCGTATGACCTCGGCAGTTACAGGGGGAGCAGCTCCCTGTTTCCTTCCACGAGTACCGCTTCTTTTTTTCGCGGAAGAAGCCGACGCCGTTTTTCGGGGCGCTGGCTTCCTCTTTTTTGCGGCTGTTTTCGCCGCTGTTTTTTTTGCAGGCAACGCTTCTTCCTCCGTTCTTTTGAGCCAAAGCTCTCCGTTGGTTTTTCAAAAACAATGGATCCCTTGCCGGCGTGTCTTACCGCATTTGCCTGTATGTAGCGGCGGGTTTTCCCGCCACTTGCAAGGGTTCACCCTTTCTTTTTCTTTTCCACATTGGCTCGGCGCTTTCGCCCCCGATCGATCATCTTCTCCAGACAATCCATAGCGTCGGACAGAGAGCCCAACCCATCGATAAGACCTTCCTCCACAGCATCGGGACCGTCCAAGACCGTTCCCACGTCCATGACAAGTTCCTGAGTGTTCATAGCTAAGCTCATAAACCGCTCTTTGCTGATCGCAGAATTCTGCGTGACAAAATTTGTGATACGGTCCTGCATGCGGCGAAAATACTCCAGGGTTTGGGGAATTCCTAACACAAGCCCATTCATCCGCACCGGATGAATGGTCATAGAGGCGGATTCCGCAATAAAGGATCGTTTTGCCGCCACTGCCAGCGGAACACCAATGGAATGGCCTCCGCCCAGCACCAAAGAAACCGTGGGTTTCTTCATGCCTGCCACAAGCTCCGCCAAGGCCAGCCCAGCTTCTACATCTCCCCCCACCGTGTTCAAAAGCATGAGCAGGCCGTCAATGTGGGGGTCTTCCTCCACTGCCACAATTTGGGGAATCACATGTTCATACTTTGTGGTTTTATTTTGGGAAGGCAAAATATAGTGGCCTTCAATCTGCCCAATAATGGTGAGGCAGTGAATGGTGTGTCCGTTGCAATGGGTGGTCACGGACCCGTCTTCCGCATAGGAAGGCGACGGAGCCGGTGAAACGGGAGCGGGCTCTTCCCCGCTTTCCTCTAAGGCGTTTCGAACAAGGCCGCGCAATCTTTTCTCATCTTCCTTCTTCATGGCAACATCCTCCTTTACAAGGGATAGTCTGCCAGAAAAAAGGGGCAATCATGCAGGGAAGAAAAAACTTTCCCGCGAATAGCATGGCTCCAACCTCAAGAATTTATTATACCATTTGTTTTGCCCCAGAGCAAGCCAGGGGCACGGATTTCTCTTTAGAAGTTTAATTTGCCTATTCTCCACGTAAGTGGTATAATTTTGTAAAATCCGTGGAGGAGAGGGTGGATCGGTTCGTGGAAAGTTTATTTATATCCTTAGAGATTGTACTTCCTTTATTTTTCTTAATGGCCATTGGCTACATCATCAAGCGGACGGGCATGATGAATGAAACCTCCGTGAAACAGGTAAACAGCGTCATTTTTAAGATATTCCTGCCCCTGTTGGTTTTTCTCAATATCTATAACACAGAGCTGGCGGAAAGCTTTAACTCTAAGCTGCTTCTCTATGCAGTTGCCGGCGTGCTCATTCAATTTGTCCTTTCTCTGTGCTTGGTCATTTTAGTGGAAAAGGAAAATTCCCGCCGCGGTGTTATGCTGCAAGGCATGTTCCGCAGCAATTTTGTTTTGTTTGGCATTCCCATTAGTACTGCACTTTTTGGGGATCAAGCCGCAGGCTTGGCAGCCATTCTCATTGCGGTGATCATTCCACTGTACAATGTGCTGGCGGTCATCTCCCTGGAAATCTTCAACGGCAGACGGCCCAACATTTTGAAAATACTGCTGGGCATTGTTACGAACCCTCTCATTATTGGATCGGTAGTTGGCGTTCTTTTCCTGCTGTTCCACATAGAACTTCCCACGGTTTTGTATGAAACGGTTTCCGACATCTCCGGTATAGCCACTCCGCTTGCGTTTATAATCTTAGGCGCGTCTTTCAATTTTGGAGACGTGGGGAAGTATGCGCGAGAGCTCTCCCTTGTTTTGGGATGCAAGCTGGTGTTTTTTCCGGTCCTGTTTTTAGGCATTGCACTTTTACTGGGCTTCCGGGACGCTCCGCTTGCGGTTTTGCTCACGGTGTTCGGCGCACCTATTGCTGTATCTTCCTTTACCATGGCCCAGCAAATGGGCGGAGACCATGCTCTGGCGGGCCAGCTGGTGGTCTTCAGCTCCATTTTCTCCATTGTGACCATGTTTTTGTTTATCTTCCTTCTCAAAGAGATGGCGTTCCTGTAAAAAGGGAATGTGGATTGACAGAACCATGCTTTTAGGAGATAATAGGTTAATAACCTGTTTGTTCTACAAAGTGAAATTGTATCGCAATAGAAAGGGAGGAATTTTTTATGGCTGCATACAAGAAAATCCCCATGAAAACCCCGCTGGTGGAAATGGACGGCGATGAGATGACCCGGGTCATCTGGAAGATGATCAAGGATATTCTCCTTTCGCCGTATGTGGATTTGAACACGGAATACTACGATTTAGGTTTGGAAAATCGGGATAAGACCAACGACCAAGTGACCATCGACTCGGCGGAAGCCACGAAAAAATATGGGGTCGCTGTGAAGTGCGCCACCATTACCCCCAATGCTGCCCGCATGGAGGAATACCATCTGAAGGAGATGTGGAAGTCTCCCAACGCCACCATCCGTGCCATTTTAGACGGCACTGTGTTCCGTACCCCCATTTTGGTGCGGGGCATCACGCCCTTTATCCCGGGTTGGCGCAAACCCATCACCATTGCCCGTCACGCCTACGGCGACGTGTACAAAAACGTGGAGGCGCAAGTGCCTGCTGGCGCCAAAGCAGAGCTGCTGGTGACAAAAGAGGACGGCACAGAGGAAAAATACCTCATTCATACGTTTGACGGTTCCGGTATTATCCAAGGTCTCCACAACACGGATAAGAGCATTGAAAGTTTCGCCCGTTCCTGCTTTAACTTTGCCTTAGACACCAAGCAGGATCTGTGGTTTGCTACGAAAGATACCATCTCCAAGAAGTACGACCACCGCTTCAAGGATATTTTCCAGGAAATCTACGACGCAGAGTATGCAGAAAAATTTGAAAAGGCGGGCATTACCTATTTTTACACGTTGATCGATGACGCGGTAGCACGTGTTGTCCGCAGCGAAGGCGGCTTTATCTGGGCTTGCAAAAACTACGACGGCGACGTGATGAGCGATATGGTGGCCACAGCTTTTGGCTCTCTTGCTATGATGACCTCTGTGCTGGTTGCCCCGGACGGTACCTGCGAGTATGAGGCAGCTCACGGCACGGTACAGCGCCATTATTACAAGTACTTAAAGGGAGAGAAAACCTCCACCAATTCTGTAGCCACCCTCTTTGCCTGGACCGGCGCACTGCGCAAGCGCGGCGAATTGGACGGTAACCAAGAGCTTGCCGCCTTTGCGGACAAGCTGGAAGCTGCCACCATTGCCACAATCGAAGCCGGCATCATGACTGGCGATCTGGCCTCTATGTCCACCCTGCCCGACATTCAGCGTGTGGATACGGAAGGTTTCCTTCTGGCCATCAACGACCGTTTGAAGGAAATGCTGTAAACAATCCCATAGACAAGAAGGCACATTATGACACCCAAAAAACAAAATGTTTCCATGTCGGTCATTCGCCGTCTGCCACGCTATTACCGTTTTCTCTCGGAGCTAGCTAAAAAGGGGGAAACTAGAATCTCCTCCAAAGAGCTCTCGGAGAAAATGGGCTTTACCGCCTCCCAAATCCGGCAGGACTTTAACTGTTTTGGCGGTTTTGGCCAGCAGGGATACGGTTACAATGCGGCGCAGCTCTGTGAGGAAATTGAAAAAATACTCGGTATTCAAAAGCGCCACCCCTGCATTTTGGTGGGGGCTGGTAACCTTGGCAGGGCTATTACAGGGCACATGCCCTTTGAGCAGCTTGGCTTTTCCTTAATTGGTGTGTTCGACAATGCCCCGACTGTCATTGGGCGAACAATCAGCGGATTTGAGGTGCTGGATTTTGCCGGAATCGAAGAGTTTTACCGGGAACGGCACCCCTTGATGGCGATCCTCTGTATTCCGCAGGAACAGGTGGAGGCCGTTTCAGATCACTTGTTTGCACTGGGAATCCGTTCTTTTTGGAATTTCAGCCACTATGACATTCTGATGAAGCACCCAGACGCCATTGTAGAAAACGTCCACATGAATGACAGCTTGATGACCCTTTCCTACAAACTGGCCCAGGCCGAGCAAAAAAACACGTCCGATTCTCTGTAAAAAATTCCCCCAAACCTCTCCTTTGCAAAGTGGTTTGGGGGATTTTCTTTCCGTGGAATTTGCCGTATGCGTTACTCTGCTTCGTAAGGGACGATTTCAACAGACTGCATCACCACATCGGTGAGCGGCTTATTGGTGGAGGAATCGGTCTCTACCTGGGAGAGGGTGTACACGTAGTCCATACCTTCAAAGACCTGGGCAAATACCGTGTGACCGGTGCCCTGGGTGCTGTAATAGCCGTCTAAGGTGGGGTTTCCCCCATGCTCTGTGTACAGATCCTGGACCTCCTGGGTGGATTTATCCATATCTACCCAGTTGCCAAACAGGTAGTTAAAGCTGTCGGGATCCGATTTGTAGGCGTCAAAGCCGCCTTGGAAATACTCCCAATCCTGGGACAAACCACCGGTGGCGTTGATGAAAAACTGGCTGCCGTTTGTATCTGCGCCTGCGTTGGCCATGGCTACAGCACCGTCGATGTTTACCAAGTTAGGCTGGAACTCATCTGCGAAGGGTTCTCCCCACACGCTTTCACCGCCTGTGCCGTCTCCCGAGGGGTCGCCGCCCTGAATCATAAAGCCTTCCACAATCCGATGGAAAGTCAGGCCGTCGTAATAGCCCTGTCTGGCGTGAACTTTAAAGCTGTAGACAGCTTTGGGGGCCTCATCCGGGAAGAAGCGAAGTTTGATGACCTCGCCCGACTCCATGGTGATGACCGCAATCTCCTCCCCTTCTTGGGGAAGTTCCAACTGATACCCCACAGGCTCCCCGTTCTCTTCGGGCACCAAATCAGACTGGGGAATCAGCTCCCCGTCTGCTGTGGTGACAGCGGCGCCGGCGCTCTCTTGGGAACTTTCTGCCTCTTCTTGGGAAGAAACTTCGGAACTATTCGAACCGCTGGATGTGGTGGTTTCGGCGGTGGGTTCCCCGCTGCAGCCCGTCAGCAGACAGGCTGCCATAAGGACACAGAGCCCTGTAAGAATTTTTCGTTTCATAGCAGAATTCCTCTCTTTTGAAAATCGACTTCCATTGTACCCTAAATGGGAAAAAGATGCAACTGTTTCCCCGGGTATTTTCCTTATAAAAAACTCATATACATCTCTGTATTCCAGGGGAGATCTCCTAAACTGCCGCGCACACAGCGGCTCCCCTTACAGAGAAAGGAAGAGAAGGACCATGAAATTTTACCCGGAAGGTCATTTGCTGGACACCTTTGAAAATCGGGCTGCCACCCAATCCCCCGCCTCTCTGGCAGAGGCGATGCGGGACGGGAAGATTCTTGAGGCGAAGGCCATTATGTGCGATAGCAAACACAACCTGATTGTGGATTTTAAATTCATGAGAGGAGTGATTCCCAGAGAGGAAGGCGCCATTGGCATTCGGGACGGCAGCGTTCGGGATATAGCCATTCTCTCCCGTGTAAACCGGCCTGTTTGCTTCTTGGTGCAGGACTTTATTCGAGACGAATATGGGAGAATTACCGCCCTTCTTTCCCGCAGAGCAGCCCAGGAAAAATGCCGGGAGGAGTTTATCTGTTCCCTTACGCCAGGCGATGTGTTGGACGCCAGAATCACCCATATTGAACCTTTTGGGGTTTTCGCAGATATTGGCTGCGGTATTGTTTCTCTGCTCCCCATTGATTCTATCTCCGTATCCCGCATTGAGCATCCCAGGGAACGGTTTCTGGTGGGCATGGACATCCGTGCCTTGGTTAAGTGCCGGGACAGGAGCAGAGTGACGCTGTCTCATAAAGAGCTTTTGGGAACCTGGGAAGAAAACGCTGCTCGATTCCGGCCTGGTGAGACAGTGGGCGGCATTATCCGAAGCATTGAGAGTTACGGGGTTTTTGTGGAACTGACCCCTAACCTGGCAGGCCTTGCAGAGCTGAAGGAAAATGTTTTTCCAGGGCAGCAGGCCAGTGTGTTTATCAAAAGTATTCTGCCGGCCAGAATGAAGGTGAAACTGATCATCATTGAAACTTTTGACGGGGAACGCCGCAAACCGGCTCCTCCCACCTATTTTTTCCAGGGAGACCACATGGACGAGTTTGTCTACTCCCCCGTACCCTGCGAAAAACATATTGTCACCCATTTTCGAGAGCCCCATCTATAACAGAAAGACGCCCCGTTTGATCTTTTTTCAAACGGGGCGTCCTGTTTTATACTTGTAGTTTACTTCTCCACAACAGATGCCTTCGGCTCAAACACAAACTTTCCCTCTCGATAATCACACTGATAGGATTGGTTTGCCTTTACAGAGCCATCCAGCATTTTTTCCGAGACAGGGTCCTCCACCTGGCTTTGAATTACCCGGCGCAGAGGACGGGCGCCATAGGTGGGATCGTACCCTTTGTCGGCCACTGCCGCCACGGCAGCGTCGGTAAAGTCCATGGCAATGTCCATGTCCTGCAGCTTTTGCCGGAGGGAGAGGAGCATCTTGCGGGCAATTTGCTGGGTATCCTCTTTGGTCAGCTTGTGGAACACGATGATGTCGTCCACACGGTTGAGGAACTCCGGACGGAACAGAGACTTCAGCTCGCCCATCACCAGTTCTTTGGTCTTTTCAAAGTCCGCCTCTTCGGCAGCCTCCCGGGAATCGATCTGGCTGAATCCCAGGCTCTTCTGCTTTTCTGTAATCATTCTTGCCCCCACGTTAGAGGTCATAATGATCACCGTGTTTTTAAAGTCCACCGTTTTGCCCTGAGAATCTGTGACACGCCCGTCTTCCAAAATCTGCAGAAGGATATTGAAGACATCCGGATGGGCCTTTTCAATTTCGTCAAACAGCACTACCGAATAGGGCTTGGTACGCACTGCCTCGGTCAGCTGACCGCCTTCGTCAAATCCCACATAGCCGGGAGGAGACCCCACCAGGCGGGAGACAGTGTGCTTCTCCATGTATTCGGACATATCAAACCGGATCATGGCTTTTTCGTCGCCAAACATGGCTTCGGCAAGGGCCTTACAAAGTTCTGTTTTCCCTACGCCGGTAGGCCCTAAGAAAATGAAGGATCCAATGGGCCGGTTTTTGTCCTTTAAGCCCACGCGACCTCTGCGAATGGCTTTTGCAATGGCAGTTACAGCTTCGTCCTGGCCAATGACACGTTTGTGCAGCGTTTCCTCTAAACGCAGTAGCCGGGCGCTTTCTTCCTCTGTCAGCTGTGTGACAGGAACTCCCGTCCACATGGATACAATATCGGCAATGTCCCCGGGAACCACCACGCTGTTGCTCCGCTCGTTCTTGGCGCTCCACTCGTCTTTGGCACGCTCCAGCTGCTCTTGCAGATCTTTTTCCTTATCTCGCAAGGAGGCTGCTTGTTCAAAGTCCTGGGCATTGACCGCCGCCGCCTTATCGATCTCAATCTCTTTGATTTTCTTTTCCAAGTCTTGCAAATCGTCCGGCGCAGTAAAGGTGCGCAACCGTACGCGGGAAGCCGCTTCGTCAATTAGGTCGATGGCTTTATCGGGCAGGTACCGGTCGGAGATATAACGAGCGGAAAGCTTCACCGCCGCATCGATGGCCTCATCGGTAATCTGCACTTTATGATGGGCCTCATAGCGGTCCTTCAAGCCTTTCAGAATCTGCACAGCCTCTTCTTCGGAAGGCTCGCCCACCATAACAGGTTGGAACCGGCGCTCCAGAGCAGCGTCTTTTTCGATGTGCTTGCGGTATTCATTGATGGTGGTGGCGCCGATGACTTGGAAATCTCCTCGGGCCAAAGCCGGCTTTAAAATATTGGCAGCGTCTGCAGATCCCTCTGCGGAACCGGCGCCGATGATGGTGTGCAGTTCATCGATAAAGAGGATAATGTTGCCGTCTGCCTTTACCTCATCAATGGCGCTCTTAATGCGCTCTTCAAAGTCGCCCCGGTATTTGGTGCCGGCCACCATTCCTGTCAGATCCAGAGAAATTAACCGTTTGTTTTTCAGAAGTTCGGGGACTTCACCTGCCTGGATTTTTAGAGCAAGCCCTTCTGCCACAGCCGTTTTGCCAACGCCAGGTTCCCCGATGAGCACTGGGTTGTTCTTGGTCCGGCGGCACAAAATCTGAATGACACGCTCGATTTCCGTCTGGCGGCCAATCACAGGGTCAATTTTTCCCTGGGCGGCCAGTTGCGTCAGATCCCGGCCAAACTGATCCAAGGCTTTCCCGCCTTGTTTGCCTTCCTCGCCATGAGAGCCTGCTTCGCTCTTGTTACCAAAGGAAGCGTTGTTGAGCATGGCGGAAAGCTCCGCCACAATGCGGTTGGGATCTGCCCCCAAAATTTGCAGGAAACGCATGGCATAGCTCTGGCCGTCTTCAATGATGGCAATGAGCAAATGCTCGGTTCCCACATAGGCATTGTGCAGCTGGGCTCCCGCCAGAGCAGCCACTTGCAGAATCCGTTTTGTACGGGGCGTAAAGGCGTCCGGAGACAAAACGGTGGGTTCACCTGCGCCAATCCGCTCGCGGATCAGCTTTTCGAAGGCTTCCGCCGTAACGCCCATTTTATTTAGCACCGCATAAGCCACACCTGTGCCTTCTTTTAACAGGCCCAGCATAATGTGCTCGCTGCCCACATAATCGTGGCCCAATCCCTCAGCTGAGGAAATCGCCAAATTCATGGCGTTGTTTGCTTTTTCTGTAAATCCGTTGAAACGATAGGTCATAAAGCGATCACTCCTTGATCTTTTTGCAAAACTCTCGGACCATTTGGGCCCGAAGCACGTCGCGTTCATTTTGATCCAACTGTTTGCCGGCTTTCGCCATTAAGGTAGCCGGCTGCGTGTTTATCATAAGGGTATTGAGCTCTTCGGTTGAGATTCCCTGGAGCACCCCGGTGGAAATACCGAACCGTATATAGGAAAGCAGATCCATAAACTCGCTGCTGGAGAGTACCCGCGCCGTTTTACAAATGCCGGCTGCCCGGTCAATTTTGTCCTGCCAGGCGATATCCTCACTCATTTGCGCCCGGGCTTTACGCTCTTCCTCCATCAGCTGCACGGTGATACTTTGCAGATTTTCTATGGCTTCCTTCTCGCTGAGGCCCAGGGTAATCTGATTGGAAAGCTGGTACAGCCCTCCTACGATTTTACTGCCTTCCCCGTAGGTGCCCCGCATAGTCAATCCCAGTTTGGATAAATTGGAGCTAATTCTAGGCATGGCTCCGCTTTCTGTTAATGCGGGCAGGTGCAGCATCACGGAAGCGCGCATCCCTGTGCCCAGGTTGGTGGGACACTGGGTTAAATAGCCAAATTCCGCATCGTACGCAAAATCCAGAGATTCACTGAGCAAGGTGTCAATGCGGTCGGCTGTTTCGGCTGCCTCTTGCAGAGACAAGCCTTCCCGCAGCACCTGAATGCGCAAATGGTCCTCTTCATTGATCATAATGGAAATGCTCTCGTCTTCGGAAATGAGAGCGGCTTTTCCCTTACGGCTGGAAATAAATTCGGGGCTGAGGATATGACGTTCTACCAGGGAGACTGCCTCTTCTTCCGAGGCGTTTTCTAAAGGCAGAAAACGAAACTCTTTGGAGAGGATGCTGTTTCCGGAGAGAAGTGCGTCCCGAACCTGCTGTTCCACGGCCTCCCGTTGTTTGGCCGTTGCCCGCGAGGGAAAGGGAAATTGCTTTATATTTCGAGCCAGACGAACACGGGTGCTGCACACAACGTCGCCGCAGTTTCCGGCTTTTTCATACCATTTTTTCGCAGTGTTAGTCATGGCTTTCCATCTCCTTGATCTCATCCCGCAGTACGGCAGCGGTTTCGTAGTCTTGCTGTTCTACCGCCTGCTTCAGCAGACGCTTTTTCTCTTCCAGAGGGGATTCCTGTACAGGCATCATGGCGCTTTGCCCGCCTGTCAGGCGCAGAGCAGATCCCCCGGGCACTTTGCCCTTATGTTGCGTCGTCCCGTGAATTCTCTGAATCATGGGGACCAGCTGGCTGCGAAAAGTTTTGTAGCACTCCGCACACCCGATTTTACCGGATTGGGAGATTTCCTCAAAGCTGGCTCCACAACTGGGGCACCGGGTCACTTGAACACCCGGAGCGGCTTTTCCCAAAAAACCACCCAACAGATTTCCCAAGTCCATATTCCAGCTGTTGTAGAGATGCAAGTGTCCCTCCTTTTGGGCACACTCGCTGCACAGATGATATTCCGTTAATTTTCCGTTGACAATGGTTTTGATATGGGTTGTAGCGGGATGTTTCCCACAGGATTGACACAGCATGCAAATTCCCCCTTTATGTCCTGGTAGACAACAACATATTCTTATAGATGGCCGCCCGCACCACATCGCGCAGTTCCTTGGGCACAGCCGCCAGAGACTGCTCGGAGCACGCCGCCCGAATGAGTGCAGCGCTGGCATTGTCCAGCATGCCGCTTTGCAGCAAGTTCCCTGTCATAGCTCGGGCGGTGGCGGCGTCTAAGCTATCGCCCACGCTGTTTACAATGTGCATGATCATATCCGACTTGGAAAGCCGCATGCGGGTGATGCGGATATACCCGCCGCCGCCTCGCCGGCTCTCTACAATATACCCCTGTTCCGGGGTGAATCGGGAGGTCAGCACGTAGTTGATCTGGCTGGGAACGCAGCCCAGGCTGTTGGCCAGCTCATTGCGCTGAATTTCAGCCGTTCCGTTTTCCTGGTTTAGTAGGTCTACAATGTATTTTGCAACGCTGTCGCTAATACGCATTTCATCTCACCTTTCCTCCCATTAGGTCAATTTTATTTGTCTTTGACTTTCTTTGACTTTTATTATATCGGATCTCTTCGGAAAATCAAGGTCAAAGAAAGTCAATCAAGAAAAAGGAGGCGAAATTACCTCCTTCTATCTCGCAAAATCTCTTGTTTTCTTTTATTTTTGTAAGTTTAAAAAATCTGCTGTAAAGCCTTTTGCTTCTGTAACACTTTTTTCCGGATGCCATAAGATAGAGTGTAACTTGAAAGGAGGCAATCTTCCATGTGTAACGGTAACTGCACTTGGCTCATCATCATCCTCATCCTTCTGTGCTGCTGCAGTGGCGGCAGTGGGTTCGGCTTCAATGGGAACAATGATTGTGGCTGCAACAACGGCTGCGGCTGCTAACCAAACTCCGGCCCACCAAATTCTGAGGCAGGCAGCGTGAGCGTTCCTGCCCCACCCCACGGGCGCCTATGAAAAGAGATGCCCACGAGTGGAGAGAGCCTTTGCTGGCTCTCTCCACTTGCTTTTTGTGTAGGCTGGAGTAAAGCTTTTCTTCCACCGGCTTTCGTTGTTGCTTTCCTAAAAAGAAAATAGACTCACGCCCAAGCGTCAGTCTACTCTCAGGAAACTTTAAGACTCATAGCTCCCTCGATATTGCACCAGGGTAACGTCGTTTACCCCTTCTATGGAAGACAGTGTGTTTACCAGGTTTAAATTGTCATCCTTCAGAAGCAGTTCTACCGTTAGTTCTGTGGCATCCCCCCGCACCACTTTGGACCGTACTTTTGACCGAAAGGGATGTAGCGTCCGCCGCACCTCCTCTTCAATATCGGTTTGGGAAGCATAGTTGAGAATGAGCATATATGTTTCCCGGCGCTGCCGCACGCCTCGAAGAACAGCAAATACCAGTGTAACAAACAGAAAGGCTATCCAAGCGATATAATAGTAGCCGGCGCCCGCTGCGATTCCCGTAGTGATAGACCAGAACATAAACATCAAATCCAAGTGGCTTTTCACAGCCGTACGATACCGCACAATACTTAAGGCACCGACCATGCCCAAAGAGAGCATAATGTTGGAACTGATAGTTACAATGATAACTGCCGTGAGAATGGTCATCACGACCAGCGAAATATTGAAAGAATGGTCGTACACTACGCCGATAAAACATTTACGATAAACAAGGAAGATCCCCAACCCCAGAAGCAGCGACATCCCCAGGGTGAGCACCAGATTCCACGGGTCTATGGTATCTGGAATCATCTCCAAGAAAGAATTTCGAAACATATCCGCAAAAGTGGTTGTTGTTTGCTCGTTCATAACCTCATGCCCCTTTCCCTTCCTATTGGCTTTATAAACTTCTCTATGTCCAGTGAAACCAGCCCTGTAA
>DSTMR04002__coassemble_989_pt1 | contig 24816 bp, 26 predicted proteins | sample DSTMR04002__metabat2_high_PE_036 | metagenome-assembled genome bin DSTMR04002
TGCTGTACCTGGCGCTGGACTCCTTTGCCACGGCCCTGGGCCTGGCGGTGGTGGACCTGTTCCTGGAAAGCGTCTCCGCCACGGACGCCTCCCTGTGGGTGGCAGGTCTGCTTCTGGCCTTGCCAGAGATGAAAGAAATCGGCAGAAAAGCAGGGTAAAAGCATAAGACGGCACAAAGAGGACGGAGGCCTTTTACAGCCTGCGTCCTCTTTGCCTTCTAGAAAAGGAATAGACAAAACCTCCAGCGCGGGCCGCCAGGGGCCAGCCTGCGCCGAGGGTCAGCGCCCCTGGCGCTGTGCGCGAAGTAAAAGTTCCTTGCCTGCTTTCTTTCAAGAAAGTAGGCGAAGTCCCTTGGGATAGTGATTTTTCAACCGGCCGCCGGAGGCCTTGCCAAAGCCGGTGGGCACGCCGCCGGCACAGACAGCGGTGTAGCCCTTTCCCCCGCAGTCAATCTCCTCCCCCCGGAGAAAAGCCAGCAGATCTGGGGCGTCCCAAGGCAGGTCCAAGGTTTGGCGGCAATCCTCCTTGCGGGCGGCTTGGAAAACGGCGTGGGAGGGCTCCCAACGCTTGCCCTTTTGGCGGCACAGCTCCACCCCCGCCCGGAGCACTCCCAGGCCGGAGAGCTCCGGCAGATCCTGGGGCAGCAGCAGCACCCTGTCCCCGAATCGGGCGGCTTGTCCCGGCCAGGGGCAGGTGAACAGCTCCTCAAAGAGAGCTCGGATTTCCGGCTCCTCCCGGCGGGGGAGGTAGGCCGTAAAGGTCCTCGCCTTGCAGGAGTTCTCCCCCACCCGTTGGAACTTGGCCACAAAATGGCCCTCGCCCCCATCCATGGGGAAGATGCGGCACACGGGCAAGCCGTCCAAGCCCGGACGGCCAAAGGGAAGATGCAGGGGAGCCAGCTGGAATTCCGGGTGAGCATCCAGGAACCAGCGGACGTTGTCCTCGTTCTCCTCCCGGGAGAAGGTACAGGTGGAGTACACCAGCACGCCCCCCTCCCTCACCGCCAGGGAAGCGGAATCCAAAATGGCCCGCTGGCGCTGGGCGCAGGCGGCGGGACTCTCCGGAGACCACTGGGCGATGGCCTCCGGATCCCGGCGGAACATACCCTCCCCGGAACAGGGGGCGTCTACCAACACCCGGTCGAAGAAGCCCTGGAGGCTCTCGCACAGCCGCTGGGGATGACAGGAGGACACCACGGCATTGCGCACCCCCAGCCGCTCCCCATTGGAAAGCAGGATCTGGGCCCTGGATTTGACAATCTCATTGGCCCACAGCAGACCCTTGCCCTCCAACAGCCCCGCAATCTGAGTGGACTTGCCCCCGGGGGCAGCGCACAGGTCCAGCACCTTTTCCCCGGGCTGGGGGTCCAACACGGTGACGGCGGAACAGGCCGAGGGCTCCTGCACGTAGAACAGACCGGCGTGGTGGGCAGGCAGGCGGCCCACCTTTTCCTCCCCCGCCTCAAAGGTGAAGCTGAGAGGGGAAAAGGGCGTGGGCTCCAGGGAAAAGGGCAGGCACCCCCGCAAGGCCTCCTCCCCGCACTTGAGGGGGTTGCGCCGCAGGCCGCGGCGGGGCGGCTGCTCCAGACAGGCCGCATAGGCTGGATATTCCTCCCCCAACAGCTGTTCCATGGCCTTTTGAAAGGCCGCTGGCAGTTCCATAAAATGCCTCCCTTTCCAAAATTTTCCCTGCATGGCCCCCGTTTTGCCGCACACACTAAGGGCGGAAAGGGGCGATACCGCTATGAACAACAAGCAAAAGCACAAGTCTTTTGAAAACCAGCAGGGCCAGAATCCCCAGAAACAGAACGCTGGCCAGAACAACGTCCGTCAGGAAATTCCGGATTACGGCTCCAAGAGCCAGAACCAGAAACCTAAGATGGAAAACAAACTCTGACGGATTCACCTGACAACGGTGGGGATGGGGCTGCCACGACTGTGTGGCAGCCCCATCTTTTTTGTCTATTGCCCAGAGCCGCCGGCTTTGCTCCGAAGCTCCCGCAGCAACTCCTTCACCGGCTTGTCGTCGGAGTGCATGGGCCGGAAGCCCTCGCCGGTGATCTGGCCGGCCTCGCCCACAATGACGAAGGCGTTTTTGTCCTCCTCCCGGATGATGTTCTGCAGCTGATACACCTCAAACCGGCGCACCGCGCAGAGCATGGTCTTCCCAGGCTCTTTGGTGTAGCCCCCGTGGGAATCCAAATAGGTGACCGTGCGGTCCAGCTCTTCGATAATCCGATCCCCCATTTTCCGCACACAGGGGGACATGACGAAGAACAGTTTGCCGGTGCCTGCATCCATACCGTAGAGAATGGCGTCGATCAATTTGGTGGAGACAAAAATTACAATGCAGGCGTACATGGCGTTTTCCACACTGCCGTACACAAAGGCGGAAGCAGCCACCACAAGGCCGTCGATGGCCAGCATCAGCTTGCCCATGGACAGGTGAGGCAGCCGCCGGCCCAGCAGCCGGGCCACCAGGTCCGTGCCGCCTGTGGTGGCGCCCCGGATGAAGATGAGGGAAAGGCCTACCCCTTCACAGACCCCTGCAAACAGCGCCACTAAAATAGAATCTCCCCGATAGGCGGGAATAAAGCGGGAGAACAGGTCGATCAGCAGGGAGGAGATCACAATGGCTCCCATGGTTTTTGCCACCAGTTTGTAGCCGATCTCCATCACCGCCCACAGCACAAGAGGCACGTTGATGAGAAAGGCCGCCAGGCCTATGGGAGTGCCAAACACGTAGTTGAGCATGGTAGCCACACCGGTGACACCCCCCGCCGCAATGTTGTTAGGTGCTGTAAAGGCATTTACGTTTACAGCATAAACCGCCGATCCTGCCACCATGCATAAAAGATCTAAGAAAAAACCACGGGCTCTTTTCTTCACCGTGTTTCACCGCCTTTCCTTTCTGGCGCCCTCTGAGCGCGGGCCAATCTTTCCCCGTCCCAGGGCGCTTTTTTCGCTGCTCAAGAAATCTCGGAGGATGTTTCCATCACCTGGCCGAACAGCTCCCGCAGCCGGGGCAGTTCCCCCGCCAGATAGAGGTAACCAAACAGGGCCTCCAATCCGGTGGCGCCGTGATAGTCCGCCACCGGGGCGTTTTTGGGCACATGTCCCACATGGGCGTTGCGGCCGCGCAGGGCCACTTCCCGCTCCTCTGCCGTGAGCCCTTCCCACAGTCGGTCTAGGGCCCGGGCCTGGAATTGACAGCGCACCAGTTCCACCTTGCGGCTGTTCAGCTTGCGCACGGGACAGTTGCCCTGGGAGATCAGGTACTCCCGCACCAGCAGCTCGTAGACGCCGTCCCCCACAAAGGCCAGGGGCAGAGGGCTCAGGCCCTTGGGGGAAATCTCCTTTTGGTAAAGTGTATCCAACTGCAGCGCCCCTTACTCTACAAAGTCAAATTCCAGGTCGTACAGGTCCACGGTGTCCCCTTCTTGGCAGCCGGCCTCCCGGAGAGCGTCGATGACACCGGTCTCCATGAGCACCCGCTGGAAATACTGCAGGGACTCGTTGTCGTCGAAATTGACGGAACGCAGAATCTTCAGCAGCCAGGGCGCCTTGACAAAGTAGACCCCATCCTGGTTCTGAATATCCACCTGGCCCCGCTGCAGTTCCTCCACCGGCTGCAGCACAGGCGCCTCCGCCTCATACCGGCGGATGGGCGGCAGCTTGGAGAGCTCCTCCAGCACCTTGTTCAACAGAGGGTCCACTCCCTCCCGAATGGGGGCCATCAGGGGGAAGAAGGTATAGCCCTGTTCCTCCACAAAGGCCTGGAAGTCCGCGATCTGCTCCTCTGTGGCCAGGTCACACTTATTCCCCGCCACCAACATGGGGCGTCGGGCCAGCTCCGGATTGAACTTTTCCAGCTCCTGGTTGATGATGGCAAAATCTTCCTTGGGGTCCCGGCCCTCGCTGCCTGCCACGTCCACCACATGAAGCAACAGCCGGCAGCGTTCCACATGGCGCAGGAACTGGTGCCCCAGGCCCACGCCCTCCCAGGCGCCTTCAATCAGGCCGGGAATATCCGCCATAACAAAGGACTTGCCCTGGGGCATGGTGACCACCCCCAGCACCGGGGTCAAGGTGGTGAAGTGGTAATTGGCAATGTTGGGCTTGGCCTCGCTGACCACGGAGATCAAGGTGGACTTGCCCACATTGGGGAAGCCCACCAGGCCCACGTCCGCCAGCAGCTTTAATTCCAGCTGGACTTCCAGTTCCTCCCCGGGTGTGCCTGGCTTGGCAAACCGGGGCACCTGGCGGGTGGGGGTGGCAAAGTGGCTGTTGCCCCAGCCGCCCTTGCCGCCCTTGGCGATCACCTGGGGCTCGTCCCCGGACATGTCGGCCAGCAGGCGGCCTGTTTCCGCGTCCTTAATGAGCGTGCCCCGGGGGACATAAATGGTCAAATCGGGGGCGCTTTTGCCAAAGCATCGTTTGCCCCGGCCGTTCTCCCCTCGCTGGGCGGTGTACTTGCGCTTGTAGCGAAAGTCCGCCAGGGTGGAGAGGTTGTCGTCCACCTGAAACACAACGCTGCCGCCCCGGCCGCCGTCCCCACCGTCGGGGCCGCCGGCTGCCACATACTTTTCCCGGTGGAAGGAGACGGCGCCGTCCCCGCCGTCGCCGGCTTTGATTTTGATTTTCGCGGTATCGATAAACATGGGATCGCCCCTTTCTGCTTCAAGAAAAAGGCTTCTTCCGGCAGTGCCTGAAGAAGCCCTTGCATGCTTGTTTTGCGGTCTTGCTTACTCGGCGTACACGCTGACCTTCTTGCGGTCGGCGCCCATGCGCTCGAACTTCACCTTGCCGTCCACCAGGGCGAACAGGGTGTCGTCGGAGCCCCGGCCCACGTTGGTGCCGGGATGGATTTTGGTGCCGCGCTGCTTCACCAGAATGTTGCCTGCCAGCACAAACTGCCCGTCGGCGCGCTTGACGCCCAGGCGCTTGGACTCGGAATCACGGCCGTTCTTGGTGGAGCCCATACCTTTTTTATGAGCGAAAAGCTGGATGTTAATTTTCAGCATGACGATCGTCTTCCTTTCTTTCAAACTGTGGGAGTTCAGATTTCCAAATAGCCCACCTGGACACACTGGGGATACTGCTCCTCCAGAGCGGTCAGGTGCAGCTTCAACCCTTGCAGAAAATCCCTGCACAAGGGCTCGTCCTTGGGTTCCGTCCGAAAAAACATCTCGCCCTCTTCCACACGCAGGGACAAAGGGGTGATATGACGGATTTCCGTCAAGGTGTTCACCGTCAGATACGCCGCCGAGGACACGGCTGCGCAGACGATATCCTCCCCTTCCGGCCCAAAGCCCGCGTGGCCTTCCATGCGGAAGCCCAACAGGCCGCCTTGCGGGGGGGTGAGAAAATCAACACGGATCATACCTTAGGCGTTGACAGCCTCGATCTGCACCTTGGTATAGGGCTGACGATGGCCCATTTTCCGCTTGGAATTCTTCTTGGGCTTGTAGGTGAACACAGTGATCTTCTTGGCCTTGCCGGTCTTCAGAACCTTAGCGGTGACCTGAGCGCCTTCCACATAGGGAGCGCCCACCTTGGTCTCCTCGCCGAAAACGGCCACCACGGGGAACTCCACCGTGTCGTTGTCCGCCGCGTTCAGCTTCTCCACATAGATGACGTCGCCGGCCTGGACCTTGTACTGCTTCCCGCCGGTCTCAATGACTGCAAACATGTCTTTTCCTGCCTTTTCCATAGTCTCGCTACTGCTGGGCGGAGCCGGCCTTTCGGCGCACAGCTCACTTCCAAATGGGCATACCACACCCCTAGCCTGCAATAAGCGGCTTATACAGTGTACCATACGGGCCGGTGCAAAGTCAAGGGAAAATTAGGATTTTGTCTCCTTTTTCACCGTGAGCAGCACACGGGCCCCCTCGCCGTCGGGAGTTTTCACAGCTTGGATCACCTGCTGCCTGCGCACCACCGCCAGCGCCAGGGAAAGAGCTACCTGCACCAACGTGACAACAGCCAGCAGCAGCTTACCCCCTTGCCCCCGGCGGGGCCTCCGCCTGGCATACCCTCTGCCTGCGCCGGCACAGCCTTGGCTGCCCGGAGGAATGTTCCACGGTTTCTTCATAGGCTCCTCCTCTCAGTGGGAAAGCTGCCCCGGCAGGACCTTTTTCTCCTTGGCCGGAAACTGCCGGTCAAAGGCCTCCACCTCTTCCGGGGAGACGTTATAGCAGGGCGGGTCTTCGTACCAGCCCGGCGTGGAGGGCATGTCCGCCGGATGCAGCACCTTCAGCTGGAACACGGGGGCCTCTTCCCGGCCGAAGGCCCTGTGATAGATTCCGTGCCGGCTGGCGGGAACAAACCCAAACCGGCTGTAGTAGGCCGGGTTGCCGGTGATGACCACCCCGGGCCAGCCCAGCTCTTGGGCCCGCTCCAAGGTAAAGCGGATGAGGGCAGAACCATAGCCCTTTCCCTGCTCCTCCGGCAGCACCCCTACGGGGCCGAAGAGAAGCAGCTCCTGCTCCCCGCCCTTATCCGGCCGGTAGATGCCTTTGGCGTAGGCGATCTGTGCCACCAGGCGGCCCTGGTCCTCCACCACGTAGGAGAGGGACCGGACAAAACAGGGATCTTGCCGCAGCCTGTGGAGAATGTAGTGCTCGCAGCAACCCGGCGCGTACACATTCCAAAAGGCCTCCCGCACCAGGTGTTCCACCTCTCGGTAGTCTTCCGGTCTTTCCAAGCGAATGTTCATAACAACCTCACTTCTTGTACTCCTGCTCGCAGTAGATGCAGCGATAGCGGTGGCTCTGCTCGTCGCAGAGGGTGAAGATCTGGTCCACATGCTCCACAGAGGTGATGCACCGGGGATTTTTGCAGGATACCACATTCACCAGCTTTTGGGGCAGAGGGGGCTTCTTTTTGCTTTGCAGCTTTCCGTTTACAATGGTGCACACGGTGGCGTTGTCGTCCATAAAGCCCAGAACGTCCAAGTCGATATTCATGACGCCCTCGATCTTGATGATGTCCTTCCTGCCGTACTTTTCGCTTTTTGCATTTTTGATAATGGCCACACAGGTGTCCAGCTTGTCCAGCTCCAAGAGCTCATAGATGCGCATGGCCCGCCCCGCCGTAATGTGGTCGATGACAATGCCGTTTTCAATGCTGTCGATGTTGAGCATAGGTTCCCCCTCCTTTATTCCTGATCCAGCACCCCGGGGGCCAAGCCCAGCAGGGTGAGGATAAGCGCCATGCGAACAAACACGCCTCCCCGCGCCTGTTCAAAGTACAGGGCCCGGGGATCTTCGTCCACCTCGGAGGCAATCTCATTGACCCGGGGCAGAGGGTGGAGCACCGCCAAATCCGGCTTGCCCAGGTTCAGCTTCTCCTGGGTCAAAATGTATGAGTCCTTCAAACGGACGTAGTCCTCCTCGTTGAAGAACCGCTCCCGCTGGACACGGGTCATGTAGAGGATATCCAGCTGGGGCAGTACCTCTTCCATGGTGCGCACCTCCTGCCAGGGATAGCCGGAGGGAATGACCACTTCTTTCAGGATGTAGCTGGGCACCCGCAGCTCCTCCGGGGAGATGAAGACAAAGTGTATGTCCTCATAGCGCACCAGAGATTTGATCAGGGAGTGAACCGTGCGGCCAAACTTCAAGTCGCCGCACAGGCCGATGGTCACCCCGCTGATCTTCCCCCGCCGGCGGCGGATGGTGAACAGGTCCGTCAGGGTTTGGGTGGGATGTTGATGGCCGCCGTCCCCGGCGTTGATCACCGGGATCTGGGCGTAGCGGGCCGCCACATAGGGGCCGCCCTCCTTGGGGTGGCGCATGGCGGCAATGTCCGCGTAGCCGGAGATCATCCGGATGGTGTCCGCCACGCTCTCCCCCTTTTTGGCAGAGCTGCTGTCTCCCGAGGAGAATCCCAGCACCTTGCCTCCCAGGCGCATCATGGCGGACTCAAAGCTGAGGCGGGTGCGGGTGCTGGGCTCATAAAACAGGGTGGCCAGAATTTTCCCATCGCACAGGTGGGCAAACTCCTCCGGCCGGGCGAGGATCTCCTCCGCCAGGGAGAGCAGCCGGTCGGTCTCCTCCCGGGTAAAATCCATAGGGTCAATCAGGTGTCGCATACCATTCCCTCTCTTTGCGTCAGTGTACTTGCCTTTAGTATAGCCCACCTTGAAGGACTTCCGCAAGGGGGGCAGAGAAAAAGGGCGTTGCACCGTGGCAACAGCCCTCTCCTTCGACTTATTCCTCTTCTTCCTCTTCGGGGGCGTCCCAGTTGTGCCACACGTTCTGCACGTCGTCGTTGTCCTCCAAGAGGTCCAGCATCTTCTGCATTTTGACGATGGTGTCCTCGTCGGTGATGGTGGTGTAGGTATCGGGCACCATCTCCACGTCGGCGGAGACGAACTCGTAGCCCTTCTTTTCCAGGTCCTCCCGGACGCCGGAGAAGTCGTCGGGCTCGGTGGTGATTTCGAACACGTCCTCGTCGGCGGCGAAATCCGCGGCGCCGGCCTCCAGGGCGTCGCTCATCACGGTGTCCTCGTCCAGGCCTTCCCGCTCGATGGCGATGACGCCCTTCTTGTTGAACATGAAGGACACGCAGCCGGTGGTGCCCAGGTTGCCGCCGAACTTGTCGAAAGCGTGGCGCACATCGGCGGCCGTGCGGTTCCGGTTGTCCGTGAGGGCTTCCACAATGACCGCCACGCCGCTGGGGCCATAGCCTTCGTAGGTGACATTTTCAAAGTTGTCGTTGTTGCCTTCCCCTGCGGCCTTTTTGATGATCCGGTCAATGTTGTCGTTGGGGACGTTGGCTGCCTTGGCTTTGGCAATGGCGTCCCGCAGGCGAGAGTTGGCAGCCGGATCGGCGCTGCCACCCTCTTTTACAGCCACAGCCAGTTCCCGGCCGATCTTGGTGAAGATCTTCGCCTTTGCGCCGTCGGCTTTTTCCTTTTTCCGCTTGATGTTGTTCCATTTCGAATGTCCTGACATAGTTCAACCGCCTTACTCAGTCTAGTATTCTTCGACACATCATATCACATTTTCCCCAGAATTTCAAGAGCGATCCCCCTTGCCTGCTCCTGGGCCTGGTTGCAGCCCTCCTCTCCCCGGTCGGTGCCGTCCCACAGGGCGCAGGCGGAGAGGGTGGTGTGCATCACGGAGAAGGCCCGCTCCAGCTGGTGAGTGCACACCTTCACAGCGAAGCTGTCCTGGGAGCCCATGGTGAGCAGCAGCACGGCCTCCCGATGCTTTTGGATGGGGGGCTTCCTCCCCAGGGAGAACCGGGCCTCAAAATAGCGCTGGGTCCGATCCAGCCAGGCCTTCACCGGGGCCGGGAAGGAGAAGTTGTACACCGGGCTTGCCACCACCAGCAGGTCACAGGCCCGCAGGGACCGGTCCAGGGCGTCCAGATCCGGAAAGGCGCAGCGCTCCTCCTGGGCGCAAACCTTGCAGCCGGTGCAGGGATGGGGCTGGAGCCGGTACAGGTCCACCTGCTCCACCTCCCACTGCGCAGACCTGCGGAACTCCTCCAGAAATGCCTCCAGCAGCTGGGCGGTACAGCCCCGGCTGTGGGGAGAGCCAAAGAGCACCAAGGCCTTTTTCTTTTGGGACACGGGAAAACCTCCTTCCAGAGACGGCAGGACGAAAACAGCCCGACACCGTCAGGCACGGGAAAGTCCGTAGCAGGACAGACTTGTACAAGCGCGGCCCGCGGCTTACCCCAGCACTCCCAGGTGCTCCAGCAGGATCTTCAAGCCCATCAAAATCAGGATGATGCCCCCTGCCAACTCCGCTTTGCTCTTATACTTGGCCCCAAACAAGCTGCCTGCCTTGACGCCCACCATGGACAGGGCAAAGGTGATCACACCGATAAAGCTCACCGCCGCGCCGATGTTCACGTTCAAAAAGGCGAAGCTCACCCCCACAGCCAAAGCGTCGATGCTGGTGGCGATGGCCATGGGCAGCATGGCTTTTACCGAGAGAGAGGCGTCGGGACATTCCTCCTCTTTGGAAAGGGCCTCCCGAATCATGTTTCCCCCAATGATGGCCAGCAGGCCAAAGGCGATCCAGTGGTCGATAAAGGTGATCTGCTCCCGGAACTGGGCTCCTACAAAGTAGCCGAGCAAGGGCATCAGCGCCTGAAAGCCGCCGAACCACAGGCCCACCAGGGCCATCTGCCCCACGTTCACCTTCCGCAGGGCCAGGCCCTTACACACCGCCACGGCAAAGGCGTCCATCGAGAGCCCCACCGCCACCAAAAACAGTTCCAACAATCCCATAGCTTCTACCTCCAAGTCTTTCGGGCGTTCCGCGCATGAAAAAAGACTCGCGGAAAACACCCCTTCTAAAAAAGGAATCAGGCGTTTTCCATGAGTCTCGTTTTTTCAGGCAATACCAGGCCCCAGCCAATGTGTTGACATTGCCGCCGCAGGCTGAACAGCCCACCGCAAACTACTCCCCCAGGGAAGAGACCTCACGCAATGCGTGCAAATCTGTGGGTTTGATTATAGCCCATAAAAAGGCGGTAAGTCAAGGCAAACCTGCTCTTTTCGGGGAGAGGGGATGTGTCTCTGCTTGGGTGCCTTTGCATCTGGACCTCGTCGGGCGGGGGTTCAAAGCATGGTGCCACCGCGCCCGGGCAGCGCCCTATCACCTACGGGTGCATGCGGGCGCTGCCCTGCACTTTTTCTCCGGCTTTGCCGGGGTAAGACCTTGGGGCTCCGCCCCAAACCCCGCCACCTTTGAAAAGGTGGACGAAACTTTTACTTGTCTCACCCCAACTTAAGCGCGGGCCGCTTGCCATCCGCTCCCCGCAAACTCCGGCGCCTTTAAGCGCCGTGCGTGGCTTGAGTGCCCAGGCACTGGGCGGACTACAGTTTCCAGATGTCCTGGTTGTACTCCGCCACGGAGCGGTCCGAGGAGAAGTACCCGGCCTTGGCAATATTCACCAGCATTTTCTTAGCCCATGCCTCTCGGTCCTCAAACGCGGAGAGAGCGCGCTCCTTCACCTGGATGTAGTCTTTCACATCCAGCAGAGCCATGAACCAATCCTTGCGGGACATGTCTTTGTACAGGCGGGCCAGGTTCTCCGGGTCGCCCAGTCGCATCATGGTGGGGCTGATGATGAAGTCCACCAGCCCGCTGATCTCCTCATCCACACCGTAGTAGTCCCCGGGGCGATAGGCGGACCGGGCGTACAGATCCATCACATACTCGCTGGACTGGCCAAAGATATACACGTTGTCCTCTCCCACCAGGTCGTGAATCTCCACGTTGGCCCCGTCCATGGTGCCCAAAGTGATCGCCCCGTTGAGCATCATTTTCATGTTGCCGGTGCCGCTGGCTTCTTTGCTAGCCAGGGAAATCTGCTCGGACAAGTCGCAGGCGGGAATCAGCTTTTCCGCCCAGGTGATGTTGTAGTTCTCCACCATAAGCACTTTCAGCCAGGGGCTCACGTCGGGGTCGTGGTCGATCAAGTCCTGGAGACAGAGGATCAGGTGGATGATGTCCTTGGCGATGATATAGGCCGGAGCCGCCTTGGCCCCGAACACCAGCGTGATAGGCCGCTTCGGCTTGTTCCCCGCCTTGATCTGCTGGTACTTCCAGATGATATACAAAGCGTTCATCTGCTGCCGCTTGTACTCGTGCAGGCGCTTGATCTGGATGTCGAAAATGGAGTGGGTGTCGATCTCCACCCCGGCTTTCTCCTGCAGATAGGCGCACAGGGCCTTCTTATTCTGGTGCTTGATGTCCAGCAGGCGGCGCAGAGTGTCCGGATCGTCCTGGAATTGCAGCAGCTTTTCCAGCTGCCCCGCGTCCTTCTTCCAGCCGGGGCCGATCTTCTCGGTGATGAAGGCGGCCAGCTCTGGGTTGCAGTGCATGAGCCACCGGCGGAAAGTGACGCCGTTTGTCTTGTTGTTAAACTTCTCCGGATAGATCTGAGCGAACGCCTGGAGCTCGGACTGCTCTAGGATCTCCGTGTGGAGGCTGGCCACCCCGTTGACGGAGAAGCCGTAGTGAATGTCCATGTGCGCCATGTGCACCAAGTCGTTTTCGTCCAAAATGGCCACCTTGGGATCGGGATACTCTTCCTTGACCCGGCGGTCCAGTTCTTGGATGATGGGCACCAGCTGGGGCACCGCCTCCTCCAGGTAGTCCAGGGGCCACTTTTCCAGGGCTTCCGCCAAGATGGTATGGTTGGTGTAGGCGCAGGTTTTGGACACGGTGGCAATGGCCTCCTCCATAGACAGACCCCGGGCGGTGAGCAGCCGGATCAGCTCGGGAATAACCATAGAGGGGTGGGTGTCGTTGATCTGAATGACGGCGTGCTCATGCAGAGAGGCGAGGGGCCAACCCTTCTCCTCCACCTCTTGCAGAATGAGTTGGGCAGCGCAGCTGACCATGAAGTACTGCTGGTACACCCGCAGCAGCCGGCCGGCCCGGTCGCTGTCGTCGGGGTAGAGGAACAGGGTCAGGTTGTGCTGGATATCCGTCTTGTCAAAGCCGATGCCCTCTTTCACCAGGTCCTCGTCCACGGTGGCCAGGTCGAACAGGTGCAGCTTGTTCACCCCGTTTTCGTAGCCGGAGACGTACAGGTCATACAGCACGCCCTCCACATCCCCCTGGGGGAAGGGCACGGTGAACCGGGTGCCCGTCTCCTGCAGCCAGCCTTGGGGGGAAAGCCAGGCGTCAGGGCGCTCCACCTGCTTGTGGTCTTCAAAATACTGGTGGAACAGGCCAAAGTGGTACAGCAAGCCCACCCCATCCCCAGGCAGGCCCAGGGTGGCGGCGGAGTCCAAATAACAGGCGGCCAGGCGACCCAAGCCCCCGTTGCCCAGGGAGGGCTCGTTTTCCACCTCTTCCACGGCGGAAAGGTCCTTGCCCGCCTCGGTCAGGGCCTCCTTCACCTCGTCGTAAATCCCCAGGTTGATCAGGTTGTTGGAGAGCAGCTTGCCCACCAGAAATTCTGCGGAAATGTAGTACAGCTTCTTCTCCCCCTGGATGCGGGGAGCGGCGGCCAGCTTCTCCTGGGTCAGCTCCAACAGAGCCAGGTAGATCTCTTTGTTGTCTGCAGCCAGCAGGCCCTTGGAAAACCGCAGGCCCACCTTCTGTTCCAATTGGTCACGCATGCGCATTGCCTTTTCCTCCTGTCTTCCGGGCCCGGCCGTAAATAGTCGTCAGCCTGGCCATCTTCTTTGCGAGCTTTTTCGTGGCCGCATCCTTGGGACACCGCCAGCGCCAGTTGAGTCCTCCCAACGTGGAGGGAATGTTCATTCGGGCCTGGGATCCCAAGTCCAGATAGTCTTGGAAAGGCACAATGGCCAACTCCGCCACACTGCCCAACGCCGCCCGAATGAAGGCCCACGTGCCGTCCCGGGCGTCCTCCAGGCCCAGATAGTCCAGCGCCAGCTGCAAATCTGCAGGTGCAGCCGTGTCCCACCAGCCTCGGGTGGTGTCGTTGTCGTGGGTACCTGTGTACACCACACAATGGGTGGGCAGGTTGTGGGGCAGGTAGTCGCTCTCCTCCCCGGCGCTGAAGGCAAATTGCAGCACCTTCATGCCTGGATAACCGCTGTTGCGGAGCAATTTGTGCACAGCCGGGGTCAACAGGCCCAAGTCCTCTGCAAGAATGGGGGCATTTTCCAGGGTGGCATTGATCTTCTTGATAAAGTCCATCCCCGGCCCGGGGCGCCACCGGCCGTTGCGGGCGGTCTCCTCCCCGTAGGGAATGGCATAGTAGCTTTCCAGTCCCCGGAAGTGGTCGATGCGCAGCACATCGTACATGGACAAATTGGCCCGAATGCGGGCCATCCACCAGGCGTAGCCATCCTCCTTCATCACATCCCAGCGGTACAGCGGGTTGCCCCACAGCTGGCCATCCTCGGAAAAGGCGTCTGGGGGACAACCGGACACTTCGGTGGGCACGTTGTCCTCGTCCAGCTGGAACAGCTGGGGCTGAGCCCATACATCCGCGCTGTCCATCGCCACATAGATGGGGGCGTCTCCGATGATTTTGATCCCCTTGCTGTTGGCGTAGGCCTTCAGCTCTCCCCACTGCTGGAAAAACAGATACTGGGTGAAGACGTGGTAGTCCACGTCCTCCTGGCAGCGTTCCTTCCACCGGGCCAAAACGGCCGGATCCCGCAGGCGCAGCCCCTCCTCCCACTGGGTCCAGGGACGGCCGCCCATTTTCTCCTTGAGAGCCATGAACAGGGCGTAGTCTTCCACCCAAGCTTTGTTCTGCCGGCGGAATTTCTGCAGGGCCTTCTGGTCCTCAAAGCCGGAAAATGCTTTGCGCAGCAGTTTCTCCCGGCCCGCCCGCACCCGGTCGTAATCCACGGCGGAGGGGTCGGAGCCCCAGTCCGTGCGCTTGCAGCGCCCCTTTTTCAACAGCCCTTGGCGGCAGAGCAGCTCCAAGTCGATGTACAGAGGGCTGCCCGCAAAGGCGGAGTAGCTTTGATAGGGGCTGTCCCCAAAGCTGGTGGGCCCCAAAGGCAGCACCTGCCAATACCGCTGTTTGGCCCGGCTGAGAAAGTCCACCCACTCCCGGGCCGCCTGGCCAAAGGTCCCAATGCCGTATTTAGAGGGCAGGCTGCTCACCGGCAGCAGCACCCCTGCGGATCGGGTCAACCACGTTTTCCGTGCCATAGTAACGCTCCTTTCGGATGCCATGCCGCCGGACAGGCAACTGCCTCCGCCGGCAAAGGAATTCCCTTCCAATTTGTACTAGTATACCACCCTTACCCTGGAAACCGCAAGGAAAATTTAGAAAAAATTTCCAAAAACAACGCAGAACCGATTTATATTTTATCCATATTTCTTTAAGATACTGGGGTTTTCGGGAAGAAAGAGGGTTTTTCTCTTTTCCTGCGCGTGGTTTTCTGCTATACTGAAAAAAATGCTACGGTGAGAGAAGAGGATTGTGTGGCCACAAAACTGCAAATTTTGGAACGCTATTTTGGATATTCCTCCTTTCGGGCCGGCCAAGAAGAGGTGATCGACGCCTTGCTGGCCGGTCAGGACGCGGTGGGCATTATGCCCACCGGCGCAGGGAAATCCCTGTGCTTTCAGGTGCCGGCCCTGCTGCTGCCCGGCATTACGCTGGTGGTGTCTCCGTTGATTTCCCTGATGAAAGACCAAGTCACCGCTCTGGTGCAAAACGGCGTGCGGGGGGCCTACCTCAACAGCTCCCTCACCTGGGCCCAATATCAAAAAGCCCTGCGCAACGCCCGGGCCGGGGTGTATAAGATCATCTACGTGGCCCCAGAGCGTCTGCTGACCCCGGAATTTCTGGACTTTGCCCAGGAGGCCCCGGTGGATCTGGTGGTCATCGACGAGGCCCACTGTGTCTCCCAGTGGGGGCAGGACTTCCGGCCCAGCTATCTGGACATTCCGGAATTTGTAGACAAACTGCCTCGCCGGCCGGTGGTGGCCGCCTTCACCGCCACCGCCACGCCCCGGGTGCGACGGGACATTTTAAAGCTGCTGCAGCTGCGCCACCCCTTTGTAAATGTGACAAGCTTCGACCGGCCCAACCTGTACTGGGAAGTGCGCCGCCCCAAGGACAAGCTGGAGGAACTTTTCTCCCTGCTGGAAAGCCGCCGGGACAAAAGCGGCATTGTGTACTGCGCCACTCGGAAAGCCGTGGAAGAGGTGTGCCAAGCCCTGCAGGAACGGGGCTTTTCGGCCACCCGGTACCATGCGGGCCTGGAGGATGGGGAGCGCCAGCGCAACCAGGAGGATTTCCTCTACGACCGGGCCACGGTGATGGTGGCCACCAACGCCTTTGGCATGGGCATTGACAAGTCCAACGTGAGCTTTGTGATCCACTACAACATGCCCAAAGATCTGGAGGGCTATTACCAGGAGGCAGGCCGGGCCGGCCGGGACGGGGAACCGGCGGAGTGCTTTCTCCTGTACGGCAGCCAAGACGTGGCCCTCAACCGGTTCCTGCTGGCCCACGGGGAGGAAAACCCCGATTTGGACGAACGCACCCGGGAAGAGCTGCTGCACCGGGCAGAAGAGCGCCTGCAGGCCATGACCGGCTACTGCCACACCACCGCCTGCCTGCGGGAGTACATTCTCCACTACTTTGGGGAACATGCCCCCACCCAGTGTGAAAACTGCCACAACTGCCTGGGACATTTTCTCGAGCAGGATGTGACCGGTCCTGCCCGGCAGATTGCCGCCTGTGTGGGACAGCTGCGAGACCGGTACGGGGCGAAAATGGTGCTGGACGTGGTGCGGGGCAGCAAGAGCGAAAAGGTCCTTCGTCAGGGCTTTGACCGGTACCCTGCCTATGGGGTTTTGGCCGCCTATCGGGAGGAAGAGCTGCGAGAGATTGTAAACGCCATGCTGCTGCAGGGGTTTCTGGAGCAGAGCACAGGCGCCTATCCCACCCTGCAGCGGGGGGAACGGGCTTTTGACCTGCTGCGGGGAGAGGCCAAGGTGACCATGCGGGTTTCCGCCAAAAATGACGCCGCCCCCAAAGCGCGGAAGCGGCCTCAGGATTTGCCCAAGGGGGACCCGGCTCTCTTCGACCGGCTGCGCCAGGTGCGGGCCAAGTTGTCCACCGCCCAAAACGTGCCGGTGTATGTGATCTTTTCCAACGCCACCTTGGAGGCCATGGCCGCCTACCAGCCCACCACGCCGGCACAGCTGCTGGAAGTGCCCGGCGTGGGCCAGGCCAAACTGCAAAAATACGGGAGAGAATTCCTGCAGGAAATCCAGTGCTGGCAAAGGGACCACGAGGAAAACCCAAACGAATCCCCCTCCCCCTCTGCGGAGGCCATAACGTCTCAGTGAGACGTGATGGCCGACCGAACCGGCAGGTGAGACTGCTGCGTGCCTGTGGCACGCGTTCAGCAACAAGCTGAACCGGCAGGTGAGAACATAACGTCTCTGTGAGGCGTTGCCCTATGGCCGACCGAGCCGGCAGGCGAGACTGCTGCGTGCCTGTGGCACGCGTTCAGCAACAGACCGAACCGGCAAGTGAGAACATAGCGTCTCTGTGAGATATGTCTCCCCCCTTCCGCTTTTGTCAGGACTGTGCGGCTGGCGAGAAGCAGGGTTGGCCACAGCGCCCCAGGTTTTATTCCAGGGCGAGGGGGCCTCCCCCGACAAGCTCCACTTTTTCAAGGCACGCTCCCCCTTCTAGGAAGCCATTTGAACAGAGGCCACGGCCAGCATATCAAAAGGCCATCCAGGCTTTTAGCTTGGATGGCCTTTTTCTCTTTTAGCAAGAATTTGTTTTGTCGGGGAACAGGCGCTGAGAACCCTTGGGGAGGAAACCTCCCGCCGCCTGTTTTCCACCCTTGAAGACGAGTTTGGGGCAGCTTCCCATCCTTCTCCTGTTCTAGAACAGCGTCTCCGAAGAAACGCCGGAGAGGAAGCCTGCGGCAGCCGGTCTCCCTTGCCGCAGGAAACCCCCAGGGTGTGGCATGTCTCGTCGCTTGGTCCTTACTGCACTTCCACAGTCCAGCCGAAGGTATCCTCCACTTTGCCGGTCTGCAGGCCGGTGACCGTGTCGTACAGCTTCTGGCTCACAGGGCCAATGCCGCCCCCGCCAATTTCCATGACCGTGTCTTCAAAACGCAGGGCGCCCACCGGAGAGATCACCGCCGCCGTGCCGGAACCCCAGCACTCCTCCAAGGCGCCGGTCTTGGCAGCCTCCACCAGCTCGTCCACGCTGATGCGGCGCTCTTCCACATCCATGCCCCAATGCTTGCACAGGTCAATGCAAGAGGCGCGGGTGACGCCCGGCAGGATGGAGCCGTTGAGCATGGGGGTGACCACCTTACCGTTGATCTTGAAGAAGATGTTCATGGCGCCCACTTCTTCAATGTACTTGCGCTCCACGCCGTCCAGCCACAGCACCTGAGAGTAGCCCTCGTCGTGAGCCTTCACCTGGGCCGCCAAGCTGGCCACATAGTTGCCGCCGGTCTTGGCCTCGCCAATGCCGCCCCGGACCGCACGGACGTAGTCGTCCTCGATCCAGATCTTCACCGGATCCAGGCCGCTCTCGTAGTAAGCGCCGGAGGGAGACAGGATGATGATAAACAGGTAGGTATCGGAAGGCCGCACCCCCAGGAAGGGGTCGGTGGCAATGACAAAGGGCCGGATGTACAGGCTGGTGCCAGGCTGGGTGGGAATCCACTCCTTGTCCACAGACACCAACGTCTTCAGAGCGTTGAGGAAATCGTCCTCCGGAATTTCAGGAATGCACAGGCGGCGGTTGGAGTTGTTGGCCCGCTCAATATTTTTGTTGGGGCGGAACAGCAGCACCCGGCCGTCTTCCGTCTTATAAGCCTTCAAACCTTCGAACATCTCCTGACCATAGTGGAACACCATGGCGGAGGGCTCCAGAGAAATGGGCTGGTAAGGGACAATTTTGGGGTCGTGCCAGCCCTGTTCCTTGTTGTAGGGCATGACGTACATGTGATCGGTAAAAATCTTGCCGAAGCCCAGTTTGGACTGATCTGCGGGTTTCTGCTTGGGATTCTTTGTAAGTTCGATTTGAATTTCCTGCATGGCTAAACAACCTCTCTTTTGCACAGCGCCGTCCCTAAAAAGCAGCTTTGGGTCGATGCCGCTGAATTTTTTCGGTTTGGCATCTATTATAACACGAATGACGGATTTTGCAAGAACCAACCCCACTTTCCTGCAAAAAACACCCAGGCCTCGCTCTATCGCCCATGGGGCGCAGGAGAGCGCCGCCCTGTCTTTCCGCCTCCGGCCGCGCCGGGGCAAGGTGGCAAGCCGCTTCTCCCCGGCCGGTTGGGCCAAGCGCGAAACGGTCTCCACGGGAGCTCAGCGCCTGGCGCCCTTCAAAGCTTTTTACTCGCCTGAGGCGGGGCCATGCCCTGCTGCCTTCACGAACGCCGCAAAAATCTTCCGGCTGTTTTCGTCGGAAAGGCGGGAAAATTCCGGGTGCCACTGCACCGCCAGGGCAAACCGATGGTCCGGCAGGTAGACAGCCTCCACCATGCCGTCCGGGGCGGTGGCCGCCACCTGCAGGCCCCGGCCCAGGGTGCGAATGCCCTGGTGATGGTAGGAATTCACACCCATTTCTCTCACGCCCACCGCTTCAAATAGAGGCGTGCTCTCCCGGATGGAAACCGGGTGGGCCACCTTGTCATAGGGGGGCGTCTCGTGGTGTTCCACCGCACTGGGACACTGGGTGGGAATGTCCTGGTACAGGTCCCCGCCCAGCAGCACGTTAAACAGCTGGATGCCCCGGCAGATACCCAGCAAAGGTTTGCCGGTCTCCAAGACCAGGGGGAAAAGCTTTTCCTCCAGGCTGTCTCGCTGGGGGACGCGAGGCCCGCACAGGCCCTCGTCCTGCTGGCCGTAGAGCCGGGGCTCCAGGTCATGACCGCCGGGGAACAGGAAGCCGTCAAAGGTCTGGGCATAGCGCTCCAAGTCCTCCTCTTGGGTGGTGTAGGGCAAGAGCACCGGAATCGCGCCGGCATCTTGCAGGCCCTGCACATAGCCGGGCAGCATCCAATAGCTGTCCAGTTTTTCATCGTATAAAGACACAAGGGCAATCAAAGGCTTTTTTCCGCACATGGGAACCCCTCCTCTCCAGTGAAAATGGGGTACACTCTTTTCGCTTAGCATACCACAAAAGCATCCCCTCTTGCAATATGTCCCCCCGCCGGCTGCAAAAGTTCCCGTTGCCTTTTTCCAGGCGCTCCCGTATAATAAAGAAAAACTGTGAAAAGGATGTGTGCTTGTATGGCTCTGCTCCAATGCAATTTCTTTTCCCAATCCCTGATGCGCACGGTGCCCATTCAGGTCATTCTGCCCACGGACAAGTCTGCAGGACCAGGGAATCCTCCTCCCCAGGGGCCCTTTAAAACCCTCTACTTGCTCCACGGCATCTTTGGGGATGAGACCGACTGGGTCTGCGGCACCCGAGTGCAGGCTTGGGCCCAGGACCGGAATCTGGCTGTGGTCCTTCCGGCCGGGGAAAACAGTTTCTATGTGGACCACCCTGGCTCCAGCCGGAACTATGGCGCTTACATCGGCCGGGAACTGGTGGACTTCACCCGCCGCACCTTCCCCCTCTCCACCCGCCGGGAGGACACCTTCATCGGCGGCCTGTCCATGGGAGGCTTTGGAGCCATTGTCAACGGGCTGCAGCACCCGGAGACCTTTGGGGCGGTGTGCGCCCTTTCCTCTGCGCTGATTTTGGACTCCATGCGGGAGAACACCCAGTACACCGATTTCCTCATGACCAACAAGGGCTATTATGAATCCGTGTTTGGGGACCTTTCCCAAGTGCGGGGCGGCGTCAACGACTACGACGCCCTGGCGGAGAAGGTGGCCCAGGAATCTGTCAAACCCAAGTTCTACCTGGCTTGCGGCACGGAGGACGGGCTCATCACCGTGAACCGCCAGTTCCGAGATCACCTGCAAAAGCTGGGCTTCGACGTCACCTATGAGGAGGCCCCCGGCGTGCACGACTGGTACTTCTGGGACACGTACATTTTAAAGGCTTTAAACTGGCTCCCTCTGGAAGAGGCTCAGCAGGGCGTCAGCTCCGGACATGTGAACGTGTAAGGAGGTGTCCCCATGGCGCTGCTTCACTGGAACTTTGAAAGCCAATATTTGGGCAACAACACGGACCTTTCCATTATTCTGCCGGACAGGCCTCACACCGTGGACGCCGCAGATTTTTTCAGCTCCGGACAGAAATATCCGGTGCTGTGGCTGCTCCACGGCACCTTTGGAGACCACACCGACTGGGTGCGTAAATCCAACATTGAACGGTACGCCTGCCAGCGAAACCTGGTGGTGGTCATGCCCAGCTGCCTAAACGCCAACTATTTGAACTGGCCGGGCTTTGGCACGGGGTACAACGCCTGGGACTATCTGTTCCAGGAACTGATGCCCCTGGTCTACCACTGGCTGCCGGTCTCCTCCCGCCGGGAGGACAACTTCATTGCCGGGCTCTCCATGGGCGGCCGAGGCGTCTTCCAATATGTGGCAGGGCATCCGGAAGCCTTTGCCGGGGCGGCGGTGCTCTCTTGCGCCCCCAACAACCTGCACAACCTGCGCCTGGATGAAAACGCCACCGGGGATCAGGCGGCCTTTGATCAGCGGACCCGCAACCTGATTCAAAACTTTGGCGGCATGGAAGGGTATCTCCAGTCCCCGGCCAACGTGTGGGACAAGCTGCCCCAGCTCATACAAGAGGGAAACTTGCCCCGGCTCTACTTCTGCTGCGGCACGGAGGATTTCCTCTACCCCAGCTACACCGCCTTTAAGGCATACGCCCAGGAGATCGGCCTGCCCGCCACCTTTGAGGAAGAAGCGGGCTACACCCACGAGTGGGCCTTCTGGGATCTGTTCATCCAAAAAGCCCTGGACTTTTTCGAAATTTGAGAGTCTTCGAGTCAAGCCGGCCGTTTTTGCAGCTAAATCTGCCCCTCTTGCAAAGGACAATGGCACCCAGCGTTTTGCTGGGTGCTTTTTTGTTGCACAGGCCTCTCTGCGTCCTATACAAAAGCGCAGCTAGATTTTTTTGCGCGCCCTCTTGACAAACCGTATCTAGTGTGTATATAGTATATATACAATATCTCGAACGCGTGGAGGTATTGCAGCTGCCCTGGGGGACGCCCTGGGGCAAGGGGCCCGGGCCCCGGGAAAGGAAGTGTTGGTTTGCACATTGTCATCAGCAACCAAAGTGGAAAGCCAATTTATGAACAGATCGCCGAACAGGTGAAAGCCCTCATTATCAGCGGGGAACTGCAGGAGGGAGACGCCCTGCCCAGCATGCGGCTGTTGGCCAAAGAGCTGCGCATCAGCGTCATCACTACCAAGCGGGCCTACGAAGAGCTGGAGCGAGAGGGATTTCTCTATTCCCTGACGGGAAAAGGCAGCTTTGTGGCGGGAAAGAATACAGAATTTTTGAAGGAAGAACAGCTGCGCAAGGTGGAAGAGCACCTGCAGGAAGCCGTAAAAGCCGCGCAGCTGTGCGGGATGGAGAAGCAGGAGCTGGTGGAGACACTGAACGTGTTGTGGGAGGAGTAGTGACCGAGCGAAGCGAGCTTAAAGTTTTTGATCAAGCTTTTTTCAAAAAGCTTGCGGGTTGTAGGGCAGAGCCCTACGACCTTGCCCTTATGGGCGCGCAGCGCATGAGAAAAAGCCAGGGAAACAGCCTGGCAACCTTTGGTTGCCTGCGCCTTTCCCGGACGGTAGCGCACCGAGAAGGCGGCTTCCCGGAAGGTGGGCAGCAAGCCAACATTCGCGCATATCCGTGTCCCCCACCGTCGCTTATACCAAAGGGCGGCACGCGCTTGGGGCGGGGTGACAGGAGAGCTCAATGCGAAAATCTCTGCCGCCTCTGGCGGCACGGAGGATCCCCGGCGAGGGTCCTCCACCTAAAAATGTCCCACCGGGACATTTTTAGCCTCTCCTGCGCTTGCTGACGCTATAAGACCGTGGGACGCTGTCCCTTCTCGTCTGCCGACTCGGTCAAGCGCTGAACGGTGCCCGCCGGGCACCAGCGCCCCTGCCAGCTTTCTTTCGAGAAAGCTGGGCAAAGAACTTCAACCGCCTACGGCGCGCACGCGAGTTAGCCTCTTGATGAGCACGAGCGTGGCGAGCTGCCCAAGGCGCGACCTGCCCGGGGTGCAACTCCCCGTGAATTGAGAGCCCAGGCACTGGGCGAAGGAGAATTCTATGAAATACGCAATGGAACTGCGGGACCTCCGCAAAGAATACAAACAATTTACCCTGGACAACATCAACCTTTCTCTGCCCATGGGCTCTATTATGGGCTTCATCGGCGAGAACGGCGCAGGGAAAAGCACCACCATCAAGGCCATGCTGGGGCTCATCCGGCCCGACGGCGGCTCCATCCGCCTGCTGGGCCAGGACCCTACCAGGGACCGTTCGGTCATGGAACAGGTGGGTACCGTGCTGGACGCCGGGTTCTTTCCCCCAGAGATGAACCCCCAACAGCTGGGCAAAAGCCTCTCCCGCATTTACAAGGGCTGGAACCCTGCCGCCTACGAGGAATACCTGCAGCGGTTCGAAATCGACAGGGGCAAAAAGGTAAAGGAGCTCTCCCGGGGCATGGTGATGAAGCTCTCCCTGGCGGTGGCCCTGTCCCACGGGGCCAAGCTGCTGGTGCTGGACGAGGCCACCTCGGGCCTGGACCCCATCATCCGGGACGACATTCTGGACATCCTCTACGACTTCATCCAGGATGAGGAGCACAGCGTGTTCCTTTCCTCCCACATCACCGGGGACTTGGAGAAGATCGCGGACTATGTGGCCTTCATCCACCAGGGCAAGGTGCTGATGGTGGGCGAGAAGGACACCTTGCTGGAAACCTACGGCCTGTACCACTGCACCAAGGAGCTGCTTTTGGAGCTGAAGCCCCAGGCCGTGGCGGGCTACCGGGAGAGCGGCTTTGGCGTCACCGCCTTGGTGCGGCGGTACCAAATGCCCGCCCACTGTCCAGTGGAAAACGCCAGCTTAGACGACATTATGCTGTACAGCATCAAGGGCAAGCGCCTGTGAGAAAGGGGAGTTTATCATGCTAGGCTTACTGTACAAGGACTTTTACACCGCCAAAAAGGAGCTGCTGATGACCGGCTTTATGGCGCTGATCTTTAATGTGCTCAACGTGGTGGTAGTGGAGCAAGAGCTGCTGGCGCCCTCCATCGGGGTGCTGATCTCGGTGGGGAGCCTGGTGCCCACCTATTCCATCCACTATGACAAGGCCAACAACTGGAACAAATTTGTGTGCGCCTCGCCTATCAGCCGGACGAAGGTGGTGCTCTCCAAATATATCGCCGGGATTGCCAGCATCGTTGTGATGAACCTGCTGATCGTGCTGGACAACGTGGCCATCGGCTCGCCCATGCCGGTGTGGAGCTACCCGGTGTTCCTGTGCCTGACGGTGTTTGCCCAAGCGGTGATGATCCCCGTGTGCCTGAAGCTGGGGCAGAACTTTGTGGTGGCGGTGTTCATGGGCATGGTGTTTGTGCCAGTGGCCCTTTTATTTGGCCTCAACCGCCTGGGGGTGTGGACGGATGAGGCCATCCGGGGCGCCTTTGACTTTGTGGAGCGCAACGCTGGCCTGCTGGGCCCCATCGCTGCCGTGGCTGTAGTAGCCCTGTATGTGGGCTCCTTTTTCCTGACCCTGTGGTTATACAAAAAGATGGAGTTTTAGGTCCGTGACCGGACTGGACAAGACGCGAACGGCGCTTTAGGGCGCCGGGGTCTGCTGAGGGCGACTGGCAAGCGGCCCGCGATTGGGTTTGGGAGAGACAAGTAAAAGTTTTTCGTCCGCCTCTTCAAAAGGCTCCCTGCGTCCTGGCGGCATGCAGGACAATTCGGCCTCTTTTAGAAAACCATCCGGAAAGGAGAACCCCTCATGAAAAACACGGGACGCTGCCCCAAGTGCGGCAGCTGGCACATTGTGCGGGTACCGGACCAACCCGGCCGGTACGCCAGCGGCAACAACATCTACACCAGCCGGGTCACCCTGTTTGGAAAGATCCCGGTGATCCGGTACGTGTGCTGTGCTTGCGGATACGTGGAAAACTGGGTGGAATCCCCGCAGCAGCTGGAAGAAATCGAAAAAGCCTTCGGCACGAAGGTATAAAATACCCGCAATCGGAAAAGGACGCCCCTCACAGAGCGTCCTTTTGTACTCTCACCATTCTACGGGATATCTCCCCTGCGCACCCCGTTTTTCAGGGATGCGGAGTTCACGGCAGCCCCGCGCTACCTCGGACAAGTTTCTATAAAAGAACGGAGCCAAAGCCTTGGCCTGAACTGCACCCCATTTGTTAGACAGTATGGTATACTGAATAACAAGAGGGGTG
>DSTMR04002__coassemble_1007_pt1 | contig 24165 bp, 22 predicted proteins | sample DSTMR04002__metabat2_high_PE_036 | metagenome-assembled genome bin DSTMR04002
AAAAAGCCTGGGCCGTAAATCGCAGGCTCAAGCTAAAATAGTGGCTAAATCGTTTTGCGCTTTGGGAGACCATAGGGACTGTGTTCCTCCATAGTAGAATGAAAATCTTTTTATATAGTACTCCCGACAGCAGGAAATGTCAAGATTTTTTTGCTTTTTACAGAAACTTTACTAAAGCGAAAAAGCAGGGCGCCGTCTGTCAGGAAAAGCGCTGGGCGATCCGTTTGGCGACCACCAGGGGCGGCGCTCCCGCATCGATGGTCACATCTGCCGCGGCTTGGTACAGGGGAACCCGCTTTTCATAGAGTTCCGCAATCACCTGGCGCCGGTTGGGCACCTGCAAAAGGGGCCGGCGCTTGTCCCGCTTCAGGCGTTCCTGCAAAGCGGCCACCGGCACATCCAAAAACAGGATTGTCCCTCCCAAACGATGGAAACACTCTACGTTGGCCGGGTACAGCACGGTTCCCCCTCCGCTGGCGATGACCAACCCTTTTTGCGAGGCGATCAACGCCACAGCCTGAGCTTCTCGCAGACGAAAGCCCAGCTCCCCTTCCTGGTCAAAGATTTGCGACACGGTCATGCCGGCTTGCTGCTCAATCCACTGGTCCAGGTCGCAGAACCGACGCCCCATCAGCTTTGCCACCCGGCGTCCCACACTGGTTTTTCCGCAGCCCATAAAGCCGCACAGAATCAGGTTCCCACCTTGTGCCGGACGGTTTTCTGTGCTGTTTCTTCCCTTTTCATGATTCACTGTGTTTCCATCCTTTCCCTGGCCCCTGTTTGGGGAAACAACCGGAAGAGCTCCTGTTGGGCATCTTGGCACAGTTTTTCCAGATCGTCCCGGCGAAAATCGGTCTCGTACCAGATCTCATGGGCCGCCACGGCCTGATAGACCAGCATTTCCATCCCGCCCACCGTGGGAATGCCGTGGCTCTCCGCCAGCCGGAGCAGCTCTGTCTGCGCCGGATTGTACACCGCGTCAAACACGGCCTTGCAGCGAGAGACCACCTCTTCCGGCACCGGGCATACGCCAGTATGGGGTAACATCCCCACGCTGGTGGCGTTGAGCAGCAGGTCAAAGCTGCGACGGGGCCGGGCGGAAAACTCACACTCCAGTTCCAGTTCTTCGTAGGTTTGCACAGCCAAACGAAATCCCCGATCCCCTCTCTCCCGCAGGAAAGCCGCCACCTCTTGGGCCAAGGCCACCGCTTTGGGCTGGGAGTTTTTCCGGCAAGCGATGGTCAAATCCAGACCTGGCTGACGGACGGCCGCCTCAAAGGCAAGGGCACGGGCCGCGCCCCCGTTGCCCAAAAGCAGAACGCGTCCGGAAAAGTCCAAGCCGTGCTTGTTCAGGGCCTTGTAGCAGCCCGCCCCGTCGGTGGTGTAGCCCTTCATGCGGCCGTTTTCCACCTTGACGGTGTTCACCGAGCCAAAGCGGCCGGCCGTTTCCTCCAGTTCCTCCAAAAAAGGGAGTATGGCGCTTTTATGGGGAATGGTGATGTTGAAGCAATCTAAGTTTCGCAGTGCCGGCATAGCCGCAGCAAGGTCCGGCACGTCTAAGACTTGATACGTACAGGGGATGCCCTCCAGCGCAAAAAGCCTCTTATGGATAAAAGGGGACATGGTGTGAGCGATGGGATGGCCGATTACAGCGGCTTTTTGAAGTTCCATGAAACCCTCTCCCTTCTGGAAAAATAAGAAAATATTTTCAATACACGGTTGACAAAGCAGAATGGAGTCAATACAATGTAGGTGACGGGCGTGGATAACGCCGGCTTTTTGGATTGTACCACAGAACTAGCCGTTTTGTCCATAGACCGGTTCACGCCTCCCGTGATATACGCGGCCCCCAGACATTATACTTTAGGAGGAACTAGACATGGTATTAGAAAAAGTCAAGGCGATTCTCAGCGAGCAGTTTGATGTGGAGGAGGACCAGATTACGCCGGAGACCACGCTTGCGGACGACCTGGGCGCCGATTCTCTGGACGTGGTTGACCTGCTGATGTCCATTGAAGACGAATTCGAGGTGGAAATTCCCGACGAGGAAGTGGAGAACATCAAGACCGTAGGTGCCTTGGTGGAGTACATCGAGAGCCACTCCAACGTGTAATTTCCCTGCGAAAACTGGGCCCGGGTGTTTGCCCGGGCTTTTTCATCCCCTTTTTTAGCAGGCATCCGTATTTTTTCTTGCAAAATGGAAAGCGGTTCACTATAATGAATCGAAAGGAAAATTCTGCCCGAAAGGACTTGTTTTGTATGGCACAACAGAAAAAAATGGTGGAGAACATCACCTCTATGGAGGAAGATTTCTCCCAATGGTACACCGATGTGGTGAAAAAAGCCGAGCTGATGGACTATTCCAGCGTGAAGGGCTGCATGGTCATCGAGCCCTATGGCTATGCCATTTGGGAAAACATGCAGAGCGATTTGGACGCCCGTTTTAAGAAGGTGGGCGTGCAGAACGTGTACATGCCCATGTTTATTCCTGAAAGCTTGCTGCAGAAGGAAAAGGACCATGTAGAGGGCTTTGCCCCCGAGTGCGCCATCGTCACCGAGGGCGGCGGCGAAAAGCTGGCAGAGCGGCTGTATGTGCGGCCCACCAGCGAAACCCTGTTCTGCGAACACTATCAGAAAATCATCCACTCCTACCGGGATCTGCCCAAGTTGTATAACCAATGGTGCAGCGTGGTGCGCTGGGAGAAGACCACCCGCCCCTTCCTGCGCTCTTCCGAGTTCTTGTGGCAAGAGGGGCACACCATGCACGAGACCGCCGAGGAGGCCCAGAAATTTACTCTGACCATGCTGAAGGTTTACGAGGACTTCTATCGGGACACCCTGGCCATTCCTGCCGTAGTGGGCAAAAAGACGGAAAAGGAAAAGTTCGCCGGGGCTGAGGCCACCTACACTATCGAGCCCATGATGCACAACGGCGTGGCCCTGCAGGGCGGCACCAGCCACTACTTTGGCGACGGCTTTACCAAGGCTTTCGACATCACCTTTACCGACCGGGAGAACAAGCTGCAGCATCCCCACCAGACTTCTTGGGGCGTTTCTACCCGCATGGTGGGTGCTGTGATTATGGTGCACGGGGACGACAACGGCCTGGTACTGCCCCCCAAGATCGCCCCCATCCAAGTGGTTATCGTACCGGTGGCCCAGCACAAACCTGGCGTACTGGAGAAGGCTGGGGAGCTCTATGAGAAACTGTCGGAGAAGTTCCGTGTAAAACTGGACGACAGCGAAAACTCCCCCGGCTGGAAGTTCGCCCAGTACGAGATGCAGGGCGTGCCCCTGCGGCTGGAAATCGGTCCCAAAGACATTGAAAACGGCCAGTGTGTCCTGGTGCGCCGGGACAACCGGGAGAAGCAGTTTGTCTCTTTGGACAACTTGGAGGAGGCTGTGGCACAGGGCCTGCAGGACCTGCACGACGCTATGTACCAGCGCGCTTTGGAAAATCTGCAGCAGAAAACCTTTACCGCCACCACCTATGAGGAGTTCCTGGATACCGCGCAAAACCATCCCGGCTTTATCAAGGCCATGTGGTGCGGCGACAGCGCCTGCGAGGAAAAAATCAAGGAGGAAACCGGCGGCGTCAAGTCCCGGTGCATCCCCTTTGAAGAGGAACACCTCTCCGATGTGTGCGTCTGCTGCGGCAAGCCCGCCCGGCATATGGTGTATTGGGGAAGACAATATTAAGTGTTCTCCCATTCCGGAGTTTCCTGAAGGTTTATAGAAACTTTTCTAAAAAACGCCTGAAATCTCTTTACAATTCCAAAAAGATGTACTAAAATAGGCTCGTAATAAACACACGCCCTTTCGACGTGTGAAAGAAAATAGGAGGAGATCCCCATGGCAAAATTAAAGATTGGCTTTATCGGCTGCGGCGGTATCGCAAACGGAAAGCACCTTCCTGGCATGTCCCAGCAGAAGGAGTACGTTGACCTGGTTGCTTTCTGCGACCTGATCCCCGAGCGCGCTGAGAAGGCTGCTAAAGAGTACGGCACTCCCGATGCGAAGGTTTACACCGACTATCATGAGCTGCTGGCTGATCCCACCATTGACGCCGTTCATGTGTTGACTCCCAACGTGGCTCACTGCGAGATCACTGTTGCCGCTCTGGAAGCTGGCAAGCATGTTCTCTGCGAGAAGCCCATGGCTGCCACCCCCGCTGACGCTCAGAAGATGCTGGACGCCCGCGATCGTACCGGCAAGATGCTGACCATCGGCTATCAGTACCGTCACTTCCCCGTGAACCAGGTCGCCAAAAAGGTTGTGGACGACGGTTGGCTGGGCGATGTTTACTATGCTGAGGCTACCTACCTCCGTCGCCGCGGCGTTCCCACTTGGGGCGTGTTCACCGACAAGTCCAAGCAGGGCGGCGGTCCCCTGATCGACATCGGCACCCATGCTCTGGATTTGACTCTGTTCCTGATGAACAACTACGACGTGGATTACGTGGTGGGCACTTCCTTTGAGAAGCTGGGCACCCTGCTGGATCCCGAGTATCAGGGCCAGGTTGACCATATGGGCAACCAGAACAGCTGGAACAACAAGACCTACGACGTGGAAGACTCCGCTATCGGCCATATCAAGATGAAGAACGGCGCTGTCATCAACCTGCGCGCTGCTTGGGCTATCAACATGGCTGAGGCTGCTGGCGCCAACAACGAAGCTACTGCTTTGCTGGTGGGCACCAAGGGCGGTCTGGACACTCTGTCTGGCCAGGTCCGTTTGAACCATGTTGTGGCTTCTCAGCCCTCCATCACCATGGTTGGCAACAAGGTGCAGTCTTACATCCCCGGCTTCAGCCAGGGTCCCGCTCCCGTTTCCAAGGAGCATGAGATCTGGGTGAAGGCTCTGCGCGGCGAAGGCGACCTGTTCGTCACTGCCGACCAGGCTTTCGTGGTCACCAAGATCCTGGATGCCATCTATCAGTCTTCCAAGACCGGCAAGCCCGTTTACTTCTAATTCTTTTAGCAGTCGACGTTTGGACGCTTAGGTTTTCTTGCAAGACATGAGGATGTGATTTAGAAGCATGGATAAAGTAAACCTTCAACTGTTTTCCTTTGGGTTTGATTGCCCCCTATCCTTTTTGGATAAGATCCGCTGTGCGGGTGAAATGGGTTATTCCGGTGTGGAGTTCGTACGCAACTACGAAAACATTCCGGTTGAGGATGTACAGAAGGCCTTGCAGGAGGCAGGTGTACAAGCTGTCTCTGCTCATGTGGCCTTTGACTTCATGGAACAGGACCTGCCCTACTTGGCTAAGCTGGGTATGAAGTATGTGGCCTGCCCCATGACTCCCTTTAAATCCGCCGAAGAAGCAAAGGAAGTGGCTGCTGATCTGAACAAGTTCGGAAAGATGGCCAAGCCTTATGGAATCACCATTGGGTATCACAACCACACCGACGAATTTGTCGTAGACGAAGGAAAATATCTGCTGGATTGGGTCATTGAAAATACCGATCCGGAGACAGTGGCTTTTGAGATTGACTGCGGATGGGCTTCCGCCGCTGGAGTGGATCCTGTGGCGTACATTCAAAAGCACGCTGGACGCATCTGTGCCATTCACATCAAAGAAAACGGCGGTGTGATCGGCACCGGCACCCCTCGGTCCCGGTATGATCCTCCCATGCCCCGTCCTCAATTTGAAAAGGACGAAAACGGCAATCTCATTATTCCGGAAGCTTTTAAGAAGATGATGGAAGAACGCGAGAAGCTGAATGTGCCCCAGGGCACGGGCATTGTGGATTGGAAAGCTGTAAAGGCTGCCGCAGACGCTCAGTGGAACGGTGAAGTTCTGTATGTGGTTGAGCGGGAAGCCAGCTATGGCGGCAAAGACCGAATCACTTGCTTAAAAGAAGATATTGCCTGGCTGAAGGAGAACCTCTAAAAGCTGAGCAATGGGTCCCCCGTGGGTACACGGGGGACTTTTTTTACGACTTTTTTCCTTTTTCCTGGGAGCGGGTGTAACACTTCCCTCCCCTGCCCCGACTAATAGATGCAATGAGAAAGGAGGGAGATCCATGACGGACTTAGTGAAGCGATCGAAAAAAGGGGACAAAGAAGCCTTTGCCCAATTGATCGATCAAAACCGGCAGATGCTGTACAACACAGCCCTGCTGGTGCTCCGTCAGGAGGACGATGCACTGGATGCGCTGCAAGACGCTATTTTGGCCTGTTGGGAGAACCTGCCCAGCCTGCGCAAAGACCGCTATTTTAAAACGTGGCTGGTGAAAATTCTCTTGAATAAGTGCCGGGATGTACAGAGAGGGAAAAGCCATTTCGCCTATGTAGAGGAGCTGCCGGAATCCGGAGACGAACCAGATTGGGACACCAGCATGGACGTGCGCCGGACTATGGACAAACTGGGAGAAAACGACCAGCTGCTCTTATCTCTGTTCTACTACGACGATTTCAGCGTTCGGCAAATTGCAGATGCCCTTTCCCTTTCGGAAGGAGCGGTGCGCACCCGCCTCACCCGAAGCCGGGAGCGCTTTAAGAAACTCTATGTGCAGGAGAAAGGAGAATGTTTATGAAAGACGCAGCTTTTCTGGAGCAGCTCCAGCAGGAGATTCCCCGCCGGAACCTCTCCCCCAAAGCTACCCAGCGCTTTGAGGACACCTACAAAATGCTGGGTGTGCAGAAAGAGGCCCCTGTCCGCAGACGCCGCCATAAGGGGCTGTGGATCACCGCTGTCACGGCTTGCCTGTGCTGCGGCATGCTCTTCGGCGTGAACGCCGCCTTCCCGGCTTTTGCGGAAAGCCTGCCGGGAGTGGGACGGTTTTTTGAAACCCTCAACGGAGGCTTTACCTTTGCCCGGAACAATAAAGCCACTCACGGCGCTAACTTGGACACCTATGACACCCAGGATGTGGATGTTTTCGCTGTAGCTCAGAATGGTTCGGCCCAACTGGAGATCTCTCAGGCATACAGCGATGGGCAGAGGCTCTCCTTCACGCTGGATGTGACTCTCCCTGTGGAACAATCCGATAACTTTGCCTATGTTTGTACCAGAGATTACGCCACCGTGACGGTGAACGGGGAGGAACTTCCTCCTGTATCGGTCACTGGCCTTTCTCCCATGGGGGACGGCCACTTTTCCGGGATCATCACATGTTCTTTGGAAACGCCATTGGAAGACGGGGAGACCGCCCAAGTAGAGTTCTCCTTGCCCGATTTGAGCGGTTATCCCCGCACCACCGACTATGAAGCAAAAGGGGATTTTGTGGACTTGCCCGGCACCAGTTTCCAATCCAGCTTCTCTGTGACGGCAGACACCAGTTACAACGTTTCCGGTGCCATTGAAAGCGCGGATGTGGATGGTGCGCAGGTGGTCTCCATTGACTCCACCCCCACCCAAACACTGATCACTATGAACCTTCCTGAATATGAGGTTTATCCCAAACTGTACACCACAGACGGCTTGGAGGTCAAATTCAATCTGGCTGAATCTGGAGAAAAAGGTGCGTTTTGGCCCACATCTGACCTGCGTTCTTCCACCAGCACCCTGTATTTTGACGGGGTGCCCGCCGGGAACGACCAAATCGTTCTGCGGTTGTACCCTGACGGTTCGGAAGAATCTGTGCGGGCGGAATTCACTATCGACCTGACCACACTGGAAGCAGCGGCTACCACCACGTACGACGACGGCGGTTTGCTGGATTTGGACGGCCCCTTCCATTACTACTCCATTTGGTGGACCGACGAAGATGAACCCTTTGCCACTCAGAATACCCAGATGGAACTGCGCGGGGTGACATTCACCCGATCGGAAAATTGGTTCCTTATCCATGTGGCAACCCCGGATGCTTACCGGGAAGTGGAAGCGTCTATTTACACGGCGGACGGCACGCTGCTGGGGACCACCATCTCCACCAAGGATGTTCCCGACGGCATGGGCAACGGCTTCCTGGACGAGAGTGTATATTACTGGGATGCGCGAGCGAACGCTGTGCACACGTACGATCTGTATATTCCCTCGGAAACTTACCTGCCCGCCTGGAACGAGGAGTTTACCGTTGTGGTCACGGATACGGCTACAGGAGAGGAGCTTATCCATCAAACTGTGCAGCTGACCGGGCGCTATATCCAGTAATCCTTAAGAGTATACAAAAAGAGAGAGGTCTTCCCTCTCTCTTTTCTTTTGCTCATTTTTCCTTCAGCTTTAGGGCCATGGCCACCCAGCCCTTCTCCTCCCGGCGTTCGATAACCTGGAAGGTGTCTTGGATGGCGGCCAGGACGTCCTGCTCCCGGGTGTCGATGATGCCGCTGACGATATAGGTGCTGTCCGGGGTGAGGAAGCGGGGGGCGTCTTTGCTCAAGAGGATGACAATATCCGCCACGATGTTGGCGGCCACCACCTGGAACTTGCCGGTAACCTTCTCTGCCAGGTTGCCGCAGATGCCGGTGAAGCGGTCGGCCACGCCGTTGGTCTCGGCGTTCTCCACGGCGGTTTTCACAGCCAAGGGGTCGATGTCCACTCCCACGGCGGACTTGGCCCCCAGCAGCAGGGCCGCCACGGACAGGATGCCGCTGCCGCAGCCCATGTCCAGAAAGTCAATGCCCGGGGTGACGTACTTCTCTAAGAGCTCCAGGCACAGGCGGGTGGTCTCATGGGTGCCGGTGCCAAAGGCCAGGCCGGGCTCCAGGTGGAGCACCGTGCGGCCCTGGGCGTCGTAGTCATCCTCCCACAGGGGGCGGATTAAAAGCTTCTCCCCCACCGGGATGGGATGGAAGTACTTTTTCCAGTTGTTGATCCAGTCCTCCTCCACACAGGAGTCCCGGTCGATCTCATAGGGGATATTTTCCGCCTGGAAGCGTTCCTCCAGGAAGGAGACAGCCTCAGCGGGGTTGGCTTCGGGACTGATGTAGATGTGGATGATGGCGTGCTCCCGGTCCTTTTGGAGAAGCTCTTCGTCGATGAGGTCGATGTGGGCAATCTCCATGGCCTCCTCTTCTAAATGGGAGTAGTCCTCCATATAGATGCCGTAGGGCACCACCATGTTGGCGATGGCGCCGGCAATGTCCGCCTGGAGGGCGGGCACTTTGATTTTCAGTTCGGTCCAGTTCTCATTCATGGATCTTCCCTCGTTTCACGGTTTCTTCCCGTATTATACCTGATTCCCCATCCCCTTGCAACCGGAGGCGCTATGACGAAACAAAAATTTCTGATCCAGGGGGCCGTGCTTACAGCGGTCTCCCTGCTTTTGCGCATCAGCAACATGGGCTACCGCTCCTTTCTCTCTCAGGAGATGGGCTCCGCGGGGATGGGCCTCTATCAACTGATCTTCTCCATTTTCACCTTAACCGTAACTCTGTCCACCTCAGGCATCAGCCTGGCGGTGACACGGATGGTCACTGCGGCCATGGCCACAGGAAAACGGCAGGTGGTGCGTTCCACGGTGGCCCGGTGCTTTGGGTTCTGCCTCTCCGTCAGCCTGTCCATTGCTCTGCTGCTGTTTTTCCTGGCAGAGCCTGCAGCGGCGGTGTTTTTAGGAACCGCCCAGGCGGCGCCTTGCCTGCGAATCTTGGGGGTGGGGCTGCCTTTCATGTCCCTGTGCACCTGCATGAAAGGGTACTTTTTAGCGGTGGACGAATCTCTCTCCACCGCCTTTTCCGACGCCATGGAGCAGGCGCTGACCATTGGGGCCACGGTGTTCCTCTTTTGGCGATTTGCCCCCCAAAGCCTGGAGGCAGCCTGCTTTGCCGCCATGCTTGCCTCCACCTTGGGAGAGGCAACGTCCTTTGTGTGCAGCTGGGCAGCTTACCGCAGCAGTTTGCGCCGGAATACTCCCAAGAACCGAGAAAAAGCGAAAGGTGTCCTCCAGGGACTGGCCCACATCGCCCTGCCCTGCACCTTGAGCTCCGCTGCCCGCAGCGCTTTGAATACCGGGGAAAACCTGCTGATTCCCAAGGAGCTGCAAAAATATGGCTTGAGCTACAGTGGAGCACTCTCCCAATACGGATTGCTTCAGGGCATGGCCATGCCCATGCTGTATTTTCCCTCTTCCCTGCTCTCCTCCTTTGCTTCCCTGTTGATTCCCAAAATTGCCAAGGAGCGGGAGTTGCACCACCAGAGGGCTGTGGCTCACATTACAGGAAAGGCCCTGCGGCTGGCGCTTGCCTTTGGGATCTTTTTCGCCGGGCTTTTTTTGACCTTTGGGGAAAGCTGGGGAATCGCCTTGTACGGCAATAAAAACGCCGGCGCCTATTTGCAGGTTCTGGCGCCTTTGGCTCCCTTGGTATATCTTGACGTGGTGGTAGACAGCCTGCTCAAAGGCATGGACGAACAGTTCAACTCCATGAAATACAACTTAGCGGACTCTCTGCTGCGGGTGACGCTTGTGCTGTGTCTGCTGCGGTTTTTCGGGTTGGAAAGCTATGTGGGCATCCTGTTTTTCAGCACCATCTTCAACGCGGCGCTGAGCTTGCACCGCCTGCTGCAGGTGACACAAGTCCGTCTATCCCTGTCCCAGCACGTGCTTCTTCCCCTGCTGTGTGCCGGCCTCTCTCTTTGGATAGGAAAGAAGCTGCTGGCCCCCTTTCCTTTCTCCCAGCCGTTGTGGGAAATTAGCTGCGAGTTGCTTGTGTGCGGCAGTATCTTTTTGCTGTCTTACGGAGGCTGCACCGGGTTTATGCAGAAAAACACTGGAAAAGCCCGGAGAAAAGCACAAAAAAGTGCCGCAAAAGGGAGCTTTTGCAGCACCGCAAAACACAACAGAAGAGACCTCGACACCCAGACGTCCTCTCACGGTTTATAGGCCTTCGCCAAAGATTTTGCCCGCTCCCGAAATTGCTCCGCAGCCTTCTTGGGGGCGGTCAGGCGCAATTCCGGGCCTTGAGAAAAGAGCCAGGCAAAAAATTCTGCATCCAACTGGGTCTGCACCACCGCCCGGATTTTCCCCTTTCCAAATGGCTCTGTTTCCATAGCCCCGTCGAAGAATCGGCACACCTCTTCCAAGCGTCCCACAGGAAACTCCAGCGTCAGCCGTTCCCACCCAAGGAGTTTTTTCTCCCCTTCTCTGGGATTGCTCAACAGCTCCACCCCGTGAATTTCCTCGAGAGGCAGGGAGAAAAATCTTTTTTCCTCGCTCCCGTAAGCGTACAGAGACAAAACAGCAGCGCGCCGTAAAATTCTCCAGGGGCTGACCACAACCGTTTTGCGGGAGCGCACCAGCTTTCCATCGGCGTGGAGACGCCAGGGCGACAGCTGCAAAACCACCTGCACATCTCGCTCCATAGCAGCCCGCACCAGCTCTTCCGTGGAAAGGCTCTCCTCCACCGGAACCGGCTCCTGGGCGGCGGTTTCATCCGCCTCTTGTTCTAGAAGCGCCGGTTCCTCCCTGCCCCCGCTTTGGAGCAGCTGTTCCCCTTGGTAGACGCTTCCCAGCAAGGTCAGCTTTTTTCTCAGCTGCGCAGCTCTGTGGGAGGAAAGAAAGGGTGCCTGCAGCACAGACTCAGCCAACAAGTGCACATCACTCTGGGTGAACGGGCGCTCTGCAATAAAATATTCGAAGGTGCGTCCTTTGCGGGTCTCAATGGGAACTCCAAACTGGCGAAGAGTTTCTATGTCATCGTACAGACTTTTCCTCTCTGCAGAAATTCCCAAACGTTCCAACTCCTCCAACATGCGGGGAAGAGTCAACGCGTGTTGATCGTCGGTGTTCTCCCACAGCATCTGAAGCAGATACAGGAGTTTCAGTTTTTTCAGGGAAACATTTGGCACAAAGGACACCCCTCTCTCATTCAGCCACAGCCGGACCGGTGCTGACCACCACCGTTATGGAAGATCCATAGTCCAGAGAGTCTCCCGCTGCGTGGCCCTCATACCGTACCACATAGCCCGCCTCAATATCCTCGCTGGCTTCTTCCACCCGCTGGGGTACAAAGCCGTTATCCGTGAGGAGCTCTTCCAGCTTTTCATAGCTGACGCCGGTGTAATCCGGCAGGGTCCGCTGGGCGCTGCCCCGGCTGACTGTCACAGTCACCACGCCATTTTCGGGAATGGGCTCTCCAGAGAAGGGGACCTGACTGCTGATGCAGCCCTCTGCAACGGTTTCGTTGAATTCCTGCTCGGTTATCTCCAGCTGAAAGGGGTATTCCCCACTCTCCACTTTTTGCAGGCACTCTTCGTAATTGGTGTTGACCAAGTTAGGCACTGTTTCCATGGGAACGGAGGAACTGCTCTCGGAAAAAAGCTGGGTTAAATCGGAAAAGGACATGCCCCGGTCCCCCATCCACAGGGAGGCCACAATCACCAAGGCCACCAAAGTCACCACACCGGACCCTATGAGCCAAACAAAGGGAGGCAGGCCCCGCCCCTGAGGAACGTGGATATCCAGAGGCGGAATGCGGCGGATGGCCTCTGTTTGATCCACCTCTGCAGCAAGAGTGGGCGCGGCGGAAAGCTCTGTTTTGAACCGCTCAAAACTGGCGGTGCGTTGAGCCGGCCGCACCTGCAGAGCGTTTGCCAGGGCCGTTACTGCAAAAGGCGGCAGCGAATGGAGCACGTCTTTGGAAATCATAAGCTTGGGATCTTTTAACCGCCTGGGAGCGTCCGCCGGTGTTTCTCCGGTCAGAGCAAAAAACAAGGTGGCGGCAAATCCATACACATCGCTGATCTCCCCACAGGTGGCTTTGGCGCTAAACTGCTCCAAGGCAGCGCAGCCCGGCGCCAAGTCTGCTGCCAAAGGCGTGCCAGCCCGGCGAGCAGCGGAAATGGAAAATCCAGTGATCAGCAGTGTGGCGTCTTTGGTTACCCGCAGGGTATCGGGAGAAATTCCCAAATGGGAAACCCCTAAGGAATTGATCAGCCCAAGAGCTGTCAGCACCGGCAGGAACATGGGGTTGGCAGTGTTCCAAGGCAAGCTGCCCCCCACTCCCTCCACATAGCGCCGAAGGGTGACGGATGGCACAAATTCATAGACAGCGTAGGCAGTGTAGTTTTCTTCAAAAATATCGAGGACCGAGTGAACGACGGACACCTCCCGCAAGCGGCTGACGTTTTTCATCAGTTCCACGAAAGCGTCCAAGCAGTCTTCAAAAGCGTCTTCCTGCCCTTGAAAGGGGATTACCCGCACACCGTCCTTGGCCCGCTCCGCCAAGGCGTCCGGAAAGAACTCCCGCAGCTCCACTTCCTTGTGGGTGGTCAGATCTAAGGCAGCGTACGTAAAGCCTTCCCCGTTCCTGGCTTTGACCCTTCCCACCTGGTAACGAGAGGCAACTATACACAGATACTCCAAGGCCTGCTCCGGCTGTGTGTTTGTGTTGTCCCAGCCGCAGGCCGGGCAGGTAGCGCTTCCGGACTCTAGGCCGGCAAAACAATTCATGCACAGATTGCTCTCCATGTTCCCCTCCAGGTTCACCCTTTCGCCAAATTTCTATGAGAAAGAAAGGGCGGACACGAAATTTCTATGTAATTATACCACAGGCTCAGCAAAAACACAAGAACCTCCGGCGGACCCCAGGACCAGGCCTGCCAGCAACCTGAAAGCAAAACAAAAGAGGGCATGGAAACCCATGCCCTCCTTAGAATTACAATTCCTTAGGCCTTGCCTACAGAGCCAAACAGCTCCATCTTTTCCTTGACGGTCTCCTTGATGGCTTCCGTGCCAGGAGCCAGCAGCTTCCGAGGGTCAAAGCCCTTACCCTGCTGATCCTTGCCAGCCTCAATGTACTTGCGGGTAGCAGCAGCAAAGGACAGCTGGCATTCGGTGTTCACGTTCACCTTGGAAACGCCCAGGGTGATGGCCTGCTTCACCATCTCGGCAGGAATGCCGGTGCCGCCGTGGAGCACCAAAGGCATGGTGCCGGTCTTCTCCTGGATCTTAGCCAGCACGTCAAAGTTCAGGCCGGTCCAGTTTTCAGGATACACGCCGTGGATATTGCCAATGCCGGCAGCCAGCATGGTCACGCCCAGGTCAGCAATCATCTTGCACTCGTCGGGATCAGCCACTTCGCCGCCGCCTACGACGCCGTCTTCCTCGCCGCCGATGGCGCCGACCTCAGCCTCCACAGAGATGCCCTTTTCCGTGGCGATGCGGATAATCTCTTTGGTCTTCTCAATGTTCTCGTCGATGGGATAATGAGAGCCGTCGAACATGACGGAAGAGAAGCCGTCTTCCATAGCCTGCAGAGCGCCCTCATAGGAGCCGTGATCCAGATGCAGAGCCACGGGCACCGTGATGTTCAGGGTCTTGAGCATGCCGTTCACCATACCGACGACAGTGTTATAGCCGCACATATACTTGCCGGCGCCCTCGGACACACCCAGAATCACAGGGGAATTGCACTCCTGTGCAGTGAGCAGGATAGCCTTGGTCCACTCCAGGTTGTTGATGTTAAACTGGCCAACGGCATATTTGCCAGCCTTGGCCTTTTGCAGCATTTCTTTTGCGGAAACTAACATAAAGCGTGCCTCCCAAAACGGTAGAATTTTGACTGATTTTATTATACTGGACAAACCGGGAAAAATCAACTCCCCGCGCGTTAATTGTTGTCCTTTCTTTGCAGCAGCACGGCGCAGATAATAATGGCGCCCTTAAATGCGGAACTCAGATAGGGATCCACACCGATCAGATTCAGCAAGTTGTTCATCACCGCTACAATGAGGGTGCCGAATACGGTGCCGATCACAGAGCCGCGGCCACCGGACATACTAGTACCGCCAACAATCACCGCCGCAATGGCGTCCATTTCAAAACCGCTGCCAGCGCTGGCATAGTCCATGGAGCCAATACGGGAGGTCTGGATGATGGCGGCAATGGCCACCAACAGACCGGTGAGGGCGTAAACCCGGCGCTTCACTTTCCGCACGTTCACACCGGAAAGCCGGGTGGTGCGCTCGTTCGAGCCAATGGCATACACGTAACGGCCAAAGGTGGTGTGCTTGGACACAAAGTACATCACTGCAGCGGCAATCGCCCAGTAAAGAATGGGCATCAGCTGCTGACCGCCGATAGAAAATCGGGCGATTTCCTTATAGCCGTCCGGAAGAGAGGGGCTCTGGGTTTTCATAAAGTACTGGGTCACACTCCGAAGAATCTGCATGGACCCCAACGTGGCAATGAAGGGCGGCATTTTGCCGTAGGAAATCAGCAAACCGTTCCCTTCCCCCAGCAGGCTGCCAAACAGCATGGCCGCAACCAGCGCGATAAGGATAGCGGGAACTCCGCTCAGACCGAGGGCACCCAGCCAGCCGCCTGCACCGGTATCCAACAGCACCATGGTAAAGGCTCCCACCGCCACATAGACAGAGCCCACGGACAGGTCAATGCCCCCGGAGATGATGACAAACGTCATGCCCAGGGAGATGATGCCAATGGCGGCATTGCCCCTCAGAAGGGAAATCCAGTTGTTCAGCCAGTTCACAAACCAGCCGCCAAAGGAGTCATAGCTGGAGTTGAATGTGAGGGCCAGCGTCTGGACCACCACCATAACGATTAAAGCAATACCCGTACTGAACAGGGGCGTGGTTTTCCACAGTTCCTGAAAGCGGGCCAGAACTCCCTGTTTTTCTTTTTTTACATTATCCACTGATGGCCACCCTCTCTTCTCTTTCTCCACCTGTTGCCAGGCGCATGATTTCCTGGTCGGTCATGGCATCCCCTACCAGTTCTCCTTGGACCTTTCCGTGATAGAGCACCATGGTCCGATCGCAAATGCGAATGATCTCCTGGGCCTCGCTGGAGAGGACCACCACCGCAATGCCCTGGTGGGCCAGCTCCAGAATGGTATCATAAATGTCCTCTTTGGCGCCCACATCCACGCCTTGGGTGGGGTTGTCAAAAATCAGGAGCTTGGGCTCTGCGTTGAGCCACTTGGCCAAAACAACTTTCTGCTGATTGCCGCCGGACAAACTGCCGATGGGATGGTTCTCATCGTCCATCTTGATTTTCAGCCGTTCCGCCTGACGCTGGAAAGCTGCTTTTACTTGGCTCCAAGAAATCCATCCCCACTTACCGCAGCGGGGCCAGGTGACGATGGAACCGTTTTCCAAAATGTTCATGTCTTTGATGATGCCATTTTCTTTCCGGTCCCGAGGCACATAGCCAATTCCCAAAGCCACCGCCTGCTGGGTACTGTGAATCCGCACGGGGTTTCCCTCCAGGTAGATCTGGCCAGTGTATTTTCCCCCGCTGCCAAACACGGCCTGGAACAGCTCGCTGCGTCCATCTCCCAGCAGGCCTGTAAAGCCAAGGATTTCTCCGCCGCGAACAGAAAAGCTGATATCTGAGAATCGGCCCGGCTGGGAGAGGTTCTCCACCCGAAGCACCTCTGCGCCCAACTTCCGTTCCCGGCGTAAAGACTCTGTTCGCACATCGTGGCCCACCATGAAACGGGCCAATTCGTTCACATTGGTTTCGGAGACACTCCCCTGCGCCACCATAACACCGTCCCGCAGAACGGTATACCGGTCACAAATTTCCATGACCTCTTTCAATTTGTGGGAGATGAAGATAATGGCAACGCCCTGCTCCCGAACGGTGCGCATCATGTCAAAAACACGCTCAATCTCCAACTCCGTCAGAGACGTGGTTGGCTCGTCCATAATAATGATGGAGGCCTCCGCCAAGAGCGCCCGGGCGATCTCCACAATCTGCTTATAGGAAGCGTCCAAGTTGCGCACCATTGTGCGCGGATCCAGGTCCACATCCATGCGCTGGAACACTTCCTTGCAGCGCTGGCACATGGTCTTTGCGTCCAAAAGGCCGCTTTTTGTCTTGATCTCGCGGCCAATGAACATATTTTCAAAAACCGCCAGGTCGTTGACAAGATTCAGCTCCTGATGGATAAAGGCAATGCCCGCCTGCAGAGAATCCGCCGGGTTGTGAAACGAAACCGGCTTTCCATCCAAAGAGATGGTACCGGAATCCGCCGGGAGAACGCCTCCCAGAATATTCATCAGGGTGGACTTACCTGCGCCGTTTTCTCCCAACAAGGCACAGATTTCTCCGCCGCTGATGGTAAAGTCAATATCCCGGAGCACATCGTTGGCTCCAAACGACTTAAAGATATTGCGCATTTCCAGCGTCATAGAACGCCCTCCGCTTCTTTTGGAAAAAGGCTATGGGCAGCCAAGCGCCATAGCCTTTTCCGGAATGTTCAGAATTTCTTTGCGCTTTCAAGGCGCGTGTTTTTTAGTAAGGAGCGCTGGCGTCCAGGAACTCCTCCACGTTGTCGCGATCCACAACAGTGGTGGGGATAATGACTTCCTGCTCCACCTCTTCGCCGTTCATAATGGAAACGGCCATATCCACAGCATCCTCAATCATAGAGGGGCTGTAGGTGGCGGACTGGATCCAGATATCCTGGTTCTCAGACATCATGTTGAAGTACTCCTGCATACCGCCGCCGCCAGTGACAACTTTGATATCGGTGCGGCCAGCCTCTTCGATAGCCTGCAGCACGCCGATGGAAGTCTCGTCATCCATGGAGAACACAGCGTCGATCTGAGCGTTGGCAGCCAGCACGTCGGAGAAGTCAGACAGGCCAGCCTCACGCGTGAACTCGGTAGCGTAGGTGATCACATTCATGTCGGGAGCGATCTCAGCGATCTTATCCTCAAAGCCCTTCTGACGGAGCTCGGAAACAGAGCCGGAGGAGGGGACGTTCAGCATCACCACAGTGCCGGTGGTGCCGATTTTATCCACAATGTACTCTGCGCAAGCAGCGCCCATGCCCTCGTTGTCGCCGGCCACATGGTACACGCCTTCAGCGTCGATCACAATGTCAAAGTTGACAACCGGAATGCCGTCATCGATCAGGCTCTGGATGGGATCTTCCATGCCTTCCCACTGGGGATAGGCCACAACGGCCTGGGCGCCCCAAGTGCGCAGCTGGTCGATCTGATCGGTCATTTCCTCTGCGTTGTTGCTGGTGAGCAGGTTGTACTCCAGCACGCCCTCTTCCTGCAGCTGCTCGCAACGCTCCTGAGCGTAGTAAGCCACGCCGGACACCCAGCCGTGGGTGGTAGCGGGAGCGAGGATGCCCAGCTTGAAGGTCTCGCCTGTAGCGGTATCGCTGGTCTCAGCAGTGCTGCTGTCCTCGGCAGTGCTGCTGTCCGCTGCGCTGCTCTCTTCAGCGACGCTCTCAGAAGTCTGGCTTTCAGAGCCAGTGGAGCTGGTGGTTTCCGTGCCGCAGGCAGCAAAGGTCACGCAGACCAGAGCCAGAGCCAGCACCAGGGAAAGTACTTTCTTCATGGTTTGTGCCTCCTAGTTCAAATTACCTCATGAAAAGTGGGCAGGAATCCAGATTGTGGAAACTTCCGCCCGTTTCCTTGGCCATTATAGCAAACTTGCCGAGCCAATGCAAGAGAATTGTTAAAAATTTATTTACATCCTTTTCTTCTGCCTCCTTACTTGACAGAAGTTTCCCTCCGGTGGTAGATTGGAAGACAAGTACAGCCGGCGGCACACTTCACCTACAGGCAAACCAAAGTATACAGGAGTTGGATTTCCATGGAGGAAACATTCCCGCAAAAAATTTATCAGCTTGTGAAAATGATCCCTTCGGGCAAAGTGGCTACCTACGGACAGCTGGCCCTGTTGGCAGGCAGCCCTCGTGCCTCCCGCATTGTAGGCGCCGCCTTAGCCAAGGCGCCGGCAGGGCTTCCCTGCCATCGGGTGCTCTACCGAGATGGCAGCCTCTGCTGCCAGCAGGCCTTTGGTGGAAAAGAGGTGCAGCGGCGGCTGTTGGAAAAGGAGGGCGTCCTGTTTCTTCCGGACGGACGGGTAAACTTGCGGCAGTGTCTCTGGCAGCCGGCAGACAATCCCTGAACCTCTTAAGAGTTTCCGCAAAAAAGCAGGTGCTGTGGAATGACATAGCACCTGCTTTTTCACGGCATCCCATCTCTCTAACACAGAGCCATCGGTCATTTTAGGCGGACCGGCTGTCTCGTCCACGGTCTTAGAACCAGCAACGTTTACTTCCAGGCGGAAAGACCGGCTCCCAGGATGCGCATAGCATTGAGCACCGTGGTTTCCTCCCCGGAATGGGCCTTGTCAAAATCAAAACAGAAGGCGGAAAAAGCCGCTACCTTGCCTGTCTCCATAACAGCCCCCAAGTTTTCCGCCACCTTCTCCCACGTGTGGCCTCCCGGCTCCTGACGAAAATAGGCGGGAATGTAAGAGGCGTGCAGAATATCCGCGTCCAGCATTACATAGAGGGCGTCCACGCGCCGGGCCAAGGCCTGCACCTCCCTGCGCCAATGGGAAGTATCTTCAAACTCCTCCTCGTTGAGCCATCGGGCGCCGGAGGCTTTCAGATTGCGGATCCCCTCTTCCCCGGCTCTTCTGGCATCGCTTACCAGCACATTTTCTCCCCGGCAAGGCACACGCAGGCCGCAATCCTCCACCCGCCAGCGCTCCATCGTCTGCCCCAGCAGCGTAGAGAGAGGCACACCCACCAATGTGACGGAATCTTTGGCGGTGTCCTCCAAAATAAAATTATCCGTGTGGGCATCGATCCACACCACGCCCAGGACCTTATCCTCTCCCAAAGCGCGCTGGATTCCTCCCAGTACCGCCGGGGCGTAGATGCAGTACCCGCTGGGAGTGAGCACCCGATTCCCTTGGGCAACCGCATGGGCCACCCGGTCCGAAAAACTGCGGGGCACCGCCTGGTGGGCAGGGAGGTCCGGATAGGCGTCCCGGGTGATTTTTTCCAGGGTATACGGCTCTCCCGATTGGCGGTAAACGCCGCACAGGGCATACTCCTCGGTGAAAGGCCTGTTTTGATGCCCCTTCTCTTGGGACACCAAATGCCAGCCCTGGTCTGTGCGCTCTGCACGCCAGGCATTGTACACGTAGTCGCACTCTAAAATGGTCACCATAGAAACTCCTCCTTCGTCCACTTTCCCGTATTTTCTCATTATATCGAGAAAATGCTCTCTGCACAAGATAGAAAAAGATACACAGCTGCCTTCTTGCTTCCTGAAGCAGGGTGTTTTATAATAGAGCAGATAGCTTAACCGGTAGGAAAGGGATGCCCTATGAACGCCACACGCATGCAAGCATTTTTGAAATTTCTCTCTCTTTTTGCCAAAGCGGGGATCACGGTTCTCTTTTTGTGCCTTGGAGGGCTGGTTCTATGGAGTGCTCTGTTCACACCAGCGGCATATGACCAAATCTCCTATGAGTCTCTCTTACTTGTATTAGTGGGCATAGCGGTTGCAGCTGCGTTTCTCCTGCTTTGGGGAAAGGGGCGGGTTTACTTTCGATCCAAATTTCCCTCTTGTTCTTTTCCAGAGACCATTGTTTTCCGCTCCCTGTTTGTGGTCCTGCTTTTCCTGTGCTTTTTGGTCCGCTACGTGTGGGTGGTAGAAAATCCCATTGACCCTGCCTCAGACTACTACACCTTCTACCATGCCGCGGAAACTTTGGCTGAAAACTTTTCCATCGCGGATTTAGAGGAAAGCCTCCCTCGTTATTTGGCCCTCTTTCCCCATATTTTTGGTTACGCATCCTTTTTAAGCGTACTCTTTACCCTCTTTGGCCCGTCTCCCTTTGTGGCAGCGGTGACAAACGTGGTTCTCTCCACCATCTCCATGGCCTTGCTCTACTACATAGGGCTGCGACTTTCCGGCCGGTTTATGGCTGTTGCGGTCTCTCTGCTTTGGATTTTTTACCCTTCGCAGATCCTGTTTAATATGTTCGTCTTGTCAGAGCCTTACTACACCATGCTTCTTCTGGCAAGCTTGGCTTTGCTTCTGTGGATTCGGCAGCGGCTTTCCAAGCTCTCCTTTTGGCAATCCGCTGTGGCAGGGATCCCCCTGGGGATACTATTGGGCTTGGCAAACACGGCCCGGCCGATTGCCGCCATTGTCCTCATAGCGGCAGCTATCTTGTTTTTTGTAGTGGAACCCTTAGCAAAAGAACCTGACACCGGAAAAAAGGCACTGCTCTTTCTCACCATGTGCCTGCTGTATTCGGCGGTGGGAACTGCAAACAATTGGCTGTTTACCCAAAGGGTGGGAGAGGCACCCGCCACCACCCCTGGGTATAACATATACGTGGGGTTTAATGTGGAATCGGATGGAAAATGGAACCAGGACGACAGCGATACTCTCGTTCAGTACAACCAGGACGAAAGCTTGTCTGCGCGAGAGGTCCAAAGCGCCATGCTGAAAGAAGCCGTACAGCGCATTACATCCGGAACGATTGACTTTTCTCAGCTGTTTTATGAGAAACTGACCGTTCTCTGGCAGACAGATGACGCCCCGATTTTTTATGGAAAAACCGTGATGGAGCAACCGGAAAAACTCTCTGCCCAGTGCAATGGCTTTTATTATCTTACTTGGATTGGCAGCTTGGCGGGAGCATGGTATCTCTTCCGTCGGAAGGGGCAGAGTTTCACGTATTTGTTTCCCCTGTTTCTTCTGGGGCTGACTATGGCGCAGATGTTGGTAGAGGTGGCCACTCGGTACCATTACGCAGGCGTTCCTTTCCTGGCTCTGCTGGCTGCTTATGGGCTTGCCGGATTGGCTCGGTCTTCGGAGGAACGGGCGGCAAAAACCAGCGCCTGGTATGCCGCGCGCCACAGCGGCGCGGAATCCAACCATTTGGGGAAAGGCGGGCTTTTCCATGAAAGAGGATTGGACAAAGCGAAAAACCGTGATTGACTTTTGTAAAGGGATTTCCCCGGATGTGCGGGAGGACTATCCCTTTCACGATCAGAACTGGACGGTTCTGCGGCACTGGGGAAACACGAAGGGGTTTGCCTTTCTCTACGAGCGGGAGGGGCACGTCTGGGTCAACGTAAAGTGCAGCCCGGAATGGCTGCTCTTTTGGCGAGACACCTATGCTGCTGTGCGTCCCGCCTACCACATGAACAAAAGCCACTGGAACACCATTGTGCTGGACGGCACCGTGCCGCCGGAGGACATACAGACCATGCTGCTGGAGAGCTGGCAGCTCACAAAGCCGAAAGAAAAAAGGAGAGATCCACCATGTTAAAAATTGGCTGTCATCTGTCCAGCGCCAAGGGATATTTGGCCATGGGCCGTGAGGCTGTAAAGATTGGCGCCAACACCTTTCAGTTTTTCACACGAAATCCTCGGGGCGGCAAAGCCAAACCGCTCAACTTGGAAGACATGACCGCTTATGGGAGTTTCGCCCAGGAACAGGGCCTTTTCCCCATCCTGGCCCACGCTCCCTACACCTTAAACCCCTGCGCTGCCGATGAAAACCTGCGCACCTTCGCCCGAGAAACTATGGCCGATGATTTGGCTCGACTGGAACATATCCCGGGATGCATGTATAACTTCCACCCCGGCAGTCATGTAAAACAGGGCGTGGAAACAGGTATTGCCCGCATTGCGGAACACTTAAACGCCATCTTAACCCCCACGCTCTCTACCACCGTGCTGCTGGAAACCATGGCAGGAAAAGGCTCTGAGGTAGGACGGAATTTTCAGGAGCTGCAAGCCATCCTCGACCGGGTGGAACTGTCGGACAAGCTGGGAGTGTGCCTGGACACCTGCCATGTCTTCGATGGAGGATACGACATTGTCCAGCAGTTGGACCAGGTTTTGGAAGAGTTCGACCGGGTTATTGGCCTGTACCGCTTAAAAGCCATTCACTTGAACGACAGTAAAAATCCCCTGGGAAGCCACAAGGACCGCCACGAAAAACTGGGAGAAGGATATCTGGGCATGGAGGCTCTGACCCGCATTGTGAACCATCCTGCCCTGCGAGAGCTTCCCTTCTATTTGGAGACTCCCAACGACTTGGAAGGGTACGCCCAGGAGATTGCCAGGATGAAAGAGGCCTACCAAGAATAAGCAAACGGCTGCGCTTTTTTAGTGGGTTCAATCACTTCTTTTTCCTTTGGTCTATGGTAGAATGGGTGCAGATTTTTCGAGAGGAGCCAGAAGCATGGATCGATTTGCAGAAGCACTGCTCAGTCAGCAAGCAAACCCCGCCCTGCCGGCAGAGGATGACTGGTTTGCCCCATTGCTGGGGGATTGGAAGTTTGACTATCGGGACAGGGACGGCCGCCGCTTGAAAGGCGAGTGGTACTTCCGCCGGGCATTGGACGGCATGGCCATGGAAGACTTGTTCATCTGCCCCTCCCGTGACACCCGGGAGGAAAATCCTCAGCCGGACGGGGAGTACGGCGCGGCGGTGCGGATGTACAGCCCGGAGCGCCGCTGCTATGACATGACGTACATCTGCTCTAAGGGCACCACCCGACTGGAGGTCCGAAAGGAGGGGGACGTCATCGCCTGCACGGTGCTGGAGAAACCTTCCAACCAGTGGCGGTTTGTGAAGGTAACGGAGGACACTTTTCACTGGCAGAATGTGACAAAACAGGCGGAGGGCCTCCAGGTAAACTGCGAGGTGTTCGCCCGGCGGATACGATGACAAGTGCAAACTGAGAGGAGCACCCTCTCAGTTTTTCTTTTTGCCGGGCAGATGCTCCCGCAGAAGTTTTTCGCCCTCCACCACCAGGAGGGGACACAGGGACAAAAGCACCACGAGAAGCCATTGAAATGACGTGAGCGGTGTAGTTTGAAACAGGGCGGACAGGGGCGGAAACAGCACCACGCTCACCATCAGCAGCGCACAGAGCCCACAGGCGCTCACCAGTTTTCGATTGGAGAAAATGCCCATCTTTAAAACAGAGTGCTCCGAGCGCATATTGAAGCTGTGGACCAGCTGTGACAGGCTGAGCACACAAAAAGCCATGGTTCGCCCCACCACAGGCTCAGCGGGATTTTCATCGAAAAAGACCCGCCCCAGCGTGTAGGCAAGCAGCGCCAAGGCGCCCACAAGGCATCCTTCCACCGCCAAGGAGAAACCCATGCCACCGGAAAAAAGGCCTTCCTCCCTTTTATGAGGGTGGTCTCTCATCACGTCACTGCGAATCGGGTCGGCGCCCAGGGCAAGGGCCGGCAGCGAATCGGTGACCAAGTTTACCCACAGCAGCTGTATGGCCAGCAAAGGGGTGGGTACCTGCAAGAGAAAGGCCGCAAACACCACTAGGATCTCCCCAATGTTGCAGGAAAGGAGAAAGTGCACCGTTTTGCGGATGTTTTGATAGATGCCTCTCCCCTCTCGAACCGCTGCCACAATGGTGGAGAAATCGTCATCTGTGAGAACCATATCCGCCGCGGATTGGGCAACCTCGGTCCCATTTTTTCCCATGGCACAGCCAATG
>DSTMR04002__coassemble_1010_pt1 | contig 24021 bp, 19 predicted proteins | sample DSTMR04002__metabat2_high_PE_036 | metagenome-assembled genome bin DSTMR04002
ATTTGGACATCCACTGCGGCGGCATTGACAACGCCTTCCCCCACCACACCAACGAGATCGCCCAGTCGGAAGCCTACTTGGGCCACCCCTGGTGCAAGTACTGGTTCCACGTGCTCCACTTAAACGACGCCCGGGGCAAGATGAGCAAGTCCAAAGGGGGCTTCCTCACCGTGTCTTTGCTGGAGGAGAAGGGCTATGACCCCCTGGTGTACCGGCTGTTCTGCCTCCAGTCCCACTACCGCAAGCCCCTGACCTTCTCCTTTGAGAGTTTGGACAACGCCGCCCAGGCTTACCAGCGGCTGGTCCAGCGGATCGCCGCCCTGTCCAAGGAGGGCCAGCCGGATCAGGCGGCCATGCAGCCTTACCGGGAGCAATTTGCCGCCGCTCTGGGCAACGACCTGAACACCTCTCTGGGCCTGACGGTGCTGTACGACGTGCTGAAGGCGGACCTCTCCGACGCCAGCAAGCGGGCCCTGCTCCAGGACTTTGACCAGGTGCTGTCCTTAGGGCTGCTGGAGGCGGCGGAGAAGGCTGCTCAAAAGCCTGCCGGGAAGGAGCTGTCCCCGGAGGAGACCGCGGAGATTGAGGCGCTCATCCAGAAGCGGGCCGAAGCCCGAAAGGCCAAAGACTGGGCCACTGCCGACGCCATCCGAGACGAATTGGCCGCCCGCCATGTGGTGATGAAAGATACGCCCAGCGGGGTGGAGTGGTCCGTGACCGGACTGGACTAGTCGCGAACGCCGCTTTAAGGCGGCGAGGCTTGCAGGAGGCGGCTGGCAAGCGGCCCGCGCTTGAAAAAAGCAGGGACAAGTAAAAGTTTTTTGGTCAAGCTTTTTTTCAAAAAAGCTTGCGGGTTGTAGGGCAGAGCCCTACGACCTTAACCTGGCGCAGCCGGAAAAAGAAAACCAGCGTAAGCGGCGCATGCTGCAAAGCAGATAGCCGCTGGAGCGGCCGGTGAGACCGGCAACTTGCCCCCTCCAGCCTCCAAAGGAGGAGAGACCAGGCTCGGTGCAAGCCTCTGGGGGATGCTTGCTTGGTCCCACCTTTGGGACCGCCTTGTCCCGGTGGGATAGCGAGAAAGGAGATACCCCCATGAAAAAAGTCGTGGTGTTCGACCTGGGCGGGACTTTGATGGAGTATGCAGGCATGCCCCTTTCCTGGCTGGCCTATTACCCCCAGGGGTTTGCCGCCGTCAACCAGGCTCTTTCGTTGGGGTTGCCCCAAGAGGAGATAGACCGCTCTGTCCAGGTTCTCAAGAGGTACAATCCCCGGTATTTTCCCAGGGAGGAGGAAATTCCCCCAGAAAAAATCTTTGGAGACGCCATCTGCCACTGGAGGGAAAAGCCCCTGGTGGAACAGGTGATCCCCCTGTTTTTTCAGGGAATGGAGCTGACTCCCCGCCTCTATGAGGACACGGTTCCCGCCCTCTCTGCCTTGAAGCAGGCGGGGTATGGCCTTGCCTGCCTGACGAACCTGCCCTCCGGCATGCCGGACGCCTTGTTCCGGGAGGGTATCCAAGACTTGACGGAAAAGCTGGATTATTACCTCTCTTCCGAGCTGTGCGGCTTTCGCAAGCCCCACCCGGCGGGATTGGGGCAGATTGCCCGGGCCTTTGGGGTTCCGGTGGAAACCCTCCTCTTTGTGGGGGACGAGGAGCTGGACGGGAAAACGGCCCGAAACGCCGGCTGCCGGTTTGTGCGGATCGTCCGGGACGGGGCGGCGTCCCGGCAGGGGGAGGGCGTGATTGCCAACTTGGAGGAGCTTGTGGACCAAGCTCCCCTCTTGACTTCATCCGATTAAAGTGGTATAACTAAGAGAAGCAAAAGCCCGGCGGCGGCAGTGCCGTTCGGGCTTTTCTCTTAGGCCAAGTAAGGAGGATGAAACCATGGAAATTTGTGGGAAGCGGGAGTGGGAGCTGCTGGAAAAGATCGGCTTCACCCGCATTGCCGGATCGCCGGAAGAGGAAAAGGCCGCCCAAATCCTGAAGGAGGAGTGCGACAAAATCGGCGTGCCCGCCATCATTGAGCCCTTTGAAATCGAGCAGGGCATTGTGGAGGAGGCCAAGCTGGAGATTTTGGAGCCCTTCCGCCAGGAGTACCCCGTCACCGGGTACCAGTGCGCGGAGAACACCCCGGAAGAGGGCCTGGTGGCCGACTTTGTCTATGTGGAAAACGGGGACGACGTGAGCCTGCGGGATGTGCGGGGGAAGATTGTGCTGGTCAACGGCTTTATGCGGGTGCCCCTGTTCCGCAAGCTGATGAAGGCCGGGGTGGCAGGCATTGTCACCATGGAGGGCGAGCTGCGGGACAAGCGGGAGGAAACTGACCTCTCCACCCGGAAGCTGCGCCGCACCCTGCGCACCTTTGGCAATGTGCCCATGGTCCACACCCGGGTGGCGGACGCCATGGACCTGGTGCGCAAAGGGGCCTGCAAGGCCCGCCTGGTGCTGCAGGGCCGCACCGAGGAGCGCACCTCCCACAATGTGGTGGCCACCGTGCTGGGCACCGAGCGGCCTCAGGAGATCCTCTCCTTTGGGGCTCACTACGACTCCGTGGCCTTCTCCACCGGCGTGTACGACAACGGCGCCGGCTCTGTCATCAACATGGAGGTGCTGCGGTACTTTGCGGAGCACCCCCCCAAGCGCACCTTGAAGTTCATGTGGTACGGCAGCGAGGAGATCGGCTTGGAGGGCAGCTGGGCCTATGTGAAGGCCCACAAGGAGGAGCTCTCCGACCACCTGCTGATGATCAACGTGGACGTGGCCGGCCCGGTGCTGGGAGCCGACCGGATTGCCGCCACTGCCGAGGAGAAGCTGGCCACCTATTTGGACTACTTCGTGAAAATCCACGGCTTTGCCGCCGAGACCAAACAGGGCATTTACTCCAGCGACTCCATCCCCTTTGCGGACAGCGGCGTGCCGGCGGTGAACTTCACCCGGTTTGGGGCTCAGGGGGCCGCCTACATCCACAACCGGTTTGACACTTTGGAGTTCCTCTCCGCCCAGGCGTTGGAGAAGACCACCCGCCTGGTGCTGGCCTTCTCCCAGGAGATGGCCAACGCCGCCGTGCTGCCGGTGGAGCGGAAAATTCCCCAGAACATGGTGGAAGAGGTGGAAAAGTACCTGTACAAAAAGGAGCTTTCCGAAGCGGCGGAGGAAAAGTGAGGCTGTCCCCAGCCCGGGCGAGTTCTTCACTTTTTTCACAAAATCCGTCCACGCGGTTTTTCCATCCCCGGAAATCTTTCTAAAAAAGGGAGTTGACAGGGGGGAACCCGCGTGGTATGCTTAGTGCGTACATTGCATGGAAGGAGTGGAAGGATGATCGTATAAGCCTATGAAAACGGGAGTCATTATTTGCCGGGGGAAAGAGTCCCCCAGGGCTGATTCTGTGCTGCCGGTTTGCAGGCTTTATGGACCATCCTTACAGGCGGCGGGTTTTCCCGCGGCCTTAGCAGGGAGCGGCTTGCGCTGCCTGACGCCTTCTTGGGGATGAGGGGCCTGTTCCGGCGAAGGGAACAGGCCCTTTTTGTGCGTCAAGGAGGAATGCGCCATGCTGCAAGTGCAAGGATTGCAGATTGTGATGAAAAAAGATTTGCGTCAGCTGCTGCAGGGCTTTACCTTTTCCCTGCAGCCGGGAGACAAAGCGGCGATCATCGGAGAGGAGGGCAACGGGAAATCCACGCTGCTCAAACTCCTGTACGACCCTGCTCTGGTGGAGGAGTACGTGGAGTGGTCCGGGACCGTGCAGAAGGACGGGATGATTCTGGGCTATCTCTCCCAGGAGCTCACCCCCCAGGAGGGGGAGATGACCGCCTACGAATTTTGCTGCCAGGACCCGGCCTTTTGGGAGTACACCCCGGGGGAGCTGGCAGAGGCGGCCAAAAAGCTGGGGTTTCCCATGGAGTGGTTTTACGGGGACCGGAAGATGAAAAGCTTTTCCGGGGGCGAAAAGGTGAAGCTGCGCATGGGGCTGCTCACCCTCCGCCGGCCCGACTGCTACCTGCTGGACGAACCTTCCAACGATCTGGACATGGAAACCCTCCACTGGCTGGAGGAGTTCATCGCCAAATGTCCCCAGCCGGTGCTGTACATCTCCCACGACGAGGTGCTCTTGGAGCGCACCGCCACGGTGATTGTCCACATGGAGCAGCTGCGCCGGAAGACGCTGCCCCGCTGGACCGTGGCCCGCATGGGCTACCGTCAGTATGTGGAGGAGCGGCTGCAAACCTTCGCCCACCAGGAACAGGTAGCCCGCAAGGAGCGGGAGGAGGAGCGCAAGCAGCAGGAGCGTTTCCAGAAGATTCAGCAGAAGGTGGAGCACCAGCTGAACGCCATCTCCCGCCAGGATCCCCACGGGGGCCGGCTGCTGAAAAAGAAGATGAAGGCGGTCAAATCTATGGAGCGCCGCTTCGACCGGGAGCGGGAGGACATGACCGAGTTTCCCGACAGCGAGGAGGCCATTTTGGTGGGCTTTGGAGAGAACACGGGGGTCCCCGCCGGGAAGACCGTGCTGGATTTCTCCCTGCCCCGGCTGGAGGTGGCCGGCCGGGAACTGAGCCAAAACCTGCGCCTGTATGTGCGGGGCCCGGAGCACGTGTGCATTGTGGGCAGCAACGGGGCGGGAAAGACCACCCTGCTGCGGCAGGTGGCCGGGGAGCTGCTGAAACGCCGGGACATTCGGGCTGCCTACATGCCCCAGGACTACGGAGAGACGGTGGACCAGGATGTGACCCCGGTGGAGTTTTTGGCCCAAAGCGGGGAAAAGGAGGAGCTGACCCGGGTGAAGACCTACCTGGGCAGCATGAAGTACACCCCGGAGGAGCAGGAACACACCATCCGAGAGCTTTCCGGAGGACAGAAGGCCAAGCTGTTCTTTTTGAAAATGATTTTGGACGGGGCCAACGTGCTGGTGCTGGATGAGCCCACCCGGAACTTCAGCCCCCTGTCCGGACCGGTGATCCGGGGCATTTTGGAGGCATTTCCCGGCTGTGTCCTCAGCGTCAGCCACGACCGGAAGTACATCGGCCAGGTGTGCGACACCCTGTACCGGTTGGAGCCTTCGGGCCTGGTTCCCATGGAAAACCTGTGGCGGGAGACGCCCTGAGAAAGGAGGGTTCCCTATGGAGAAAAAACCTACCCTCACCTTGATGGTGGGGCTGCCCGGGGCGGGGAAGACCACCCGGGCCAAGGAGCTGGAGCAGGCGACCGGGGCCGTCCGGTTCACCCCGGACGAGTGGCACCTGTTCCTGTTTGGAGACGACTTTCACGATCCCCGGGAGCACGCTCTCCACGACCAGCGCCACGACCGGGTGGAAGAGCTTCAGTGGCGCCTGGGAAAGAGGCTGCTGGCCCAGGGGGTCAGCGTCATTTTGGATTTTGGCTTTTGGGCCAAAGAGCAGCGGGAGGAGAAATACCGGGAGGCCCAGGCCCTGGAGGCAGAGTTTTCCCTCTGCTATGTCCGCGCCCCCTTGGAGGAGCTGTGCCGCCGCCTGGAGGCGCGGGTGCAGGCAGGCCAGAAGGACGTGTTTCAGACCATCACCCGGGAGGACATGGAGCAGTGGGCCGCCCTGTTCCAGGAGCCGGATGAGGAGGAGATGGCCGGCCACTACGCACAATAAACGTTTGTTCGAAAAATTTGGGAAAATCCATTGCTTTTTCCGCGGGTTTCTTTTATAATAAAAAAAGAAATGCAGAGAGATCCTTTTCACTTCACAGGAGGTTTTGCATATGGCAGAGAGCAAGCGCGCCGCGGTCAGCACCAAAGGGGCAGCCGGCGCTGAAGAAAAGGCCAAGGCTTTGGAAACCGCCTTGGCGCAGATCAAAAAGCAGTTTGGAGAGGGGGCCGTCATGCGCTTGGGGCAGGACTCTGCCCTGAACGTGGAGGCCATTCCCACGGGCTCCCTTTCCCTGGATTTGGCCTTGGGCATCGGCGGCCTGCCCCGGGGGCGGATCATCGAGGTGTACGGGCCGGAATCCTCCGGCAAGACCACCCTGGCTCTGCACTGCATTGCCGAAGGGCAGAAGCGGGGCGGCAACGCGGCGTTTATCGACGTGGAACACGCCCTGGACCCGGTGTATGCGGCCAACCTGGGGGTGGATGTGGACAGCCTGCTGGTGAGCCAGCCGGACACCGGCGAGCAGGCTTTGGAGATCACCGAGGCTTTGGTGCGCTCCAACGCCATTGACGTGATCGTGGTGGACTCGGTGGCGGCTTTGGTGCCCCGGGCGGAGATTGAAGGGGAAATGGGCGATTCCCACGTGGGCCTGCAGGCCCGGCTGATGAGCCAGGCCCTGCGGAAGCTGGCGGGCGCCATTTCCAAGTCCAACTGTGTGGCCATCTTTATCAACCAGCTGCGGGAGAAGGTGGGCGTTATCTACGGCAACCCCGAGGTGACCCCCGGCGGCCGTGCCCTGAAGTTCTACTCCTCCGTGCGCATTGAGGTGCGCAAGGCCGAGGCCATTAAAAGCGGCACCGACGTGATCGGCAACCGCACCCGGGTGAAAGTGGTGAAAAACAAGATCGCCCCGCCCTTCCGCACAGCGGAGTTTGACGTGATGTACGGCACGGGCATCTCCCGCACCGGGGAGCTGCTGGACATTGCCGTAAAGCTGGAGATTGTCCAAAAGGCCGGGGCCTGGTTCTCCTACAACGGGGAGCGTATTGGCCAGGGCCGGGACAACTCCAAGGATTTCTTGGCCACCCATCCGGACATTGCCGACGAGATTGAGGCAAAGGTCCGGGAAAATGTGGACAAGCTCTACGACAAGATTCCCGGCCGGCCCGCTCCCCGGGAGGTGGCCAAGCCGGTGGAGCTGCCCACTCCGGAGGAAGCCCCGGCGGCGCCCGTTCCTGCGCCCACCAACAAGGCGGCCGCCAAGAAGAGCATCGACATTACGGTGGATGACGATTGATGGAGCTGACTGCCGCCGAGCCCCGGCGCAAAAACTTGACCCAGCTGTATCTGGACGGGGAGCCGGGGCCCAAGATTGACACCGAGGTGTTCCTTCTCTCCCGGCTGCAGCCGGGGGATGTTCTGGACCAGGAGGAACTGCAGGAGCTGGTGGCCCGCTCCGACGCCCGCCGGGCCCAGGAAAAGGCCCTGTACTTGCTGGAGCACCGCAGCCACAGCAAGCGGGAGCTGACGGAAAAAATTGCCCGCACCACCGCCTCCCGGGAGGCGGCCCAAGCGGCAGCCGACCATTTGGAGGAAATCGGCCTGCTGGACGACCGGGCCTATGCGGAGAGCTTTGTCAAGGAGCTGCTGCTCCGCAAGGGCTATGGGGTCCGGCGGGTGCGGCAGGAGCTGGCCCGCAAGGGCATTGCCCCGGAGATCGCCGACCAGGTGCTGGAGCAGTGGGAGGATTTGGACCAGACCGCCCGGGAAAACATGGCCCGGGTGCTGGAAAAGCGCTATCCCCGCTGGCGGGAGGAGGAAGCAGTCCGCCGCCGGGCGGTGGCCGCCCTGCAGCGGTTGGGATACACCTGGGACCAGGTGCGGGACGCTTTGGGCTCGTGGGAGCAGGATGTCCCCATGTGAGGATTTTTAGAGAGAGGCGCTGCGCAAGCGGCGCCTCTTCTGTGTGCAGGGCTGGGCTGCCCCTCTGTGGGGGAGGATTTTTTCGGGACCATAGAAAAAACGGGAATAGTGAAAACTAACTGTAGGGCGGTACCTTGACAAGCGCCCAGGGAGCCGGTATAATCAAGCAAGAAACTATACCGAATCAATATACTTTCCAAAACCCAGGGGAGAAGGGGAGCTGGGGCGCAGCTGTGCCCCTGGCACGGCCCGGCTGGGAAGGAAAAGGGATTCTTGATCAAGAAAGGGCGGTCTGTTTTGAGCGAACCCATTTTGCGGCTGGAGGGCATCACCAAAAGCTTTGGAGACACTCGCGTGCTGGACGGCATCCACCTGGAGGCCGGGCAGGGGGAATTTATCACGTTGCTGGGGTCCTCCGGCTGTGGAAAAACCACCACCCTGCGGATCATCGCCGGGCTGGAGACGCCGGACGAGGGCAAGGTGCTGCTGGAGGGACAGGACATGGCCGGGGTTGCCCCCAACCGCCGGGACGTGAACACGGTGTTTCAGAACTATGCCTTGTTCCCCCACATGAACGTGGAGCAAAACATCGGCTATGCCTGGAAGATCCGCAAGCGGCCCAAGGCCGAAATCAAAGAAGAAGTGAAGAACATGCTGGAGCTGGTGCAGCTTTCCGGCTTTGAAAAGCGCAAGCCCTCGGAGCTTTCCGGCGGGCAGCGCCAGCGGGTGGCCATTGCCCGGGCGCTGATCAACCGGCCCAAGATCCTCCTGCTGGACGAGCCTTTGGGGGCCCTGGACCTGCAGCTGCGGCGGCAGATGCAGCAGGAGCTCAAGCGGCTGCAGAAAAAACTGGGCCTCACCTTTATCTACATCACCCACGACCAGGAGGAGGCCTTGAACATGTCCGACCGGATCGCCGTGATGCGGGCGGGCCGGTTTGAGCAGATCGGCTCCCCGGCCCAGGTGTACGACACCCCGAAAACCGCCTATGTGGCCCGGTTTGTGGGAACTGCCAACATTGTGCAGGGCCAGGTGGTGTCCGTCGCCGGGGAGCAGGGAGTGCTGGAGGCGGCAGGGGGCCGGGTGCCCTTTCGGCGCCGGGACGGTTCTCTGGCCCCAGGGGACAGGGCTACCTTGGCCATCCGGGGAGAACAGGCTCAGGCGGTCAAAGGGGAAGAGGGCCCCGGTCTGCCTGGGGTGGTGAAAGAGAAAAGCTTTGCAGGAGGCATGCTGCGCCTGGCGGTGGAGCTGGGAAGCGGCCAGGAGTTTATTTGCAGCCGGCACGGCATCGACTGGGATTTGGTCCCGGGAGACCGGGTGCGCATCACCTGGGCGCCGGAGCACGCATGTCCTGTGGAAGGAGAGGGGGAAGAGAGCCGTGGCTAAGCCCGCCGGCAAAAAACGGAACAAATACGGGGGAGAGGCCTTGACCTTGGTGCCTTTGTACCTGTTTACCCTGCTGTTTTTGGTGGGGCCCCTGGTGTATATGGTGGTGCTGAGCTTCCTGACCCAGGCGGACACCTGGGGCGTGGTGCCGGAATTTACCTTGGAAAACTACGCGGCCATTGGAGAGCCGGTGTACTTGGAGACCTTTTGGGAATCCCTGAAGCTGGCGGTGATCACCACGGTGCTGGTGATCGGCCTGGGGTATCCCTTTGGGTACTTTATGGCCAAGCTGGGGCCCAAATGGAAGCGCCGCACCATGCTGCTGCTGATGATCCCCTTCTGGACCAGCTCCCTGATCCGCCTGTACGGATGGATTATTATTTTCCGGGCGGGGGGCGTGTTTGACACCTTGCTGACCAGCCTGCACATCACCAGCGAACCCCTGAAGCTTTTGTACACCTACCCGGCGGTGGTGGTGGGCATGGTGTACGCGCTGCTGCCCTTTATGATTTTTGCAGTGTACTCCAGCGCGGAAAAGATGGACTTCAGCTTGGTAGAGGCCGCCCGGGACCTGGGGGCTTCCCCCTTCCGGGCCTTTTTGACCGTCACCTTAAAGCTGACTTTGCCGGGGCTGCTTTCCGGCGTGGTGCTGACCTTTGTGCCCAGCATGGGGCTGTTCTTCATTGCGGACATCCTGGGGGGCAACAAGGTGGTGCTGGTGGGCAACTTGATCCAATCCGCCCTGATGAAGGCCCACGACTGGCCCTTTGCCGCGGCCCTTTCGGTGGTGCTCATGCTGATGACCACCCTGCTCATCTGGCTGTACCGGAAGGTCTCCGGGGTGAAAGACTTGGAAGGCATTGTGTGAGGGGAGGAGGCTGCCATGAAAAACAGAACGAAACTGCCCAACGTGTACCTGGGCATTCTCTTGGCTTTGATGTATGTGCCCATCCTTCTGGTGATTATCTACTCCTTTAACGAGAGCAAGCTCAGCTCCGTGTGGGGAGGCTTCTCCCTGCGGTGGTATGAGGAGCTGTTCCGGGACCGGGCGCTGTTTGCCTCCTTGGCAAACTCCCTGGTGCTGGCGGTGCTCAGCAGCCTGTCCGCCGGGGTGATCGGCACCTTGGGGGCCTATGGCATGAGCAAGGTGCACCTTCCCCTGCAGGGGGCGGTGGAGTATATCTCCACCTTGCCCATGATGATTCCGGAGATCATTTTGGGCATGGTGTTTATGGCCTTTTTCTCCCTGGTGGGCATTCCCTTTGGTATGGGGGCGCTGGTCATTGCCCACACCGCCTTTTGCATTCCCTACGTGTTTATGCTGGTGAAGGCCCGGCTGGTGGGGATGGACCCCGCCCTGGCCGAGGCGGCCCAGGACTTGGGGGCTTCCAAGGTGCGGGTCTTTTTCGACGTGACCTTGCCTCTGGTGGCGCCGGCCATTGCCTCGGGCATGCTGCTGGCTTTCGCCATGAGCATGGACGACGTGATCATCAGCGTATTTGTCACCGGGGTGAACACCACCACCTTGCCGGTGCGCATTTACAGCCAGTTGAAAACGGGGGTCACCCCCGAGATCAACGCCCTGTGCACCCTGCTGTTTGCCGCAACCCTGCTGCTGTGCGGGCTGGCGGCTCTGCTGGGGCGGGCGCCGAAAAAACAAGACGCAGGAAAGGACGTGACCGATCGATGAAAAAATTTGCCGCTGCCGTTCTGGCAGCCCTGCTGCTGGTCTCCACGCTGGCCGGCTGTTCCGGGGCTTCCGGCGGGGAAAACGGAGAGCTGGTGCTCTACACCTGGGAGGGCATGTTCCCCCAGGAGGTGCTGGCCGGGTTTACGGAGGAGACAGGCATTGCCGTCAACTACACCAACTTTGACACGGACGAGACTATGCTGGCCCGGCTGGAGGCCGCAAAGGGCGGGGACTACGACCTGGTGATTGCCGACGACTACATCATTGAAACCGCCATTGCTGCAGGGTTGGTCCAGGAGCTGGACACCTCGAAACTGGAAAACTACGGTTCCATCAACCCGGTGTACCAGGGCCAGTTCTACGACCCGGAGGACAAGTACACCGTGCCCTATGGGGCTGGGGTGCAGACCATCGTCTACAACCCGGAGACGGTGGATGTGGAGATCCAGGGCTACGCCGACCTGTGGGACGCCTCTCTGGAGGACAACCTGGGGGTCATCGGCAGTTTCCGGGTGATCAACGGCATGGCCCTGAAGGTGCTGGGGGAAAGCTACAACACCGAGGATGTGGCCACCATTGAGGCGGCCGGGGACAAGCTGCTGGAGCTGGCGCCCAACATCCGGCTGATCAAAGACAGCAACACCCAGGACGACCTGCTCTCCGGGGAAGTGGGCGCCGCGGTGCTGTACACCTCCCAGGTGACCCAGGCCAAGATGGCCAATCCGGACTTGGAAGTGGTCTTCCCGGAGGAGGGCATCGGCTTTGGGGTGATGGCCCAGTTTATCCCTGCCAACGCTCCCAACGCGGACGCGGCCTACGCCTTTATGGACTATATCCTGCGGCCGGAAGTGTCCGCCCAGTGCTTTGAGTACATTGGCTACTACTGCACCAACTTGGATGCGGAGGAGTACATCTCGGAGGAGTACCGGGACTTTTTGACCTTGCCGGAGGACATAGACGCCTCCAGCATGGAGATGATTGAGAATGTGTCCGCAGAGGCTCTGGAAGCCCACAACCGGGTTTGGACCGAATTCCAGGCCGCCTGTGAGTGAGGAAGGTTTCCCCTGAGGAGACAGGAATTGAACAGGGAGAGGCGTTGGCTGCCCAGGGGCGGCCGGCGCCTTTTTTCGTGGGGCCTTTTGGGAGGATTTGCTTTTTGGCCTTGCGTCCCGGAGGGTTTCCGAGTACTATAAGAAGAGAAGTAATCAGAACCAGGAGGGACCATCTATGCTGTTTCAAGACCCGTCAAAATCGCCCCGGGAGCGGGCGGAAGACCTGCTGGCCCGCCTGAGCCTGCGGGAAAAAGTGGGCCAGGTGAACCAACGGCTCTACGGCTTTAGGGCCTATGTCCGGGAGGGAGAGGAGATCCGGCTTTCCACAGAATTTCAGGAAGAGGTGGAAAAGTACGGGGGCCTGGGGGTTCTGTACGGCCTGTACCGGGCGGATCCTTGGTCCCAAAAAGAGTTTCACAACGGGCTCTACGGGGTGTACATGAAGCGGGCCTACAACTTGGCCCAGAAGTATGTGCTGGAACACTCCCGGTGGGGCATTCCCCTGCTGCTGAGCACGGAGTGTCCCCACGGCCACCAGGCCTTGGATGGGTATTTGCTGCCGGTGAATCTGGGGGTGGGCGCCGCCTGGAACCCGGCCCTCACCCAGGAGGCCTACGGCGTCTGCGGCAAACAGCTGCGGGAGCTGGGGGTGGACTACGCCCTGATCTCCATGCTGGACGTGCTGCGGGATCCCCGGTGGGGCCGCAGCGAGGAGTGCTACGGGGAGGACCCGGTGCTGTGCGCCCAGCTGGCCAAGGCGGCGGTGACCGGCTGCCAGGGGGCCGGGGTACCTGTGGTGGCCAAGCACTTCTGCGCCCAGGGGGAGACCACCGGGGGCGTCAACGCCAGCGCCGCCCGCATCGGCCCTCGGGAACTGCGGGAGATTCACCTGCCCCCCATGAAGGCCTGCTGTGAGGCTGGGGTGGAAGGGGTCATGGCCGCCTACAACGAGATCGATGGGGTCTACTGCCATGCCAACCGGGAGCTGCTCCAGGACGTGCTCCGGGGCCAGCTGGGCTTTACCGGGGCGGTTATGGCCGACGGCACCGCCATCGACCGGCTGGACGGCTTGACCGGTTCCCACGCTGCCTCCGGCGCCCTGGCACTGGCCTCCGGGGTGGACATCAGCTTGTGGGACCAGGGCTTCGCCCATTTGGAAGAGGCGGTGGAGCAGGGCTTGGTCTCCGAAAAGGAGCTGGACCGGGCGGTGCTGCGGGTGCTGGAGCTGAAGTTCCGCCAGGGGCTTTTTGAGCACCCCTATTTGGAGGAGACAGAGCCGGAGGTGTTTTCCCGGGAGAAATATCCTCAGAGCCTGGAACTGGCCCGCCAGGGCGCCGTGCTGCTGAAAAATCAGGGGGTGCTTCCCCTGCAGGCAGCAGGCAGAAAAATCGCCCTGATCGGCCCCCAGGCGGACAACCTGTACAACCAGCTGGGGGACTACACCCCGGCCCAGGCAGAGGGGGAGGGCGTCACTTTGCGGGAGGGCCTGCAGGCCCTGCTGGGAGAACAGCTGGCCTATGCCCCTGGCTGCGCCGTGTGCGGGGACGACCGGAGCCAGCTGGCCCACGCGGTCCAGACGGCCCAGGAGAGCGACCTGGTGATTTTGGCGGTGGGAGGTTCTTCCAGCCGGTTTGCCGGCGCCACCTTCGACATCAACGGGGCCGCCATTCTGGACGGGGACGTGCAGATGGACTGCGGCGAAGGGGTGGACTGCTCCACCTTGCGGCTGCCCGGGGTGCAGGAGGAGCTGTGCCAGGCGGTGCTGGCCACCGGCAAGCCGGTGGTGGCGGTGGTGATCGCCGGGCGGCCCTATGCCATTCCCCAGCTGTGCCAGGGAGCCCAGGCGGTGGTGTACTCCTTCTACCCGGGGCCCTGGGGCGGCCAGGCTTTGGCGGAGATCCTGCTGGGGAAGGTATGCCCCTCGGGCCGGCTGCCCGTCTCCCTGCCCCGGAGCGTGGGCCAGCTGCCCTGTTATTACAACCCCAAGGCCTCCTACGCGCCGATGCACTACTGGGACAGCCCCGAAGGCCCTCTCTATCCCTTTGGTTACGGCCTGTCCTACACCTCCTTCGCCCTGGAGCAGGTGGAGTTTCCCAGCTCCATCTCTCTGAAAGAGCTGGAGGCAGGGGGCCGGGCCCAGGTGCGCTTCACCTTGAAAAATACCGGGGAGCGGGACGGCTGGGCGGTGCCCCAGCTGTACATTCACGATGTGCAGGCCACCACCGTGCGGCGGGTGCGGGAGCTGAAGGACTTTGCCAAAGTGTTCCTGCCCGCCGGGGAGAGCCGGGTTTGCACCCTGTCCCTGGGCAAGGAAGAGCTGGGCCTGTGGGACGCCCGCCTGCGCTTCGTAGTGGAGCCGGGGGATGTGGAGCTCTTCCTGGAGGAGGGCAGCGGCCCCAAGACCCAAGGCGTGCTGCGGGTGGAGGGGTAAAAGCCTTCCCCCGGGGAGCAAAACCCAGCCGGATGATGTCCTATTTATGGGACTAAAAAGAAGCCTCTCCCACCCCTGGGGCCAGGGTTTCCCCTAAAAAAGCCCAGGGGTTTGGAAGGGAGCAGGCAAGCAAAAAGGACAGCGAGGCAGTGCGCCTGGCTGTCCTTTTTTCTGGTCACTATGCTCTGTTTGGCAGGGATTCCCCCGCCCGAGGACTTTACGGCCGCCTTCCCCAGACCACCCGGTCCAATCCGGCCCAGTCCCGCTCTATTTCCACATGGAGGAGGCCCGCCTGTTGAAAAAGTTCCCGGACCGCCGGGCCCTGGGTTTCCCCGATCTCCACGGCCACGGGGCCTCCCGGTTTTACCTTGGGAACCCACAGCTGGGCGATGGCCCGGTAAAACACCAGGCCGTCCTCCCCGCCGTCCAGGGCCAGGGCGGGCTCTTTTTGCACCTCTGGCTGGAGGGTGGGCAGCTCTTCGGTGGCGATGTACGGGGGATTGGAGGCCACAAAGTCCAGGCTGCCCTGGGGAAAGGAAGCGGCAAAGGCCGGGGAGAGCACATCCCCCTTCCGGGCAGTTGCCCGGCCCTGGCCATGCCGGCGCAGGTTTTCCTGAAGATAGGGCAGGGCTTGGTCTGACCACTCCACGCACAAAACGGAAAGGTCCGGGTTCCCCTGGAGCAGCCCCAGGGCCACGGCCCCGGTGCCGGCGCACAGGTCCCCCCCCCGGGGAGCCGGCGTGTGCCGCAGGGCTTGCCCCAGGGTTTCCACCAGCACGGCGGTGTCCTCCCGAGGGCAGAGGACGCCCTCCCCTACGGCCAGGGAGAGCCCCAGGAATTCCCACTCGCCCAAAATGTACTGCAGAGGACGGCGGGCGCAGCGCTCCTGTACCCCCTGCAGGAAAGCGGCCTCCTGCTCCGGGGAGGGTTCCTCCTCCCCGTGGAGGGCCAGGCCCGCCCAGTCCAGCCCCAAAAACTTTTCCGCCAGCAGGGCCGCGTCCCCTGGGGCGGTTTCCACTCCCGCCTGCTGCAGCCGCCGGCGGGCGTCCAGATACAGCTGGCGGCAGGTCACCGGATCAGGTCCTCTCCGTTTTCCGGGATCACAGCCTCCATGGCCACAATGGCGGCGGCAATCATTTTGTCGTCCGGCTCTTTCACCGTCAGCCGCTGCATCCACAGCCCGGGGGCGGTGACCAGGCGGGACAGCCAGTTGTCGTGACGGGCGCAGGCTTTCTGCACTTCATAGCCCACATTCATAATGACGGGGATGCACAGCAGCTTGGTAAAGGTGCGCAAAAAGGGGTTGGAAAAGGGGATGAAAAAGCCCACGATAATGCCCAGCAGCAGCATGAGCAGCAGGAAACTGGTGCCGCACCGGGGGTGGAACCGGCCCTGCTTGCGCACGTTTTCCACGGTCAAGGGCAGGTCGTTTTCGTAGCAGAAGATGGTTTTGTGCTCTGCCCCGTGGTACTGAAAGGTGCGTTTGATATCCGGCACCAGGCTGATCAAAACCACATACGCCACGAAGATGCCGATGCGCAGCACCCCTTCAAAGATGGACCGCCACCCGGCGATGTCCACAGGGACCACTCCCTCCAGCAGATTGAACAGCACCGTGGGCAGCAGGAAGAACAGCACAACGGCCAAAGCGATTCCCAACACCGAGGCCACGCCCATGAGGGCGGCGGTCAGCTTTTCTCCAAAGTGGTCGTTGAGCCACTTGTCCAGGCCGGAAAGCTCCTCTTCCTCCTCGCCTTCGGTCAGCTTGTCCGCGGAGAGGGAGAGGGCTTTATAGCCCATGCGGAAGGAGTCCACCAAGGCGAAAATGCCCCGGATGAAGGGTTTTCCCAAAAGGGGATACTGTTTGGTCAGCCGGGGGGCGGTGATCTCCTCGGTGGAGATGTTTCCCTGCTCGTCGCAGAAAGCAGCCACGGTTCGCTGGGGGCCCACCATCATAATGCCCTCCATCAGGGCCTGGCCTCCAATGGTGGTGATTTTTTTACTCATAGGCAGTTTGGTTCCTTTCCTGAATGAATTTGGTGATTTCCGGATTGTTCACCAGCTGGGGGTTCTCCTCCAAGCAGGCGCAGGTGGGCAGGGAAATGGTGATTTCCGTGCCCTTGCCCTCTTGGCTGGCAATGTCCAGGGAGCCTCCGTGCATGGCCACAATCTCATCTGCCACCGCCAGGCCGATGCCGGAGCCCCGGACCAGCTGGTTGGCCTTGTAGAACTTTTTCTTCACATTGGGCAGGTGCTCGGCGGGAATGCCGCAGCCGGTGTCTGCAATGGTCACCCGCACCCAGGCGTCCGCCCGGGAGGACACGGTGATGGTCCCTCCGGGGCTGGTGTATTTCAGGGCGTTGTCCAGAATGTTGACAAACACCTGGCGCAGCCGGTCCACGTCCCCGTACACCGGGGGCAGGGAGGGGGTTTCCTCGTAGTGGAGTTCCTTGTGCTCCGTGCGGGCCCGGTCGGTAAACATGTACACCGCCTCGTCCAGTTCCGCCAGCAAATCCAGCCGGGAGACAAGCAGCCGCATGCGCCCGTTTTGCAGCCGGGAGAAATCCAGCAGCTCTTCCACCAGGCCCGAAAGCCGCTCCGACTCCCGAATGATCACGTTCATGCCCTTGGCGTTGGTCTCCGGGTCCACCCCGCCCTGGAGGGTTTCGGCCCAGCCCTTGATGGAGGTCAAGGGGGTGCGCAGCTCGTGGGAGACCGAGGAGATAAAGTCGTTTTTCATCTGCTCCGCCGCGCCCAGCTCGCCGGCCATGTCGTTGATGGCGTCGCACAGCTGGCCGATCTCGTCGTCTTTGGCCTTTTCAATGCGCACGGCAAAGTCCCCCTGGGCAATTTTCCGGGCGCTGGCGCTCACCTGCCGCACCGGCACCACGATGGACCGGATGAAGTACACCCCGGAGAAGGTGAGCAGCAGCATGATGAACACCCCCAGGGCGATGAGCGCCAAAATAATCAGGGTGGTTTGCTGGTCGGCCCGCTCCAGGGAGACCATGTATCGGATGGAGCCCAACAGGTTGCCGCTGTCGTCCCGCACCACCCGGGTGATGGCCATAACCTTTTCCCCGGTGTTCAATTTTCCCATCCATTTGCCGGAATCCCCCTGGCTTTGCAAGGCCTCTTGGTAGTCGGGCATTTCCTGGTCCTGGTCGGGCTCAAATCCGGTGGAGGTGATAAAGACCCTTCCCTGTTGGTCCAGGGCCATAATCTCCATGTTGTTTTTGTCCGGAAAGGTCTCAATGTAGTCCCGCACAATGCCGGTAAAGCTGGAAGAGGTGGCCGATCCGGCGGAGAGCCAGTTGAGCAGCTCGTCCGCCCGGCCCGCCAGGGCCAGCTCAATACCGTTGTAGGTGGAGCTGCGCACCATCAAGGATAAAATTGTAATGAACGCGGTCAAAATCAAAAAGACCACGCCGATGGTATTCACCATCCATCTCCTAGAAATTCCATGCATAAAACCTCTCCCCCCGCTTTCTTTCGAAGAAAGCTTGGCAAAGAACTTTGTGTCGCGCACGCCGCTTTGGGGCGGCGGCCCCTGGTGTGGGTCGATGATTTTTCTGCCCGCGTTGTTGGCTTGCTGTGGCCTTTTTTCAAAAGGTCTAAAGAATTTTACTTCGCGCTTTGGGCTGCTTGATGGGTCATGGGCGCGCGTTCGCGTGTTTCTGCCCAGCCGGCGTAATCAAACTCCCGCCCTTGCCGCAGGCAAGAGGGCGGCCTGTCCCGTGCGGCCACGCACCCGCTCTTGCCGCAGGCAAGAAGGCGGCCTGCCCGGGGTGCAACCCCCCCGCCCTTGCCGCAGGCAAGAGGGCGGCCTGTCCCGTGCGGCCACGCACCCGCTCTTGCCGCAGGCAAGAAGGCGGCCTGCCCGGGGTGCAACCCCCCCGCCCTTGCCGCAGGCAAGAAGGCGGCCTGCCCGGGGTGCAACCTCCCCGCCCTTGCCGCAGGCAAGAGGGCGGCCTGTCCTGTGCGGCCACGCACCCGCTCTTGCCGCAGGCAAGAAAGCGTCTCGCCTGGGGTGCAACCCCCCGCCCTTGCCGCAGGCAAGAAGGCGGCTTGTCCAGCCCGGCCACGGGCCGGCCGGTTAGGCGTCCCAGCGGTAGCCGAGTCCCCAGACGGTGACAATGTGGCGGGGGTTGGAGGGCTCCTCTTCCACCTTCATGCGCAGGCGGCGGATGTTCACATCCACAATTTTTTCCTCACCCACATAGCTGGCGCCCCACACGTGCTTGAGAATGTCCCCTCGGGCCAAGGCCACGCCGGGATTGGAGAAGAAGTACTCCATAATTTGAAATTCCACCTGGGTCAGTTCGATGGGGCGTTTCCCCTTCAGGAAGGAGCGGTTGCGCAGGTTCAGGCAGAACTCCCCGGACACCAGCTCGTCCCGCAGGGCCCCGTCCTGGCGCTGATGGGCCAGAGCCACCCGGCGGTAGACCGCGTCCACCCGGGCCACCAGTTCCGAAGGGGAAAAGGGTTTGGTCACATAGTCGTCGGCGCCCATCATCAGGCCGCTGACCTTGTCCATTTCCTGGGTGCGGGCGGAAAGCAGAATGATGCCCAGGGAGGGGTTTTGCCGGCGCAGCTCTTTGCATACGGCCAAGCCGTCGTGTTCGCCGGGCATCATAATGTCCAGCACAGCCACGTCAAAATCTCCCTGTTCCCGCTGGTAGAGTTCCAGGGCCTGGTCGCCGGTTTCGGCCTCCACCGCCTGGTAGCCGGCCCGTTCCAGGTTGATGACCACAAATTCCCGAATGTTCTGTTCATCCTCGGCAACTAGGATTTTTTTCATCAAAAACCTTCCCCTTTCCTTCTGGATGCGGGCCCCGGTTTCTCAGGGCCGCGCTGGAAAATCTATTCGCCGATCAGCGTAAAGGTTTCTTGTATCTGCGCCAGGGCGGACTCATAGGCCTCGTCCTGGGTGAGCGTCTGTATGCCGTAGACCAGGTCCCCCCGCTGGGCCAGCAGCTGGTAACCGCTGGTTTCCCCCCGGCTGTCCCACGCGGAGCGGGTGAACACCCGAATGGAGAAAAGGGGCGTGCCCAGCAGCTGGGAGCCGTCCTCCCCAGAGACCACCTGGGTGTAGGTCACGGTGCGCTTCTCCGTATCGTTGGAGGTGGAAATCCGGCCTACCAGCTGCCGGGGAAGCCGGAACCAGTAATTTTCCCCCAGGTTCACCAAGGTGGTCAGCACATTGCGGTACGTTCCAGGCGCCTGAAAGACGCTCCACTCCACGGAAAAGCTGGTGGAATCTAAGGTGGCGCCCTCCGGAATGCAGGGCAGCTGGGTGACCACGGGGATTTCCACCACCTGGTCGCCGTTGATGTCCTGGGAGGCAAAGGTGGCCGCAGAGGGCCGGGCGAAGGGATTCTGGTAGGTCTCCGCATTGACGCCGGGAGGCCCGTTTTTCAGCAGGCCGTCCTCCACGTAAAATACCTGGGTGGTCATGCTGCCGTCGGCTTTGGCGCCGTCCAGCACCACACCCTGCAGGCCTCGGGAGAGATTGCCGAACAAAATGGAGGTGTAGCTGGTGATGGAGTTGTCCGCGTTGGCGGTGTACACCTCCCGGGGGGCGTTTTCCTCCCAGGAGAACACGTGAGCCAGCGCCGGCAGAGGTTCTCCTCCCTCCTCCTCGGCGGCGATGTACTTGTCCACCGTGAAGACCTCGCAGACCCCGTCCTGATCGAGATCGGTGAGGGTCATTTCTCCGTAGGTGCCCAGAGAGAACTCAGAAACGGCGCCCTCTTGGTACAAATAGGCCGCCACGGTGGCGGTGCGGCCGGTGGTGCCCGCCGTGCTGCCCCAACCGATGAGCACGTCCTGACAGCCGTCCCCGTTTACGTCCCCAAAGCAGACCAGGTCCACCTGGCTGGCGGTGTTGACAAAGGAGGCGGCGCAGCGCCACTGTCCCTCCCTTTTTTCCAAGAAATAGGCCTCGGCGCCGCTTTCATCGGCCACAAAACCCACCGCGTCGTCCACCCCGTCCCCGGTCCAGTCCTGCATGATGATGGCGGACCGGTGCTCGCCCCGCTTGGGATAGACAAAGTTCAGCTCCTGGCGGTCCTCCTGGAGCAGTTCGTAAATGCCCTGCTGATCCAGGCTGGCCCGGGGCGGGGACATCAGGTTTTGAGCCTGCAGCCCGGAGAAAGAACAGCCGGGCAGCAGCAGGCACAGCAGGGCGCTGGCCAGCATTCCCGCAAGGCGGGAGAGAGCGGGACGTTTCAAAGGTGGTCACCTCCTGGGCGATCGCAAGCCTACAGATAAAAATAGTATAGCATAGATCCAGAAAAAAATCATCAACAAAGTGGGAAGAAAGGGGAAACCCGTTGACAAACCGCCCCTTCCCCCCTAGAATCATAGCAGAGAACCGAAAGGGGAGGCACTGCAATGCCCAGATTTTTTGTGGAAGACATCCGGGAAGGCATGGTGTTTGTAGGCGGGGAGGACGGCCGGCACATGGTCCGCTCCCTGCGGATGCGTCCCGGGGAGACGGTGACCCTGTGCGACGGGGCCGGCCGGGACTACCCGGGGGTGATTTCCTCCTGTCAGGAGGAGGGGGCCTGGGTGCAGGTGGAGGCGGGCGTCCCCAGCCGGGGGGAACCCGCCACCCAGGTGACCGTGTGCCAGTGCCTGCCCAAGGGGGACAAATTGGACACGGTGACCCAAAAGGCGGTGGAGCTGGGTGCGGCGGCGATTTGGCCGGTGGAGAGCGCCCGCTGCGTGGCCAAGTGGGACCGAAAGGCGGCGGAGAAAAAGCGGCTTCGGCTGCAGAAAATCGCCCGGGAGGCCGCCATGCAAAGCGGCCGGGGCATCATTCCCCCGGTGGGGGAAGCGCGCCCTCTGGAGCAGGCCCTGCAAGCCGCCGCCCAGGAGGGGGAGATTCTCTTCTTTTACGAGCGGGGGCAGGAGAGCCTGCAAAAGGCCCTGGCTGCCGCCGGAAAACGGCTGTTTCTCTTTGTGGGGCCCGAAGGGGGCTTTGCCCCCGAAGAGGCGGAGCTGGCCCGTTCCCTGGGGGGCAGGGTGCTCTCCTTGGGCCCCCGGATCCTCCGGACGGAAACGGCGCCCTTGGCGGCTTTGGCCGCGGTGTTTTTCGCCCGGGGAGACATGGAACTTCCCGGCTCGGACAGCGGGGAAGGGGCGAAAGGAGGGAATACCCTGTGAGGACGGCACTGGTGACCGGGGCCTCGGGGGGCATTGGACAGGCCATTGCCCGGGAGCTGGCCCAGAGGGGTTGGCAGGTGGCGCTGCACTATTTTCAAAACCAAGAGGCGGCCCAGGCTTTGGAGGCGGACATCCGCCGGGCGGGAGGCGCTGCCAAGGCCTACCGGGCGGACCTGCGGGAGGAGTCCCAGGTGGAGGCCCTGTTCTCCCAAGTGGAGAAGGACTGGGGCTTTGTAGAGGGGCTGGTGAACAACGCAGGGGTGGCCTGGAAGGGCCTGTTTACGGACATGACCTTGGAGGAGTGGCACGGGGTACTGGACGGGGATTTGACCAGCGTGTTTCTGTGCTGCCGCCGGGCCCTGCCTCCCATGATCCGCCGGAAGCGGGGCAGCATTGTGAACGTGAGCTCCATGTGGGGCCAGGTGGGTGCCTCCTGTGAGGCGGCCTACTCTGCGGCCAAGGCAGGGGTCATCGGCCTGACCAAGGCTTTGGCCCAGGAGGAGGGGCCCTCGGGCATTCGGGTCAACTGCGTGGCCCCGGGGGTCATCGACACCCCCATGAACGGGGACCTGTCCCGGGAGGACCTGGGGGCCCTGGAGGAGGAGACTCCCTTAGGCCGGGTGGGTACCCCGGAGGAGACCGCCCGGGCCGTGGGGTTTTTACTGGAGGAGACATTTATCACCGGACAGGTGCTGGGCGTCAATGGAGGCCTGGTTTTGTAAAGGGCGAGAGGGCGGATGGGCAGTCAATTGACAAATCGGCCCTTTTCTTATAAAATAAAGGGGTTAAGCATACCGGGAGAACCTGCCGGAACCACCGGCAGGGGAACGCGGGGAAATGCTGTGGAAAAAACAAGAATTTTGGACGGGAGACAAGGACATGAGCTTTCAGATTCTGGGCACGGGCAGCTTTGCGCCGGAAAAGATTGTCACCAACGACGACCTTTCCCACATGGTAGAGACCTCGGACGAGTGGATCACAAAACGGGTGGGCGTGAAGGAGCGCCGCGTCTGCACCACAGAGACCGCCACAGACATGGGTGTGGCGGCGGCTCAGCGAGCTTTGGAAGACGCCGGGGTAAAGCCGGAAGAGCTGGACCTGATTATTGGTGCCTCCATCAGCGCGGACACCATCTCTCCCGGTTTGGCGGGCATGGTGCAGAACCGCATTGGCGCCACCTGCCCCTGCTTTGACATGAACGTGGCCTGCCCCGGGTTCCTGTTCGCCCTGGACGTGGCCGCCGGGTTCTTTGCCCGGGGCCGGGTGAAGAAGGTGCTGGTGGTCAGCTCCGAGCGCATGAGCGGCCTGATCGACTGGGCCGACCGGAGCACCTGCGTCATCTTCGGAGACGGGGCGGGCGCCGCCGTGTTGGGGGAAGGGGACAAATACCTGTCTTCCGTGCTGACCACCAAGGGCGGGGAGGACGTGATCTCCATTCCCACCAAGTGGGACAACTCCCCCTTCTACGAGAACCCGCTGAAGAAAAACGTGGTGAACATGCAGGGCCAGGAGACCTATAAATTCGCCGTCACCTCCATGGTGCGGGATGTGCGCCAGGTGATGGAGGAGGCCGGCATCACAGGAGACCAGGTGAAGGCCGTGATTCCTCACCAGGCCAACTACCGGATCATCAACGAGGCCCGCCGGCGCCTGCCGGAGATTGCCCCGGAGAAGTTTCTCATCAATATCGACCGGTACGGCAACACCTCTTCGGCCAGCGAGCCCATTCTGCTGGACGAGGCCAACCGCCAGGGGCTGCTGCAGCCTGGGGACTATGTGGTGCTCACCGCCTTCGGAGGCGGGCTTTCCACGGCGGCTTGCGTAATCCGCTGGTAATTTTTCCATTTCCCAGCGAACCCGAGGTTTCCTTCGAGACGCGAAGGGCCTCCATGTTGACGGAAGAACGCCGTCCAAACCGGAAAATCTCCCGCCTCTCCCCCGCTGGGGAAAGGGGGCGGAGCCTTGGCACACACCTGCCAAGGGCTGGGGCGGCATGGGTAAGAAACAGGCGGGACCTTCCCGCTGGAGATAGACACTTGAAACTGTAAGAAAGGATGGAAGTCCTATGATTCAAACGCCCATCTGCGATCTTTTGGGGATTCAGTACCCCATTTTCCAGGGAGGCATGGCCTGGATCTCCGACGGCAAGCTGGCGGCGGCTGTTTCCAACGGGGGCGGCCTGGGGATTATCTCCGCCATGAACCTGGACGCGGACTATCTGAAAAAACAGATCGACCTGGCCCGCAGCTTGACCGACAAGCCCTTTGGGGTGAACATTATGCTCATGTCCCCCCACGCGCCGGAAGTGGCCCAGCTGGTGGCGGAAGAAAAAGTGCCTGTGGTGACCACCGGGGCGGGCAACCCCTCCCGGTATATGCCCCTGTGGCTGGAGGCCGGCATCAAGGTGATTCCCGTGGTGGCGTCTGTGGCCATGGCCAAGCTGGTGACCAAGGCGGGGGCTGCGGCCATCATCGCCGAGGGCGGCGAGTCCGGCGGCCATGTGGGAGATTTGACCACCATGGTGCTGGTGCCCCAGGTGGTGGACGCCACCCCCCTGCCTGTGCTGGCAGCCGGCGGCATCGGCGACGGCCGGGGCATTGCGGCGGCCTTCCTGCTGGGGGCCCAGGGGGTCCAGGTGGGCACCCGGTTCCTGGTGGCCGAAGAGTGCGGCGTGCACCCTAACTACAAGAAAAAAGTGCTGAAGGCCAACGACATCGCCACCATGGTCACCGGCAAGCGGCTGGGCCATCCGGTGC
>DSTMR04002__coassemble_1041_pt1 | contig 23068 bp, 21 predicted proteins | sample DSTMR04002__metabat2_high_PE_036 | metagenome-assembled genome bin DSTMR04002
GTTGGGTTCTCCCAAAAGTTTGCGTTTGGATGTCCAAACGCTATGCTTGCAAAACCATCTGCCAGCAGGTGGGGGCTTTTGGCCCCTTCTTTCCTCCCAGTCGGTGGTAAAACCGGCTGGGAGAGTGAATCATGCTATGATTCACTTTTGGAAGACCCCTTGCTTCCATTTTTCAAAAAGCAGAGGGAAATACCTGCTGTTGGCACAGAAATCTGCTACAATAAAAAGAAAACACTGCCCGTAAGTGATGGTTGGAGGGGAATACAATGCCAATGATTTTGATTGACGCAGACGGCTGCCCGGTGGTGGACTTGACGGTGCGAATCGGCCGGGCCCACGGCGTGCTAGTGAAAATCCTCTGTGACACGGCCCATCGCATCGAGCGGGAGGGCGCCGAGACGCTGGTCTTTGACAAGGGTGCCGACAGCGTAGACTTTGCCCTGGTCAACCGGGTCACACCGGGAGATATTGTCATTACCCAGGACTACGGCCTTGCCACCATGTGCCTGGCCCGCCGGGCCCGGGTACTCAACCAGAACGGGCTGGAGTACACGGCCCAGAACATCGACAGCCTGTTAGCCCGTCGCCACGAAAACAAAAAGCTCCTCCGTACCGGCAAGCACCCGAAAGGGCCTGCCAAACGCACGAGGGAGCAGGATGAGGCGTTTGCTGGGATGCTGGAATCTATGCTGAAAAGAGAATAAATCCAAACAAAGCGCCTATTTCTTCCGTAACTATACCGTTCCCGGGACAGTTTCATACCCACTGGTGGTCACATCGGCAAACTCGGCCAGAATGGCATCTTCCGTTTCGGAGTTCTGATAATCCGGATTGCTCAAAATCGTGTTCTGTAAGGAGGCCTTCAGCTTATCGCAGCAGGGCTTGAAAGACAGATAGGTGATTCCGCCGCCCAGCACGCCGCCGACCACCGGGATAGCTTTTTTAAAGACCCCAGCGAAGATCTGTTTGGTCATCCGCACGCCAAACCACTTGGACACACTTTTTACAATGGGATAGATGGTGCCTTTGGTTAAGGCCCGGCGGAGTAGCTGTTTTTCAACACCAGTTCCCAATGCCTTGGCCACTGCCTTAAGAGCGTTGTTTGCCCCAACGACGCCGTACATGACACCCATGCAGAGAATCAGAAGATTCATCGTTTCAGAATCAAAAACCTGGCCATTTTCCTCCACATCAATTTGGGGGAAGCCATAGAGATACATCAGTTTCTGGGTGGCACGGAGCATATACCCGTAGTACTGGGCAATGTCAGCAGGAATCGTGGCCGCTATTAACACATTCCTCTGCCAATGTGCGACGGTTTCCTTCCACAGAGGAAAGCAAGGAATTACCCCTGCTGAACGACACCGTTCGCTGCACCACGCAAAGTGACCTTCAATATCAATATCTCCGAATACACATACCTCTGCGCCAAGTGCCCGCTGTTCACGGAGCATGTGCCTATAGAAAATAGGGACAGCGCACTTATCGGCGAGCTGTCCCTGATAAAAATCACACGGTCCCTATCCCAGTCCTTGCCGGTTAGCAGCAGCAAGAGTCCGCGCAGGAAGATTCCCACTCAGTCGCCAGCTTCGTCTTGCTCGTCCAGGCAAACGCCTTGCCTTCTAGGTCATCATCACTCAGGACAGACAAACCCTCAAAATTTTCCAAGAGAATACCTCCTTTCAAAAAAATCAAAGGTAAATATTCACTCTGTTAGCACAAGTGGAAAACTTACCGGCAACGCAAAAATCGCCTGCAGCTGCTTTTGCCGCAGCCGCAGACTATCAGTAAGCAATACTTATATCAAAAACAGCAAATCGAATCGCAACAAAAGTATTCTTTGGGAAAAAGCATATCTTTCTATCAGTTATTAGTCAACAATATAGCAAAGCAAATTTCTTTGGATCCCACCGCACTCCCTCCACGCGGGTCAACCTGCTTGGACAGGAAAGCCAGATAGGCAATCTGCCGCAAACGATGCCGCTCTTTCCGTGAATGGCGGAGGTCCGGCCCAGTCACACCGACGGCCATCTCTGTAGAATGGTCCCATGCATTTCCAACTGTTTGCGCTCTTCCCAGCAAATCTTTTTACTCATCTTTCCGCCTTGTAGATAATCCCCTGTACCCATATGTCCGCATCGTTTTTCCCGCAGTTGAACACCAAAATCGGGAAATGACCGGTTGCGCATATCGTGGGAAGGTGAATGTGACTGCCTAGCATATATCACCATCTCATTACCCGCTGTATTTCAGCCAAAGAATTCAACCAGCTTGCCTTCCCCACATCCTTTTTCCCAGAAGGCAACAGTTGCAGCACAGCTACGCTCACGGCATTATAGTAAGAAAATTTGCAAACAGGGGCAAGCCCCAGAAAACACCCGCCAAAACAATGGAAAATCGTGCGATTTTACCCAACAGCGCTGCTGCTGCAAATTTAGGCCAGCTGACTTTTGCAATGCCCGCAGCAAGGCCGACAACATCAAAAACTGGCAATGGAATCACTGCAAACAAAAACACGGTCAAAAAAGTGTTCTGCCGCAGCCAGACGCTCACCTTACGAAACTGGCCATCCCCTCTCAGTTCTATTCCTCCGGTTCCCAATCGTCCGCACAGGTAGGCTGTCTGTTCGCCAAGGGCAGAACCAATTCCCCCAAATACAACACATAGAACAGGATTTAGGGTTAGAGCCGCCGCCACCACAATCACGGTAGAACTTGTCGGCATCAATACCGAGCAGTTAGACGCCGCACATGCGGTTGTCAGCCCCAGGTATCCCAGAGTTTGCATCTCGCGGATTTGTTCTGAAAAGCACAGATAAGGCATTGCCAGTAGAAGAGCCAGGCCCACGCTGCAAGCAATGCCGAGCAGGCGCTTTTTTCCGTTCTGAGTCATCGATTTCATCCTGTTGTTTCCCCCTGCCGGGATGCGCTTCCTGTTACCCGTTACTCTGCAGGTAATCAGTGCATGCCCATCCGTAGGTTCCTTGATATTCTACCACGATCCAGTTACTCGGTCCGTTGCTTGAGTATCCGCAGGCTGTCACCTGTGCACCGGAAGGCATCTTGCCCACGACATCATATTCCGTGCCGGGTCCTGAACGCATATTCAGGTTATCGCTTTTCGTAATAACTGTCCATTCATTGCGAGCGCTTTCTGCCAGGACATACTCCGGCTGTACCGAAATATTGGGAAGTTGGGTGTCCGGCAGGATTTCATTGCCGGAGGAGTCTGTTGTCAGCTGCTCTGTTTCTTCCTCCAATTGTTCGGTTTCCGTTGTTTCCTCCTGATTTTCGGTAGGCTGGAACTCATCCATAGCCTGCTGCACAGAATTTGTGACCGCCGTCATCTGACTCCGGACCTTGTTCGGCTCTAGCAGCACATATACCAGCAACAAAGCCAACACTGCAATAAGGCACAAAGGGAGCCAGATCTGCTGAAGGGGAACCCGTAAATTTCCCTTTGAAATTGGCTTACCCGGCCCCTGTTTTGCCGTTTCAATCTTGCCTCCACAATAAGGACAAACATTCTCGCTGAAATCCTGAGCCGTATATCCGCAGACACTACATGTTTTTTTCATTTTAGCCTCCTCCATTCCGGGACCTTATTATCCAAAGAAATAGCCCAGAATTCCCAATACCACCACAATACCGATAATCCATAGCAAGACCCGTACAATGGTTGCCACAATGTTGGCCACAGTAGTCAACACTGCAAGAATGATTCCCGCCAGGGCGAAGACAAGTAACGGCAGAAGGAGCAGAAGACCATAAAACGGCAGCGCATCCTTGGCATGACTGTACAGCCCCCGGAGCGGTAATGAGAGCCCCACACCGATCAATGCCCCCACAAACGCCATAAACAAGGTCAGCGTTCCCTCCGAATCAAAACTTGCCCGGAAGGAGAGAGAGCGATAAACAGGCTGCATCAAGACTCCGCAGGCCATCCCGCACAGGATAAATATTACCACCAGAGGAGTGGACGAACGGGTAACCGGCCTTTCCACCCCCACAGAAGTCACTTGTTGTACCTTCGCTTTTTCTTGCGCCTCCACCTGTTTTTTCTCCAGTTTATAAGGTTTGGGACTCACCGGAACAAATTCCTGACGCGATTCTGGCTGAATGGGCGATTCATCCTCCGGCGGCGTGGTCGTAATCATTTTCTTCTGCAGCCGCTCCTGCAGGCGCGTCACCTGCTGATGTGCTGCTTTATTCCCCCGGTCAGCGGCTTCCTTCAGCCAAAGCAGCGCCTTTTCCTCGTTCCGCAAGCATCCAATGCCCCCCAGAAGGCACATGCCATAGGCGTACTGCGCCTGTTCATGTCCCATCTTAGCCGCTTCGGCATAGCAGTTCAAAGCATAGTTTTCGTCCGCAGGCATACCGCTGCCGACTTCCGAACAACGTCCAATCTGATACAGTGCCTCCGGATCATGCTGCCGCGCAGCTTCCCGCAGCCAACGAACAGCCTCTTCCTTATTACGTTCCACACCGCACCCCTGGCGCAAACAAGCTGCCCATGCAGTCTGCGCACCCGCATCACCGCTTTCCGCCTTTCGCCGCAGCTGTTCCACGTCGATTTCAGTAGTCCGTTTTTCTTCCTGACATACTGCTTCCATACTTCATCCTCCTCTATTTTTACAAATACCGCAATGCTTTTTTACAAATTGTCAAATTTTTCCGTCTGTTGAAGCAGCAGATCTTTGCGCTGCACATAACGCTCCAGCCAAGACTCAGCAATCGGAATTCCCTGTTCGCGGAATTCTGATGTGATTTTCCGTTGGTAGCGAACTGCACTTACCAGCTGTTCCATAAGCTGTTTTTTAAACCGTTGTACCTGCGGCATACTCTTTGCTCGTTGAGAGGCAAACAGAAAATCAAAGGGTGCCTTGTAGGACGCGACAGCCACTGCCAGTGCAGCGGCATCCTTCATCAGCGGGTCCCATACTTCATAAAATTCCCGGCGCAGATCATACATTTTGGCCCGCTGCTCCACCGTAGCCTGATTGTTTTCCTGTTCTACCCTGCCTGCCAATTGTCTCATCTTTTCCAGTTTTTCTTTGGCAACCTTTTCAGCTTTTTCCAGGCGGCGGAGACGACCATTCCATTTTTCAGTACTGATATCCAAACTTCGCAAAATATTCGTCCAGTATGTATCGTTCTCCAGAACATTTTCCAGGATGACCGCATCCTCCTGTTTTCCTTCCTTAGCCTCAACAAAATGCGGCAGCTGTGCCTCAAAGGGTTTGAGTAGCGGTTCGTAGCTGATAAGAGCATGGCCAGGAGAAAACACCGAAAGTGACTCCAGTTGGTCCGGGTTTGCATTCATTGTGCCGCCCAGCAGCTTCCGGTCATCCTGTGCAGTAATCCGAAGCGCGATCTTGAGCGACGTATTTTTGATAACCTCTGGTGCCATGGCAGTCGGCAGCTGATCTGCTATCACAATTCCTTCTCCCAATGCGCGCACTTCTGCAAGCATCCTGACGACGTATGCTGTCGCCGCCGTTTTGGGATCAGCCTCGTCCCTACTTTTGGGTTCTGCCGTGGGACCGATCAGGTTATGCGCCTCCTCAAAGAAGATGCCATGGCGCGGCCTGCCATCCGGTTCCGGCTGATAATTTTCCACCTTCAGAGTTTCGCGGATCAGGGTAGCGATTAACAACGTGGCAAAGTTCGCCTGATCCTTACCCATAGCCTCCAACTCGATCACCGCAGAACGCCTAATCCACTCCTGTGCGGGAACGCTAGAATAAGGCACATCAAAAATGTCCCCCATCTCCCGCGTCAGCAGGCTGCCAATACGCACCTGCAGTGCTGATTTCAGGTTACCTTGAATTTCCGGCGCATAGTCAGTTTTTTCCAGCTTTTCCTCCAGCTTTTTGTAGAGTTCACTTATGGTGGGGTAACTCAACTGGCCGCTGTTGCGCATGGCGGGCACCCAGTTATGGTCCGCATAGACTTCTTCTACCGATGCATCCAGCAAAAAGGGCATAGGCGGTTCCAGAGCGAACGCCCCGTCAAATACCGCTATCAGGTTGCGGATATGTTCTGCCAGAGTCATGCCGCTGGGGAACTCAAAGGGGTTGATGTGCAACGGAAAGCGGGTGGATGCTCCGGGAGAAAAAAGTTCCAGATCTTCCATGCCCTGCACGCCGGTCAGGGCTCGGTATTCATGTTTTGCCGGTTCCATGATCAACACGGGGATGTGGTACCGTATGTGCATTTCCGCGATCAGGTGCATCATGCTGTTGGTTTTACCACTGCCCGGCACTCCCGCCAGAAAAGCATGTTTAGACAAATTCTTGAGCGGGAAATACACTGCGTGTCCCTCGTTATCGTCGCCTAGCAACAACCCGTCTCCCCAGGCCGGCGGGGCGCTTTCCTTCGGCAGATCAATTACTTCCCCCGGATACAATGCTGGCAGCACAGCAAAGGGAACCAGTTCATTCAAGACAAACAATTGCGGCATTTGTGCCAGGGTAGCCGGTGCTCTGGCATCCGCACACCCGGGGAAGTTCTGTTGACCTACCCCGGAGAGACTTAGCGCACCACTGAAGTACCGAATTTCGTGCGCCCCCTCTTCCAGAGCCTCGGCAGCCGCCGCGTCCAGAATGTACGCGGCATGGCGCACATCATCCGACATCACCTGTATATCCACCAGGAAATTGGGATTCTGCGCCAGTTTTTCCAGCAAGTCTTCATAGTATTGAAGCGTCGCATCGGCATTTTCGTCTTTTTCTCTTAACCCCACTGCCCCCTGACGGGTACTGATCTGGGGACGTACAGCCTGGCGCAGCTGCGGCAGTACATTTTCCAACGCTTGGGTCATCGGCTCCGCCATATCCTGTGGATACACGCTCACACAATATAGACACGGTCGATTGATGGCCGCCATCAATCGCATCATCGTAAACAGGCGTCCCTTGTCGTTCGTTTCCCACTCGCTGGCGGTATAAAAGACAGCCGCATCCTGCCGGCGCAGGGGCCGGCGGAACGATTCTTTCTTGATCAAATGAACCTGGAACGCATAGGTACGTTCCAAATGCACCCCCGTCTCATCCATACCGGGGACAACCTTTTTCAGCTCATAAAAAGGGCTGATGGAAGAAGACCGTATCGTCTGTTCCACAAAGGTTTCGTCCTGGGACTGCTCGGTATCAAAACGAAGACCAATCTGCAGCCGCCGACCGGCCAGGCGCTGAGGATCATACTCATAAAACAGATGGAATGCGTCCTTGCCCAGGATACCGCGGCGGTGCATCTGTCGCCAAAACGCCCCGTGTGCATGCAGAACCCCGTCCACACCGCTCTCATCCAGCGTGGTATACTTATTCAGCGACAGATCCGGAATATAAGAAAGCGTATAATAAGTTTGTTGCACCCGGGACCTCCTTTAGGGTTACCCCTGCACTTCACTGAGCAGCTGTTCGTACTCATTTTCGGTCTGTTGGATCGACTCCTGAGCTTCCGCAGATGCTTCCCGGAAGGACTCCGCTGTTTCGTGAGCCCGGTCCGCCCCTTCAGCTCCCCGGCCACCAAAACGTGTGTCCGAAATACTTTCAAACGAATCTGCGGCCTGTTCGCTCAACTCGCTCTGTTCATCGCCCTCTTCCTGTACTTCGGCAGCGGTATCCGAACCTTCGTCCAAAGCGTTGCGTACTTCCCCTTCCATATGGTCGGTACCCTCCTGGGTACTGGAATCGGATACAGCATCAATCTGCTCCAGCAGATCCGAGTCGATATCTTTGGGGATTTCACTGATGATCGAGCGGATCTCTTTCATCTCTTCTGCATCCTCACGAGCCATTTCCAGGGATTTGGCGTGCTGATCCTGGGCCTGCTCCAGATTTCTGCGGACATTTTCCAGTTTGTTTCCCATGTTCATTCGCTCCTTTTCTACTTCCTGGCTATTCATGTAACATTCACCGAACGAGGGTCTTGACCTTTTGCCGGTCTTCGCCTTCGTCCAGGGATTCTGCCAGCGCCTGAAATCCCTGCCGCAGATTTTCCATGATCTGCGCGGCCTGACGGTACCATCCCGCGTTCTGTTCGGCCGTCTGCACGGCCTCTGCAGCAGAACCGGAAAATCGTGTTCCTTCGATACGGCTCAGAAATCCTTTCACTTCCGTGCACAGGCGCTGTGCTTCCTTCAGCAAAAGGCTCCCCATACGCCCGACCAGGTCCGCCCGCTCCCGGCACGATCCCGCCAACATGGTTTTCTTTTCCGAAACCTGCCGCTTTTTTTCCTGGCACAGGCTCCGTTTTTCTCTTAAAAGAGCAGCCTTGTTCAGCATGTTCTGGCGTCTAGCCTGCAGCTGTTGAATTCGCCGCATTGCCTGCTGATACATTTCCACACTGGACGGATCATCCTCATCAGGCGTTGGAACATGAATGGAGTTGATCTCCCGCTGCAGGTTGGATGCTTCCAATTCCAGACCATCAATTTGGTTGGAAATCTGCACAATCTGAGCCGTGATTTTCTGAAAGTATTCCTGCAAGGCTTTGGCTTCCTCGCTACACTGACTCAGGTTTTGCTTGATTACCTGAATTCGGCCGGATACTTGCTGCTTTTCGATACAGACCACCCCTTTTTTACTTTCCTTAGTCTTCCAGAATCGGATTATCCCAAGTAAAAAACGGACATTTTTCCTGGTTGCTCAGAATTTCCGGAGGCTTTTGGGAATATTTCTCACAGCTGCGTGGCGTCTGTGCCCGCCAGAACGCACACATCTCACATTGCAGATCTGCAAGTTCGAACTCACCCTCTTCATACATGAAACGGCTCATCTTCCATCTCCTTTACACTATGTCAGCATCTTGGCATGTATCGTACGCACCCCAGACGCGGTGCGCTCTACGCCAGTGACCCGCATCATCTGGCCGAAATCAAACAGAACCTCACTTTCCGCATTTCCTGCCGCGCTGAGGCTCCCTATATAGACACCGTGGGAACCCGCCGGGACTTCAATACACAGCTTAACCTCACCGCCGAAGCTGTCTCCCTTGTTCAGGCTAGTACTCAGGAACGCTCTTTCCGGCAAAACCTTGCCTACGATTTCCTCATCCGGCAGGTCGGCATACGACGCCAGTGCCGCACTGCTGGTACCGCGATATACAGTGCAGGCGGCAGGCAAAGATGCACCGGACAGCGCCTGATGCATAGCCAGAGCACGCTCTTTATTACCCGGCAAGAATCGGTGGTTTTTGGGGTCGCGCAGAGTCTTGTTGATGTTTTTGTAAGTCGGTTCTCCCGGCGCTTCAGTGGTGTAATCGTAGATGGCTTTGCGCTGTTCGGGGCTTAATGTATCCAGATATAGCGCACCGTCCTGAACGATTGCCTTCTTTGAACTTTTTTGGCACAATTCTTGGATCTTATCCAGAAGTATTGAATATTGTATTGAAAGGTGGTACGCCTTTCTGGCCCCCTGACGGTGTTCCCCGCTTCGCAAATTAGCCTGTGCCGCTGCTGACAATGCCTCGTTCGCACCAAAGCGGCGGGCTCCAATCTGCTTTTCCAGTTCCGCCGACTGAGAGGCTTGCCCGGCCGCCGCGTCAAATTCTTTTTCCAGAGCCTGGCACTGCTCTTTTTGGGTACGGATCCGCGGCACCATGGCCTGCAGCCTGTCCACCACACGCAGCTGGTCCTGCACGATACGGCGAAGTTCTGCCTGCTGTTGACGGATCTGGCCAAGGATCTCGTTTTCTTGCTGCTGCAGCTTCTGGACCGTCTCTCCGTTTTTGTTTTTCTTCTGTGTGGCTTCCGCCTGACAACGCTGCCGTGCCAATTGCGCCTGCTGCAACTTTAGGGAACGCAACAGATCATTCCCGGTATCAGCTTTCTGCTCCAAGGACTGCAGCTCTTCGCCGCAATCACCTACCAGGGTCTCGGCGGATCTGTAGATCGCTGCTGCCCCCTGCAGTGCCCCTGTCAACTCGACATAAGGCCTGGCCATTCCGCTTCACCCTTCCCTTGTCGTTTTTAGAGCCACGCCGTCTTTTGACCGCACAATGTCCAAAACCCGATATTTTTCTCCTGTACGCCAGCCTTGATCTGCAATCTGACGGGCCAGAGGGTTCAGCAAATACTTTTCCACCACATTGCCAATGCCCCGGCCTCCGAATGCCAGATTGCCGTTGGAGAGTTCAACCAATACCTGCCAGGCAGCGTCGGACTCGTCCAAAACAAGCTCCACGCCCCGAGTATCCTGCAGTCCAGCCAAAATATTGCCGACCTGTTTGCGCAGAATGGCAGGAACAGATTCCGAACGGATGAAATCAAATACCACCAGATTGTTCCCGATTCGGTTCAGCAGTTCGGGGCGTCCCAATTCGGACACAAAGTATTCTCGAATTGCCTCCTGCACAGCCTTCTCAATAGCCGGATACTCATCCTGCGGACTGACCAGAGGCACCTTTTTCCCGTCCGGCAAAGTCCGATAGATTCCTTTGTTGCTGGTAAAAATGATAATCGACTCTGTAAAATAGACTGTTTCACCCTTGGAATCGGTCATCCGGCCGTCATCTAGGATCTGCAGAAACTTGTCCAGAATACTGGGGTGAGCTTTCTCGATCTCATCAAACAGCAGAATAGAAAAAGGATGGACCTTGACCGCATTGGTCAATTCCCCGCCGGCATCGTACCCCACATACCCCGGGGGAGCCCCCAGAAGCCGCTGGTCGGAATGTTCATGCCCGTACTCGCTCATATCAAAACGGATCAAGGTACTTTCGTCGCCGAAAACCGTGCGCGCCAGAGCTTTTGCCAGTTCGGTTTTACCCGTACCGGTAGGGCCCGCAAAAAAGAGCACGCCCTTAGGCCGGCCGTAAGTAGAATGCTGAAGCCCTGAAAGCCCTATAGCCGAGCGTTTGATCACATCTGTCACAGCGCTGATGGCTACCGGCTGTCCTTTGACGTCCTTCTCCAGCTCGCTCCGCAGTGCCGAAAGTTCGTGGGTCTCCAACCGACGCCAAGGATCGTCCTGCTGACCATAGCGGTAGGCGTTGAATGCCCTGTCCGCCTCACAATATCGAAGTCCCTGCGTCCGGCACAGTGACAACAGCCTGTCCAGTTCCATACAGGTAAACCCCTCGGTGATACCGACCAGTTTCTTTTCCTGCTTTTCAATCGTGCCTTGGTCATAATCCCGGTAATCGAGAAAATCATTCCGGTGTGCTTGGATCAGTGTTCTGCGCAGTTCCCGGGAGGGTTTGGGGATGGAGATGATTTTGGTGTATGGATTATTCAGGTACAGCCAGGCAGGCAGATCATTGGCCTTTTCTACAATCAGAAACAACAGATTCCCCAGCCGGCTCCCCTTTGTGTCCGGAGCCTTGCGGGCTTCCCGCGTAGCTAGCAGCAAAGTGGCAAAGTTTTCGATTTCGGCATCTTCCAAGTGGTCAGGACTAGATGTCATAAGCGAGGCCATATTCATCACCACCGCAGAGGACATGTCGGTGTTACGCATAGCCTGGCGCACCGCTTTGACCGCCGCATTCATGGAAACCATTCTGCCCGCCGACCTGTCCAGTCCTGCCATGCCCTGAAATGTCGAGAGCTGTTCTCCGGTGGGATCCAGATCATTATAAAAACCGTCTACCCGATTGTAATATACGATGTTCTTATAGCCTACATCCTGGAGATACAACCCTAGAAGCTGGTCCAGGGTGGTCAGATCAAAGCCGTAGTCGTCCTGTTTCCACAGCTGCAGGTCTGAAATATCCCCTTCCACCACAAAGGCCGATTTGATGGAGCGGTATGTATCGATCTCGGTCAACCAGCGAGGCTTTTCACTCATTGCATTCCCACCTGCACTTTCAGCGGAACATTATACAACCACAGCACATTGCCTGGAAGCAGAAGCACAGCGCTCCCTTTTTCCAACTTTTTACGTCCTTGGCCGTTATCGTAGTACACACCGTTCAAACTCCGGTCATCCTGCACAATCAGACGTCCGGCCCGATCCGGTTTCACAAAAACATGCCGCCGGCTGACCAGGCGATTTCCTTCAAACCATTCAGCCCCCAGCGCCTCCCGGCCAAGCCATCCGCCTTCTGCGGGAATGGGTATCCGCTGAGAAAAATAGTATAATGATAATTCCTCATGTGCAGGCCCTTCAGCCCGGACTTCGTCCCCTTTCTGAAATCCCCCCTCGCAAGAGAGTTCGGCCGGCGAATAAGGCGCTTCCTTTTGTCTGCCAAACGGATCGAAAGGTACCGGTGCCCCTGGCTGCGGTGCCCAGCCGGAAGCTGTCGGAGCCGGTGTTTCAAGCGACATATTTCCGGGCAGCGAAATGCGCACCGGCCCCGTACCGTTTACCGCTTTTTCTGCTGAAATAGGGGCAGGGACTGCCTGAGCCGGAGTATTCCCATCTGTTTCAGCCGGGGCTTCCGGTGCACGCGCTACGATCTCTGCTTCGCTGGTTTCCGCATCCTGATTCAATTCTGACACCGGAACCGGGCGCCGCCTCAAATCAAAACGGCTACCGCAGACAGGGCACGTTGAAGGGCACAGCCCTGAAAAATGTACAGCATGGTTCATCAGGCAATATCGTACGTATTCCTGTTCCGCCATCGCACAATCACCTCCCTGTTCTTACAAAGGCATTGCCTTGGCCTTCCTAACTTCCTGATGTCCACTCCTCGAACGTCTTTGCCTGATACGGACATTTTGCTCATCCGGCTGCTGCAAAGCCACCTGGTCGAACAGGACCCCTCGGTCCTTGAGTTCCTGTGCGATCTGAGGCAGGAGGCTGCAGAAGGACTTGGCCTGTTCGGTCACCTGCCGTCGCTCTTCCATAGATGGGTTCTGTCCGGATGTCACACCGGCAAACTCCATTTCAAACGAGCCTGCTTCCGAACGTGAAACGCACAGCTGAGCTCCGCTGCTTATACTGTACTCCAGATGCAGTGTACCTTCCGCAGTGGTCTCCATCGTGTCAAACTCGATACCATACCGTTCCAACACCTGCGTAAACGCGTTGGTAACGTATTCCTGCTCTTTTTGTTTTTTGTATGCAGTAAAAAGCCGTTGGGTTTCCTGCTCCAGGCGTACTCCATCGCTCTTTTCCGGGAGATTCGGCTGTATGTTGCTGAGCAGACAGACTGCCCGGTATTCCTGCCACAGACGGTTTTGCCGTTGGGTCGCCGCCTGCTGAACCGCCAGAATTTCGGCAGCGGCTTCCTCCATATCCGTCAGTTCCGCCTGGTGTGAGAGCAAAAACCAATTTTGCTGTTCAGCAGGTACCTGCATCGCCTGCTCCAGCAGCACTTGCGCCGCGCTTTCTCCCAACGGTTCCTGCACCTCGCAGACTACCCGCAAACGCTCCAGAAAGCGCGGCCAGGGCGACAATGTACGGGAAACAGGTGCACTGCGTTCCGAATGCAGAGAGACAAACTCCCTGCTCCTGTCCTGCAGATCTGCTTGTATGGCGGGCGTTTTTTCGGCACTGCCTACCTCTGGTTGCGATGGACGTTGTATTAGATACTGATCGAACGCTTCCAGGCGGCTGCACAGTTGTTCGGTGGCGCCATACAATTCAAGCGCGTTTTGGAGCACATGGAGCTGTTCACGCAGGGCACCACTTTCGCCCGCCTGTTCTGCTTCCTCAACCTTTCGCACAGTGGCTTCCATCAGGGTTCTGGCTCTGCGCTCCATGATCCTGCGCTGTGCTGACGCTGTTGCCAGCTGCCGGTCGGCAGTGTCCTGCGCCGCTTGTTCTTTTTGCAGGAGATTTTGCTGGCGTTGCCTGCTTTGTTGCCGGCTGGCTTCCTGCTCCGCCTGTATTTCCTGAATCGCATTCATTGCCCACTGCATTTCATGCCGACACTGCTCCATGATCCCATTGAGCCGCTTGTGCTCCAGATAATATGCGCTGGAAATGTAGCTGCTCATAGTTCTACCCCTCTCATGGTGTTTCTGATTTCCGGAATGAACCGCCCACAATGGATAAAGTCCAGCCACGCCTCAAATCGACGGGCACGGTACAGTTCTTCCACCGCACCGTCCAGATCTTCCCGGCAGCTCATCAACCAACTGGTCACATCTTGTAAAGTATAGAAGGTCTTTCCATGCCAGTTAAACTCCGGATGAGCGCTCATGGATACCAAAAGCTGGCTAACCGCCAGGTCAGCATCTTCCATGGCCAACTTTTTCAAATTGACAGCAAAATCCCGCTGACGCTCATTGCCCCCATTTTTTTCCAGATAAAATTCCAACAATCCCATCCGAAGAAACCGGACCGCGGGATCCCCGTTTGCCAACGGACTTCTGGCTGCCGCCTGCTCGGCAAACTGTTCCAGATTTTCAAATACCTGCCCGCACCAGCACAAAGCCGTACTCGGGCAGATTGTCTGCAGGAGTCGAAACAGTCCTTCGTCCGCGTCGAACATTTGGGCACAACGTTCACATAAATCATAATACCGGGGGTCGAACTGGATTAGGAAATCGTTGAGTTGATGCTGTCTCAGCAGGAACGTTGCATACGCCCAATCCTGCTGTGCTGCTTCGGGCAATTCCCGCAGGTCCAGCAAAATACGTTCCTTAAAATGCAGGGGGCGGAACCCCGTTTGCTCTCTGCCTGTTTCTTTCCGGTGATGAATGGTCACCGTGCCGCTGTTTCCGTCCTGTTTGAGCCAACGCTGGACATCCTCATGGCCCAACCTTTTTTGCGGGTCGTAGCGCAGTAGTCCCTGAATCAGGGTTCCTAAGCGGGGCGATACCGTTTCCGGGCACTGGAGCCCGCGCTGCCACGTTCGGATCATCGCCTTCTCGGACTGATCTGCCAACACAGAACTGCCGGTAACCAGTGCAAGCAGAGTCAACCCCATAGAGCAGTAATCTGAGGCAGCGGTGCGAACCTTTCCGCGGGAGAACAGGGTCTCCGGTGCCATATATGCCGTTGTGCCCCCAGTGACCTGCTGCGCCGTATCACTCCCCACACAGTCGTAATCACCCAACACGATTTGCTTTCCCCTCTGCTTCCAGAACAGGTTGGCCGGCTTCACATCATTGTGCAACAAATGTGCCCGATGCAGCGCTGAGATTGCCTGATCCAACTGCGGAATAATGACCTGAATCAAAGTCTGCTCCGCAAGTTTTTGACCTTCCAATGTACCTTCCGGGTAAAAGGGCACCACCTCGTACGGGTGCTCCTCGTAGCTGCCGCAGCTGAGCAGCGGCACCAGACATGGATCCTGCAGCATCATGAGCCTGCGCCAGGCACCCCGGTTAACCGGGACCTCCTTGCGATACAGTTTCACAACCGCATCCACCCGCTCTTCGCTTTGCGCAAGGTATAGAGCACTGCTTGCCCCGCAGAGCATGCGGGAAACTACCTGCCATTGTTCCACCTGCGCCCCTTCCATTCTGGGGTATCCTGCCTCCGGCTCCGTACCGCCGAACGCCACCGCCGGAAGTGTCTGCTCACCGCACAGCATCCCGGGGGTACATGTTGGCTGTGCCTCTTTCTCCATCTCCTTCACACTCCTTTGGGATTGCAATCATGGCTGCGGTGGCAAGCCGATGAACAACAGCCGGCCATGTTCCTGCACAGCCTGCAGCTTGCGCTGTGCTTTTTCAAAGTCCCGGTACCGCTCCGCACAGCGGAACACATGTAAATTTTGGTTGTCTGATCCCATCCAACCTCGCCCGCGGTTTTGATTCTGTCGGTAGGGACCATCCACAAGCGCCGCTGTATAGTTCAGCAGCGCCTCCGTATCCGGATCTTCCCTCTGCCGCAGCTGCTGCAACGTATATCCCGTGTAAACGAGCACGTCCGTTGTATACTTTTTTACGAACCAGCGGGCAATTTCCAAAACAGCACCAGGTTGGTCAAAGGGTTCTCCTCCGCTGACGGTCAATCCGTCCGGATTCATATCCGTCGGCAACTTCTGCAAAATTTGCTCCACCGGCATCGGTATCCCTGTATAGGGCTGCATTTCCGGACTCAGGCAGCCTTCACATCTCCTGCCGCACCCCTGAACCCAGACCCCCAGTCGTCGACCAGGTCCCAATGCCGTGACTGGATAGTAAATTCGATGCAGACAGATCTCTCTCATTCCACCTTCACCTTTGTCACGCACTGGGCACACAACGGTACACCGCCGCGCACTGTGCGTCCGCATAAAAAACATTGTCCCAATTGCCCCCGCCGCAGCAAAACCCGAGCACTCTGCGCCATAGAAGCCACAGCAAACAACTCGCAAGCATCTACCGCATAAGGTCTGGCCACGTAGCACTCTTTCAGAGCCCGAATCGGATCCCAAGTATCCAACCTCCTGGCCAGTTCCTGAACGGGAATGGTCGATTCCACCTTTTCATGCTGCGCCATCTCAATATTATTCGGGTTCAAATTGGTCACACAACCTACCCCCTGGAATACAACCCCCCGGGAGGTCATTCCACTTCGGCATTCGCCCGGCAAGAGATCCACCGCACTTTTATCCGGGCTGCACGGCAAAAAGGCGGCTAGGCTTCCCAGCGGTCCAGCGCGGATCTCGTCCTGTTGTACAAAGGCCCACACTCCATACGCCTTGTTGTCTTCCACCCCAGAAAGTGCAGACACAACGTACTTTTTATAGTAGTCCAACCTATCTGACAGTGTGTGGGCCACACGGTCTACCGGCGGAATCCGACCAAACAGCTCTGCACCACCCAGTACAGCAACACAGTACAGTTCCACGCGGATCAATTCATCCACCACCGCCAGCGCCTGTGCCTGCTCGGCACCACAAAACAAATGCAGTCTGGCCGGGTCTACCCCGCCTTCACGCCGAATTTCCTGCCTGGTCTCCTGCCGGAGCTGTTCTGCCTCCCGACACAATGTTTCCAGCTGATCCAGACAGGTCACGGCCTGACTTACATGGAGCAACCCGGCCACCTGCTGTTTCCAGTTGTTCAGATCACGTTGCAGCTGTTTTCCCCGCGCAGAACAGAACAGTGTGCCGGGTGCCGTCACATCCGGCAACACCACATCCAGCTGCCGCTGCAGTTCCCGGCGCATACATGCCAGGATATCTTGTTCTTTGCCTGGGACATAATTGTTCAGCTGTTGCAAGAACACTGCCGTCAAGCGCTTCATCTTTTTGCCTCACATCCAGATTTCTGTACCGGTTTACCTGTGCAGGTTTGCCAGGTCCCTGCGCGCCTGCTCCATCTGTTCCTGCGCTCTACGCTGTGCCTCCTCCAGAAGCTGCTGCCGGTCCCGGAATCCTTTTTCACGCAATTGCCGGGCATATACAGTCACATTGTAGAGATAACGCACCATGCACTGCAACGCATACAGTGCATATCGGCACGCATCCAGCCCTGAAGCCTCCCCTGGCAGCGCATCGGCCGCCTCTTTCAGCAACTGCAAAGAGGTTGGTTGCTGTGCCATTATGAAAGTATACAAGAATTCCCGCCGGAACAGTTCTTCCCTCTTTTTCTGATGAAGGAGTTGAACCGCGGCATAGGCACGATCAGACACTTTACCCCGACTCAACTCAGCCTGAGCGCACAGATACAATTCACCGCTGCTCAGTTCTGCAAGAGGGTGTACTGACCATGCAGCCGGAAGCGCCGCCACTCCGCCCACGTGATGGTCCGCACCATTGACGGAGCCATATTTACGGCGAAGCCCCCTCAGCTGATGTTCTCGTAGAATCGTACCAGAATCAATTTCCGGCTCTTTTGCCGTCGGACCGGACGGCTTTGCCGGGGGCGCAGACACGGCAGGAGCGTGTTGATTCTGCCGGGATGCCGATGCTGGGACCGATGCCGGCTTTGACACGCTCGATGAAGAAAGCCATTCTCCGTATTGCCGGTCAAACGACTGAGCCTCCCGTTCGAACTGTTCAAACAAGCTCTCAAGGGTATCCATCGCCATAACGGACTTCCTCCGTTATCCCAGTATTCCCAGTTGGGTCTGATAGAATAGTACCGCCACGATACAAGCCAGAACCATACAAATGACCCAAAGCATCCGACGGAAAGACGCCTGTCTACGTGCAATCCTGTCCGCATCGGCTTTTTTCTCTTTTGCACGGCAATCCACAGCCTGCCAGATATTATCCGAAGCAGTCTGATACCGCTCCAGCATCTGGTTCAGATCTTGTTCCAGATGCTGCAAATCATCTGTTCTGCCGCGTGTTTCTTTGTCAGCCATGGTCTTCTCCTTTATTGAATATACGCTTTGCAATTTTCAACAAACCGATTTATCCACTCCTTGGTAGGCATGCCATAGAACCGGATCTTCTGGTTTTCGTCATTGATATTGAAGGAAATAGCGTTCAGTTCTCCTTCTTCTCGAGGTACACTGTCCTTGCTTTGCCGCACCACATGGTTGATGGTCGCCGCATATTCCGGCGGATCCATGTTGAATCCGATGCGATGTTCAAACAAATCCAGCGTATCACTGTAATTTTCCAGATACAACGCCGGGTCGTTTGCCCATACAATAAAGTTCATACCATTTTCAGGGCCCCTTCGCAGCAGGTCCACCAGAATATCCCGCGGCAAACGGTCATAATAAGAGGAAGACATCATCAGCCGCCGGGCACGGTTAAGACCGAAGAAGATCACAAAGTGCCGCTCGCCCGCTGCCAGTTCTTCCTGAAGGATCTGCAGACCCCGAATTACATCATCGCGGTCGAATACGCGGAACGCTTCCGGCAAATCCCCGTAAATATTGCCGAAAAGATCCGTACCGCCGACATCTGCGCCTAAGCTGCCCACAAAATCAAACACGGTGATAACCGGGCAATCAATGACCTGCTGCTGGCGAATCGTCTCATAAAGCAGGCTCATGGCCGAAAACGCACAGATCTGGCGTGCCTTGGCCTGAGAACGGCCGATCAACAGCAGATTGTGCCCCGCACGGTTCCACAGTTCCAGATGGAAGTTGTTCACCATGGACAGGCTCTGCCCTATGTACAAATGGTTGGCAGGATCCAGGCTATCCTCGACCTGCATATCAGCGCAGAAACGGTTCAGCACATTGCTGGCATCATCCTGAACACCAGACAACAGAAGTCGGTTCTCTGGCGTTTGCAGATCCGGCATCATCTGCTGGCGATCATGGATTTCTTTCAGCAGTCGGAAACGCTCCTCCCGTTCAATAAAGGCACCCCGGAAAATGTGATTATAGTCTTTATGTCCGATGGCATCGTTGAACACTGCCTGCCCGGAATCCGCCGTCACAAGAACTCGCGAGGCCTCGTTGTCCGGACTCAGGATGGTTTTACAAGCCGCTTCGTCACATTTCAGCGCAATGCGCGTTTCAAACTGAGCGTACAGAGAAGTATCCAAGCCGTGCACATTGCACACATCCTGGGTCGCCAAAATGATGTGAATGCCCATCGCACTGCCGGCCAGCAACACAACCTGTGTCAGCAACCGGGCACACTCTCGCACAATGGGATCTTCTGCATCATGGAAAAGTTCCTGGTATTCATCAAAAATAACCATGATACGAGGCATTCCATGGTGAACCACACCACGTTGCGCCATACGTTCCCGGTATGCTTCGATGCGATCCACATTTTCTTCGCGGAAACGGGCACTGCGATGTTTGACTTCCTTTTCCAGCTCCTGTAAAACCGCCAGGCCGAATTCCGGTTCAGTGTCGATGGCAATGGTACGGAAATTGGCCAGCTTTGCATCCGCATAGCACTTGAACTCAATGCCACGCTTGAAGTCCAACAGATACAGCTGCACGTCCTCTGCGTTGTAGTGGAGCAGTGTACTCATGATGATCGTATGCAGCATGTTGCTCTTGCCCGCACCGATATTGCCTGCCACCATAGCATGGAAGGGACGCTTTTTGCCGCCGCGGTTCACGCCGCCCAGCTGGAGCAATACTGGTTTATTGGCACCCTCCAGACCGATAGGTACGCAGATTCCGTTTCTGGCATCGTAGTGGAACCAATAATCCGGGCGATTCAGGAGGTCCTCACTCACTTCATCGTAGGTAACTACGATCCGTTCCGCTTCCTGGATACCGCGGCGGAGCGTATCGATCACCGACTGTGCCTTTTCGCCATCCGCGCCGGGCAACGGCCGGTACTGCAGCAGGTTGTCGCCCACCATATAGTCGGTATACAGGACTCCTTGTTTGGTACTGATACGATGCATCTGTCCAAAGATCTTAGCCAGTTCCGGCGGGCAGCCGGGCGAATCCAACTCCGATACATCCCCGGCAAGGATGGTAAACACACCATTCTGCGGCCCCTTGTTGATTATGCTTTCCAAGCTGTCCAATGCACGCTTGGTAAAGTGGCGCGGGAAGTCCATTACAATCAGGAAGCGCAACGGCTCCGCATTTTTGCCAGCCGAGGCATTGTATTCGATAATGTCCCTATACCGTCCCTGTAAGCACCGCTGGATGACATCCTCCGTGTGATCCACAATTGCCTGCAAGCGTTCTTCGATGCGGTCTTCATTGCTCCAGATATGGGTATCAATGATCCGCTCGTCGATTTCACCCAGGCGGCTGAAAATGGCAAAAGTAGTGCCGCGGTCCAGCGGATCGATGAAGGTAAAGCGAACCTTGCCACAGGGAATACGCATCAGCAGCTGCATTACCAGCCCACGCAGGATTTCCACGATCCTCTGCCGGTTGGAGGCATCGTATTCAAACAGAGTGGATACCTTCTCGTCCGTAAACCGGTATCCGTAGGGAACTACCAGTTCCTGGGCACTGTCCGAATCATTTTTTGCGAAAGCGAACTGCTTGTTCAGGATTTCTTTCTTTACCGAGTCTTTCTCCTGGGCAGATGTGTCATACACAGCGTATCCCAGTTCAAATCCTTGAGGCAGCTCCTTGGCAGGCTGGAAAGTATCGTAGTCAGCCATCATCTGGTTCAGGGCCGCATATTGTTTTGCCTGAACATGTGGCTGAACTTCCTCCCGGACAGTCTCCACCAGATTTTGCTGAGCACGCTCGATTCTGGTTTTTTCCTGTTCCCTGCAGGTTTCGCGCTGCTCATCCCGCAGATTCGCCGCTTGCGCCCGTTCCTGTTCATACTTCTGCAAGCATCGGCTGATCTCATCGTTGCACTGCTGCAAAGCCGCCTTTCTCATGGCGTTTGCCTGTTGCTCTATACGTGTGTACAGCGTACAACTGCCATCATACATGCCCAGGATTTTTTGAACGTCATCTGGAATCTTGAGGTTTTTCAGGTGAGTCTGCTCTTGCCGAAGCAAGTCCACACTGTCATTTTCCTCCAGTTCAAGGGGCGCAGGGCTGCCATACTGCGCCGCTGCGGACATGGCCTGTGCGACCTGTGCCCTAATCCGTTTGGCCGTTTCCAAGCAGGCATCGGCTTTTCTGTTCCAAGCACTGCTGCGCTCGCGAGCTTCTTTTTGCCCTTTTTCCGCCGCGCTTTCCAATTGTTTGCTCTTGTTTGAGAAGACAGAATTGGCCTCCCGCTCCTGCTCCCGCCGCATACGCTCGATTTCTTCCATACGCTGGTCATACGCCGCAAACCTTTCGTCCAGATTCTGCAACATATGGATCATGCTCTGGAAATCAAACAACATCGGTCGTTCTGCCATAAAACACCTCCGAGAAATATGATAATTTTGTCTATATTTTTCCAAACAGTTCACACATATTTCATATATATTCTATTATAGACGCTTTCCTTCCTTCGTCAAGATTTTCAAACGAAAACAATAACAAATTGCATTACATTCTATATTACATTCTATATAATCTATTTTTAAACCTTTTTTCTTGTAAAAGGCAGCAAATAAGACAATTTTTTCAGCTTTTTACGTCTTTCCGCCCCCCGGAATCACTTCCGAACCGATTCTCCCCGGAATTGACACACAATGTATCCAAATATCTTAGTCCCGTTCAACACACGTTGTTTTGTTGGGGCCACCAATATTTTACTGATTGCAGGTTTCTTATCAATTACTTCAGCATATATCAGTGATAAAAAGCAATCCCTTTTTAATGAACTTCAAAGACACACAACAATCGACTTAATAAGGCTTCCTTTCAGTTTATCATATATGTTAAAAAGCGATGCATATAACAGTCAATAAAAAACACTGTCGTATTTGTGCATTTTGTCGAGCATTGTTCAAGCATACCGAAGCCAAGCTCCGGCATTTTCGCATACAAAAAGGATTCAGCCAGGAACAGCTGGCCCTGAGTTGCGACCTGAATGTCAACACCATCGGCATGATCGAACGCGGCCAGAAGAATCCCACCATCTACACCCTGCAAAGAATCTGTGACGGGCTGGACATTACCTTGGCCACCCTGTTTTTGTATGAGGACCGCACCGACACTGCCACTGAGGAATCCATCCAGCGCATCGAAACGGTGCTGCGGCAAATTCCCCAGCGGGATGTAGAGCGCGTGGCCCGCATTGTGGAAGAACTGGCCAGCTTCGGTCAATAAGAAAAAGCAAGTCCTGCGTTTTGGTGAAAAGCACAGGACTTATTTCTTTACAGAATCATTCCCAGGCGCATCACCAAGTCTACCGCCAGATACAAGCCCCCAAGCCAGAGCAGTGGCAGTCCCCAGTGACCGCCCTTGCCGTGGGAAATCTTGGGCCAACGCAGGCACCACCGAAAATTCAGGATTGCCGCCACCAGAATGCAAAGTCCAATTCCCAGCGCTCCCATCCGAAACAGAAACATACTATCCTGTGCCGCTCCATAACTGACCAATCCATGAGCCGCCACGTACAACACAGTCAGAGGCAGATAGCTTCGCAGAGCTTGCCGCCACACTCCATGCCACAGAAGCCACAAAGGCCCCAGCAGCAAAGCTCCGTCGCTGAAATCCGTTTCCAGGATCCGATCCCCTTGCCGCACCATACAATCGTATACCTTATTTGTGCCTTTCATACTGTATCTCCTTTTTGGATGTGTTGTACTTCTTTTGTGTGTTCATCATAGCAATTGCCCATGGACAGACGCTTGTCCATGGGCAAAACAATTTTATCAGACGGATGCACCAGCCCTTTCTGACCACCATCTGACCACTCCTTCTTCCCAGTCGGTTCCGATTGTCGTTTTTTACGCTCCAACATTCTTTTATAACCACCACAAACAGCGCCGGAAGTTGTGCACACTACAC
>DSTMR04002__coassemble_1047_pt1 | contig 22854 bp, 27 predicted proteins | sample DSTMR04002__metabat2_high_PE_036 | metagenome-assembled genome bin DSTMR04002
GATTTCGAGTCGAGCTCGTTATGACCGCTTCGATACGTCTCCATTTAATGATTATTCAATTTTTGGGGCAAATAACATGATTTCGAGTGCGGACCCTTCAACCACTTGGGTACATCTCCATATAAAATTCCCGTGAAAGGAACTTTTTGCGAGTAATTTTTGTTTTCTGAAAAATCCTTAGAACAACCGTTAGAACCAGGGCTGCCTTAGAACCGCCCCAAACCCGGAAACCCGCGGTCTAGAGCCATTTTTAGAAGCTCGGCTTCCCAAATTCCGGGAAAATTTCGAGTGCGGCTCCTGCAACCGCTTGGGTATGTTTTCTCCGATTCTTTCTCGTCAGAGGAGAGGTTCGCCTTTTGTTTATCTTAGAAATATCTGGTATGCCATAGGCTGAACACATGAGGCGCGGAGTGAGTTCCATGGGGGAAGTAACTCTCCAAACGACCGTGATTTTCCGCGGTTTTGCCCCAGTGCCGCGTTGCAAAACCAGGACCTGTATCGATGACAGGCTGGGAAAAGGTGAAAACTACGCGCTCTTTATTTTATTCTGGAATGTTGGAAAAGTCAAGGTTTTTTCAGGAACAGTTGACACACCCTGTGCTTTAAGGGTAAAATAGGGGAGAAATCCCATTACCCACGAAGGGTGCCGCTTTCTGTCCAGAGGAGAAGGCTGCGCCTTCTGAAAGGAAAGAGGGTCTTTTTTATGGAAAGAAAAACAGGCGCTATGAGGCGCGTTATGGCTTTGTGTCTGAGCCTGCTGCTGGTGTTGGTTTCTGCAGCCGGCTGCTCCCAGGTGGACGACCTTGTGTCCGGCGTAACGGCCACAGGAGAGTTTCCTGTGGATGTAAACGGTGTCACCATCTCCGCCCGGCCCACCCATGCGGTGGTGCTGTCCCCCAGTTTGGCAGATGTACTTTTGGCTTTGGGGTACGAGACACAGCTGGCAGGCGCCAGCGATCAGTGCACCCAGTCCGGCCTGGAAGAACTTCCCAAAGTCTCCGTGGAGGATGCGCAGGGCATCATCGACCTGCAGCCCGATCTGGTGCTTTTAGATGGGGACAGCAGCCTCAGCCGTGCCGCCCTGGAGGAGGCTGGGATCCCCGTGCTCTCGGTGGAGCCTGCCACGGACCGCTCGGATTTTGAGCGGCTCTACTCCCAGGTGTCCTCCGCCTTTGCAGGGGACGGCGCCGGTTACGACGCGGGTATTGCAGCAGCCCAGGATATTTTTATCACGTTGGACAACATCAACCGGATCGTTCCTCAGGACAAAATCACCACCGCCTGCTATTTGTACGACCTGGAGTCCAGCGCCGTAACCGGGGACATGTTTGGAAGCACCATTCTGTCCTATGCCGGGGTGACCAATGTGTTTGACAGCCTCAGCGGCGGCGTGTATGACTTTGAAACCTTGGAGATCGCCAACCCCAACCTGATCTTCTGTGCGCCTGGTTTAAAGGAGCAGATTGAGAGTGACAGCCGCTTTGCGGACTTCCAAGCGGTGCAGCAGGACAAAGTGGTGGAGATGGACCCCAGCCTGATGTCCTGGCAGGGACGTACGGTGGTGGAAGCTGCCTATGAGATCAGTGCGGCTGCGTATCCCGAGCTTTTGGAGGAGTCTTCTCCCGAAGTGGACCCTGCAAGTGAGATTGACTCCCAGGTGAGTTCTGCTCTGGAAGAGGAGGAGCAGCTGGCCCAGTATGGCACCTTGGAAGAAGGGAATACAGGCGACCAAGTGCTGGCTATGCAGGAGCGCCTGGCAGAACTGGGCTACCTGACGGCGGAGTACGACGGCCATTACGGCGCCACCACCGCAGATTGTGTCAGCCGTTTCCAAAGTGCTAACGGATTGGAAGCCACCGGCATAGCAGACCCCGCCACGCAGCTTGCCCTGTTCAAAGAGGGGGCTTTGCGGGAGGATGGGACGCCTTTGCCGGAAGAAACGGGGGAAAGTTCTTCCAGCACAGCCGGCGAGAGCTCTTCCTCCAGTTCCGGAGAGGACGCCGGCGCTTCGGAGAGTTCCAGCCAGCCGGAGTCTTCCTCTAGCTCTTCTTCGGAGGGCTCTTCGTCGTCCAGCGGGTCGGAAAGCTCTGCTTCTGCCTGAGCGGTTTTTTAGAGGAGCTGGGAAAGCGCAGAGGTTCCAGGCAGCCTGGAGTGTCCTCAAAGAAACATAAGAACTGTGTCCGTTCTAAGAGAAGGGTTCTCTCCTCTCTTGGGAGAGCGCGCTGCGGAGCTGTTTCCGCAGCGCGCTTTTTTGTTGCCGGAGATTTTGGAGGGATCCTCCCGGAAAAGCCAGGGAGAAGGAACAGAGCCGCCCCGGCGAAAGGAGGGAGAAAATGGGGAAAACCACCTTTACACTGAAAAACTCCCCATGCTATAATAGAGGGCAATCCTGCCAGGCAGGACAAACCAGGCCCGGACGCCGGGCGGAGGGGAAGAGAGAAGTATGGCAGTTTTTACCAAGGACAAGTCCTTTTACCGAACCTTGATCGCTTTGGCGATTCCCATTTCCCTGCAAAACCTTGTGACCTTTGCAGTGAATTTTGCGGACAACTTGATGATTGGCTCTCTGGGGGACAACGCCATTTCCGGCGTCTACGTGGGCGGCCAGCTCCAATCGGTGCTGCAGATGTTTGTAGGCGGCATTGAGGGCGCCATTTTGATTTTGGCGGCCCAGTACTGGGGGAAAAAGGACACCGCCAGCATTCGCAAAGTGGTGTCCATTGGGGTGAAGTTTGCCCTGGCAGTGGGCATCTTGATGAGCTTGCTGGCGGTGAGCTTCCCGGAAGAGGTGATCCGGATCTTCACAAAGGAGGCGGGCGTCATTGAAGAGGGCGCGGCCTACGTGCAGATTGTGGGCTTTACCTATCTGTTCTTTTCCGTCTCCCAGGTGATGATCGCCTCTATGCGCAGTGTGGAGACGGCGCGCATCGGATTGTATATCTCCTGCATGGCCTTGGTGGTCAATGTGTGTTTGAACTACGTGTTTATTTTCGGGCACTTCGGGTTTCCTGCCATGGGGGTCCGGGGGGCGGCCTTGGCCACGCTGATTTCCCGGATTATGGAGATGTGTGTGGGCATTTTCTACGTATTTGTGGTGGATAAAAAACTGCGGTTCGGCGTAAAGGACCTGCTCCACACCGACCGCCAGCTGCTGCGGGACTTTGTTCGCTACGGCCTGCCGGTGATTGGAGGCCAGGTGGTGTGGTCGATCAACACCTTGGCCAACACCAAGATTCTGGGCTACTACAGCGCGGGAGTCATAGCCGCCGCCAGCATCACGGGCATGCTGCACAACCTGATCTACGTGTGGATGAACGGCCTTTCCTCGGCGGTGGGGATCATCACCGGCAAAACCGTGGGAGCGGGCTTGTATGACAAGATGAAGGAGTACTCCAAAACCGTGCAGATGATCTTCCTCTTTGTGGGACTCCTCTCCGGGGCGGCTGTGTTTTTGACCCGGGACGGCTTTATTTCCCTGTACAACGCCAGCCCCGAGGCCCAGGAGTATTCCCGCCAGTTTATCAATGTGATCTCCATCACCATCATCGGTACCTGCTACCAAGCGGCCTGCCTGTTCGGCCTGGTGAAGTCAGGCGGAGACATCTCCTTTGTGTTTAAAAACGACACCATCTTTGTGTTCCTGGTGGTGATTCCCTCGGCGCTGATCGCCATGTGGCTGGGGGCCCCGCCTTGGGTGGTGTTTGCCTGCTTAAAGTGCGACCAAATTTTAAAGTGTTTTGTGGCAGTGGTAAAAATCAACCGGTATAACTGGATGAAGAATCTGACCCGGGACACTTCCGGAGAAGGGGAGAAAGGACTGACAGATGGTACGTAACCGTTTACAAGTGCGAGGGGCCGCTTTGCTGATGCTCACCGCTTTGATCTGGGGCACCGCCTTTGTGGCCCAAAGCGTGGGCATGGACTACTTGGGGCCCTGCGCCTTTACTGCCACCCGGAACTTCATTGGCTGCGTGGCCTTGCTGCCGGTGATTGCCTTTGCCTCCCGGCTCCGCGGCTCTCAGCCGGAGCGGGGACAAGAGGCCGCTGCACCGGGCAGGAAAGCCCTGTTTGGGTGGGGAGCGGCCTGCGGGCTGCTGCTGGGAACCGCCACCCTGCTGCAGCAGGCGGGCATGCAGACCGCCTCCCCGGGGAAGGCCGGGTTTTTAACGGCGCTGTACATTGTCATTGTGCCGGTGCTGGGCGTCTTCTTGGGGCGGCGGCCCGGTTTGCTGGTGTGGGCCGGCGTGGTGCTGGCTTTGCTGGGCGCCTATTTGCTCAGCGTGAAGGGCGGGGCAGGCATTGCCCAGGGGGACTTGTTGGTGATCGCCAGCGCGGTGGTGTTTTCCCTCCACATCTTGGTGATCGACTTTGCCCCCGCCTCCCTGGACGGAGTGAAGCTCTCCTGTGTGCAATTTTTGGTGGCGGGGATTTTTTCCTTGGTGCTGGCGATGCTCTTTGAAACCTTTTCCTTTTCGGACATCCTTTCTGCCTGGGTGCCCCTGCTTTACACCGGCGTGGTGTCCAGCGGGGTGGGGTATACCCTGCAGATCTTGGGCCAGCGCACGGTTAACCCTACGGTGGCTTCCCTGATTTTAAGTTTGGAGTCGGTTTTCGCTGCTTTGGCGGGGTGGGTGCTGCTGCGTCAACCTCTCTCCCCTCGGGAATTGGTGGGCTGCGTGCTGGTGTTTGGCGCGGTAGTTTTGGCGCAGCTCCCGCAGAAAAAACGAAAGTGAAATCTTTTTCGTGCAACCCCATGGACTTTTTGCTCTCTATGGGGTAAGATGAAAGAAGAAACTGGGGAAAGGTTGTGGATGTACATGCGGATTTTAGAAACCAAAAATTACGAAGAAATGAGCGCGCTGGCGGCGGACATCATCGGGGCGCAGGTGCTTTTGAAACCTCGTTGTGTGTTGGGGCTTGCCACGGGGTCTTCCCCCATTGGCACCTACCAAAAGCTGATTGAGGCATACCGCCAGGGCCGCCTGGATTTTTCCCAGGTGCGGACGGTGAACTTGGATGAGTACTGCGGCCTGACCGGGGACAATCCCCAAAGCTACCGGTACTTTATGGATCATCAGCTGTTTTCGCAGGTGAATATCCCCCGGGAGAACACCTTCCTGCCTGACGGCATGGCCCAGGATATGGAAGAGGAAAGCCGGCGGTACGAGGCTTTGGTGGCCAGTTTGGGAGGCGTGGACCTGCAGCTGCTGGGCATTGGGCACAATGGGCATATCGGCTTTAACGAGCCCACAGACAGTTTTCCTCCCACCGTGCATCAGGTGGAGCTGACAGAGAGCACGATTCAAGCCAATTCCCGGCTGTTCGACCGGATTGAAGACGTCCCCACCCAGGCCATCACCATGGGCGTGGGAACCATCCTGAAGGCGGATAAGATTTTGCTGATTGCCGGCGCGGATAAGAAATCCATTGTGGAGGAAGCGCTTTACGGCAAGGTGACCCCTCAAGTGCCCGCCTCCGTGCTGCAGCTGCACCGGGATGTGACCGTAATCACCTGCCGGGAGGGTTGAGAGTGCCCCTCCGCCGGCGGCTCAATCCGGCCTGTGCCGGGGAAGGGAGATCTGTATGAGCAAAACAAGGCGCTGTCTGCTGGATCTTTGGATAGCCGCCTGCTGCGTGGGCCTGGGGCTTTTTTTGCCCTGGGCTTTTCGTTGGGTGGAAAACGGGGAAGCGGTGCTCCTGCTGTTGCAGCTGCCCGTGCTGTTGTGCGGCATGCTCTGCGGGCCGGGGTACGGCCTTTCCTGCGGCATGCTCCTTGCTTTGCTGCCCCGGCTGCTGCCAGGGGTCCAGGTGGCGGCACTCTCTACCGCTCAGCTGTGGGAGCTTGCCCTCTACGGCTTTTTGGCAGGGTTTCTCACCTGTCTGCTGGCAAACACTCCCGGCGTGGTCAATGTGGGCGTCTCCCTGGTAGGATCCATGCTGTTGGGAAGAGTGTTTTACGGCCTTCTCAACGCCTTTGTCTTTGTGCCGGGGTACACCTGGAGCCTGTGGCTGCAGGAATCTTTTGTGGTATGCCTGCCGGGAATCGTGCTGCAGCTGGCGGTGATCCCCTTGGTGACGCTCGCCCTGCGCCGGTGCGGCGTGGCGGAGAGGCCGTAGAAGGAAAACAGGAGACACAAGTTTTTGACGGATGCCTGCTTTGTTTCCTGTAGATAGATATCCCCATCCCGCGAGGTTTCTCCATAGAAAAGGACACCCAAGCGTTGCGCTTAGGTGTCCTTTTTCTTTTTTAACTCTGAATCGGCTGTGCCGGAAGGTCAGTCTCGCAAAATGACGCCGTTGCCGTCGTACATGCGCGAAGGGGAGGCGCAGAGGAGAAGCACGCCTTCTACAAATCCCCAGATCGCAATGGCTATGGTGGCCATGCCGCAGGTAAATACCCCGCCCACCAGGGCGACGATGAGCTGCACCACACCCCGGGAGGTAAAGCCCAGGTAGAAATTGTGTACGCCCAGGCAGCCCAAAAGAATGCCCAACAGGCCGGCGGCCAAGCGGCTTTTCTGGTTGTAACCCACAGGAGGTACGTTATACTGAGGCGGGTAATAGGGCTGTTGGGTGGGCTGCCCGTATTGGGGCGGCTGGTAGTTTGGGCCGCTGTACTGGGTTTGGTTGTATTGAGGCACCCCATATTGCGGTGCGCCATAGGGCGGGATCGTTTCGTAAGAGGGCTGCTGGGGGGTCGGTTCCGCCTGGGAGGGATCCGGCGCTCTGGGAGGTTCCGGAGAGCGGAAGGGGTCCCCTTGGAAGGGATCCTGGTTTTCGTCAGGATCCAGGGTCAGATGAGGGGTTCCCGTCCCATAGGGAGAACTGGCCCCTGCAGAGGGGGCGCCGGGGGCTTCCTGGTAGACAGGAGCTTCCGGCTGCGGGGGCGCCGGTTCCGCCTGGGGCCTCTCCTCTTGGGGAGAGGGCGTGTGCGCAGGCTGCGGAGCCGGGTCCTGGAAATCCTGGGATTGCTTGTTTTCGTAATCTGTCATAGTAGTCTCCTTTTCCAGAATGTCAATCCTTCAAGAATACGCCGTTTGCGTCGGTGTTGATGCGGCCGTCCAACAGTTTTACGCCGTCTACAATGCCCCAGATGAACATGATAATGGCGCCGATGCCGCAGGTGAACAAGGTCAGCAGCAGCTGCAAAAGGCCCCGGGAGGTGTTTCCCAAGTAGAAGCTGTGAATGCCGTAGGTGCCCAGAAGAATGGCCAGAATGCCGGCGGCCACACGGCTCTTTTGCACATAGCCGGGAGGGGGGTCCATGCCGGCCTGGGGCTGATATTGCGGAGGATTGTACATGGGCTGCTGCCCGGAATTTTGGTCGTAGTTGTAATAGTCAGGCATAGAGTACCATTCCTTTCCCAAGCCTTTCCCACAGAAAGTAAGGACGTGGAGGCCTGCTCTGTTCCAAGTGGGTTTCTCTCTTTGAGTCTATCTTACACTAGCGCCTTTTGAAATGCAAGACAGGCGGGGGGAATGTAAGATAAAATTAAAGACTGAAAGATTTTTGAGAGAAATTCTCCTTTTGCAGGGGATTGCGGGGACAGGGAACGCCCGCTTTTACGGAGGTTGGACGTAGGGAAAAGACGCGGCCTAAAGGCCCTGAGCAAGGCCCGCGCCGGCTGCCAAAAAATATTTTTAAAAAATTTTTTGAAAAGTTGTCCTCAACAGGACAACTTTTTCCGTTTTTTGCGGGTAGGATGGAAGGGGTTTTTGAAAAGACCTTTTCCAGAAAGGAGGAAACGATGCTGGGATTCCGAAAAAAGGCCCCCTCCCAGGTGGCCGTAAGTGTGCAGACCCGGCCGGAGGAGGCGTTTCATCTGGCCCGGGGGGCTCCCCCAGGCCCGGGAGAGCGCAGCCTGTATCGGGCGCTGCGGGAAAACGTGCCCCTCATTGACGCTTCGATCTCCAAGCTGCGGCGGCTGTTGGGGGCGTTTCAAGTGGAATGTCCCCAGGAGGAGGCCCAAGAACGCCTGCGGGAGTTCTTGGAAACGGTGCAAGTGGGACCTGCGGAGCAGGGGATCGACGCGTTTTTGGGGGTGTATTTTGAACAGCTGCTGACCTACGGCAACGCCGTGGGAGAAATGGTCCTCTCCGGGGGACAGGTGGCGGCGCTGTACAACGCCTCCTTGGACTGGGTGGAGCTGGAGCAAAAGGGCCCCTTGGAGGTGCAGGTCTCCGTGTGGGGAAAGGAGGGAAAGCGGCTGTGCCCCTACCCCCAGCTCTTGCTGCTCTCCGCCCTGCACCCGGAAGCGGGTTCCCTGCGGGGCACTTCTCTGCTGCGGGGGCTGCCCTTTGTCAGTGAGATCCTTTTAAAGATCTACAAGACCTTGGGCGTCAACTGGGACCGGCTGGGCAACGTGCGCTTTGCCGTCACCTGCAAACCGGACCCCTCTGGGCTGTACGCCGGGGAGCGGGCGCGCCAGTTGGCGGGAGAGTGGCAGCGGGCCATGCGTTCCGGAGAGGTCAGCGATTTTGTGGCAGTGGGGGATGTGTCCATCCAAGCTATTGGGGCGGACAACCAGATTTTGGACAGCGAGGTCCCCGTGCGGCAGATGTTGGAACAGATTGTGGCCAAGCTGGGAGTGCCGCCCTTTTTGCTGGGGCTGTCCTGGTCCTCTACGGAGAGAATGTCCAGCCAGCAGGCGGACATGCTCACCAGCGAGCTGGACGCCTACCGGCGGGTGCTCACCCCGGTGCTCCGGAAGATCTGCCGCACCTGGCTGGCCCTGGAAGGGTATGAACCCCAGTGCCGCATTGTGTGGGAGGAGATCACCATGCAGGACGAGGTGGACCATGCCAACGCCCGCTATTTGACCGCCCGGGCCAGGCAGCTGGAACAGGGAGAGGAGGATCTATGAAAGAAGGGTTGGTGCAAAAATCGGCGGCGCCGCCAGAGATGGAGAAGATCAACCGGTACACCCGCCGGCCCTACAGCCCGGAGGAGGTGTACACCTTTTCCCTGGTGCTGTGCGACAACGAGGTGGACCGGGACTTTGAGCGCTTTTCCCGAGAGGCTCTGGAGGGCCTGCGGGAGCTGTTTCGGGGAAAGACCTTGCTGTTTGACCACCAGCGCACGGCGGCAGGGCAGACCGGCCGCATTTACGACACCGGTTTGGAGGAGGACCCTGGGTGGATCACCCAGGCGGGGGAACCGTACACCCGGCTGACGGCGCGGGCCTATCTGCCCCGCACGGAGAAAACCCGGGAGACCGTGGAGCTGATTGAAAGCGGCATCTTAAAGGAGGTCAGTGTGGGATGCTCCATGAAGCGGTCGGTGTGTTCCCTGTGCGGCAAAGAGCGCTGTGAGCACGTGAAGGGCCGGACTTACGGTGGGAAGGTCTGCCACCGGGTGCTGTGCGATCCGGCGGACGCCTACGAGTGTTCCTTTGTGGCGGTGCCGGCCCAGCGGGCGGCAGGAGTTGTAAAGTACTACGAAGGAGGAAGGGCAATGGACTATGAAAAGTGTTTGGAAGCTGCGGGGGCCGAAGGCCTGCGGCTGACCGGGGAGCAAACCCGGGAGCTGGCCGGACAGATCAAGGCCTGGAAAGAGGAGGCCCGCTGGGGAAGGTCCTACCGGGAAAAGCTGCGGGGGCAGGTGCTCAAGTGCAGCGCCCTGCTGCAGCCGGACTTGCCCCGGGCGGTGATGGAGTCGGCCCTGCAGGGGCTCACCGTGGAGGAGCTGTCCACTATGGCGGAAACCTACGAAAAGATGGCCGGGCGGAAGTTTCCCCTGCGGCCACAGCTGGCGGGGGAGCCCGCGCCTGGAGAAGCCGGAGAAAACGGAGCCTTTCAAATTTAAGGGCGGAGCGAGAAAGGAGAAGAGTGTATGAAGGTATCGTATGAAGGTGTAGCGGAACAGGTGGCCACTTTCCAAGTGGATACCACCGACACAACCATGCTGACCCCCGGGGCGGCTGTGGCCCTTTCGGGAAACGGGACCGTAAAGGCCTGCCCTGCCAGTGCAACCCCTGCCGGGGTGGTGCGCAGCGTGGAAAACGGGATGGCGGCCGTGCAGGTGGCGGGGTACATGCGTTTTCCTTGCGCGGAGGCCATGACAGTGGGGTATGCCCAGCTGGCCTTGGACTCCAGTAAAAAGCTGGCGGCCGGCAGCACAGGCCGGGGCGGCTTGGTGACCGATGTGGACGGGGATACAGACACCTGCGGCGTGATTTTCTGCTGAGCGAAGGAGGAGCAATATGGCAAATTTTGAAGGGATCTCTCTGGAAAAGGGCATGTATGCCGTGCCCGGCAAAAGTTTTACCCAGGTGTTGGAGGAGCTGGACCATTCGGACCAGTACCGGGGCACCTCTCTGGAGGGGCTGGACGCCTACCAGCGGCAGCTCAAGCGCTTTGACATCAAGGTCAGCGGGCCCGGTTCCAGCACGGTGGAGAAGTTCTTTTCCGCCGCCGGGAGCGCGGCCCTGTTCCCGGAATATGTGGCCAGAGCTGTGGCCCAAGGTATGGAGAAAAACAACAAGGTGACGGATTTGGTGGCTACGGTCACCCGGATTGACGCCTTGGACTACCGGGGCTTGGATGCGGAAAGCGAGGACGAGGGAAGCGTCCCTGTGGTGGCGGAAGGGGCCAAGCTGCCCCAGACCGCCATCCGCACCAGCAGCGGCCTGGTCCGGCTTCGGAAGCGGGGCCGGGTGCTGAGCACCTCCTACGAGGCGCTGCGCTACCAGAAGCTGGATCTGCTCACAGTAACCCTGCGGCAGATCGGCGCCTACATGGCCGCCGCTTTGAATCAGGACGCGGTGAACACGCTGCTGGAGGGGGATGGCAGCAAGGCGGGCATCTCTTTTACTGCCAGCACCTCCCTGGCCTATGAGGACTTTCTAAAGCTTTGGGGAAGTTTGGCCCCCTTCGAGCTGAACACCCTTGCAGCAGGGACAGAGGGCATGCAGAAACTGCTGCAGATCACGGAGTTTAAAGACGCCCAGGCGGGGCTCAACTTCCAGGGGACCGGTAAGCTGTGCACGCCCTTGGGGGCGACTTTGGTGCACATCCCGGGCATGGAGAGCGGAAAGATTGTGGGCCTGGACAAAACTGCCGCTTTGGAAATGGTGCAGGCGGGAGACATTGTCACAGAGTATGACCGGCTGATTGACCGGCAGCTGGAACAGACAGCCATCAGCGTGACAGCCGGTTTTGCCCGGCTGTACACAGGGGCTGCCCACGGGGTGAGCTACACCGCCGCGTAAGGAAAGGAAAAACAGGAAGTTCTCGCGTTGGGGAGTGCGGGAACGGGTGTGTGGGTGGGTTTGCAAAAGCCCCTCTCCAGGGAGGGGGAAAGGAGAAAACTGTGAAACTGAACAGAACGGCAGTAGAGCAGGCGTTTGCCCAATACAGCGGGGAGACGGCAGACGGGGAAGGCACGCCCCGGCAGGTCCTCTGTGCGGCCCTCTGTGCCCAGTGCGCCCAACAGGTGGAAGCGCTGGTGCGTCCGGAGCTGACCCAAGAGGAGGAGGCCCCATGGCAGGGAGCGCTGGAAGCTTTGGCCGGGGCAGAGGCTTTTTACCAGCTGCTGCTGACAGAGGAGGCCTCCGCGCCCCAAAGCCTCTCTGTGGGGGAGGTTGCCGTCTCTCGGGGGGCGGGCAGCGAACGGGCCGCTGCTTTGGCGGCGGAAAAGCGCAGGGCGGCTTCCCCTGCCCTGCGGGAGGAACACTTCTTTTTTGGCGCTGTGGGAGAGGGGTGACACTGTGAGGGTACGAAGTGATACTTGGTTTCGTCCGGTGGGCAAGGTCACATTGACCTGTCAGGACGGCACCCAGGTGCAGGGCGTGGGCGCCGTGTACCCCTGGCGCGAGGAAAAGGCCGACCTGTGGGGAAAGCGGCCCCATCTGCTGGGGACCTTGACGGCCCCCTTGTACCGGTTTGTGGGAAGCTTTCCGGAAGCTCCGGAGGCCAGAGGGGCCAAGCTCACCCAGGGGGAGAACTCCTACCGGGTGCTCCGTTGGGAGCCGTTGACTTTGGGGGGCAGGCGCCTGGGGGAGAGGGCCTTGCTGGAAAGGTGGGAAGAAACCCATGGATGACTTGTTGGAGCAGGTGTTGGCGTGTTTTCGGGAAGAGGTGCCCGAAGTGGAGTTCCGCCGGGGCAGCGCTTCCGGCTGGGGCACCCGGCTGCTGACGGTCCCCGTGGTCAGCGGGGAGGTGCTTTCCCAAAGGCAGGAGGGGGACAGCCGGGAGACGGTTTTACAATTTTCCCTGTTTTCGGTGGAGCGGGAGCAGGGGGAAGAGCTGCTCTCCACCTTGTGGAGCCTGCTGGCGGAGCACTTTCCAGGCTGCGCCTGTTTGGAACGGGGCGACGGGGCGGTGGATTCTTGGACCGGACTGCCCCTGCTGGCGTTTCGCGCGGTGTTTGGCGGCCCGGAGGACGGGCAGGGAGTTCCCCTGCTGCTGGGGGGCAAGGAGTGCCGGGCGGCAGCCGTGAAGGCGCAAACTGTCCATACGGGAGAGCCGTTGGTGGCCGTAGGGGAGGAAACTCCCTTTGCCTGGCGGAACACCGGCGCGGCCTATCAGGTGGAGCTGCAGGGCATGTCCACCCAGGGGCTGGAACGGTTGGCGTCTTTCTCGGCGGAAATCGGGGATCGGGTGTACACCGGCTGCCGGTGGCGCCAGCTGGAGCAGCCCTGGGGAAAGGCGGTTTTTACCGCGCAAAACTGTGAGGAACAGGGGGAATGAGCTTGGCAGAGAAGACGGACCGGGAGCTGGCAGAGGAGGTTTCCCGCCAGGTGGAACGGGACAGCCGGCGGTACCCGGCGCCCCTTTGAGAGAGAAAGGAGAGAGGCAGATGCGGCTGATGGGCATGCGGTTCCGGGACTTCACCTGGAAGGATAACCCGGTGGATTTGCAGGTGAAAGCGGCGCGCCGTGTGGCGGAGAAAAAAATCCCCTACGGGCAGACCCAGGTGGAGGAGGTGGGGCAGGAGCGGCGCAAGGTCTCCGGAAAGGGCTACTTTGCCGGAGAGGATTGCATGGAGCGATGGAACGATCTGCAGCAGGTGTTCTCCCAAGGGGGGCCGGGGCTGCTGCAGCTGCCGGGGCTCTCCCCCTTTTGGGCGGTGATGGATGCCTTGGAACTGGAGGGCGTTTCCGGCAGGGATCTGGTGCGCTATGGCTTTTCCTTTACGGAGTGGACAGCCCAGGAAACCTATGCCGGAACTGGCGTCCACTGGGCCCAGGAAGGGGAGAGCCTGTGGGACTATGGGGCGCGCTGGAACAGGCCGGTGGAGGAACTGGTGGCCTGCAACCCCCACATTTCCGACATTGACTGGCTGCAGCAGGGAGAGAAGGTGGTGGTTCCATGACCTTTTGGGGAGAACGGGAGGACGGCACCAAGCTGCTTTTAGGAGATCCCCAGGAAGTGCAGCTGCTGTACGATGCAGACGCGCCTGCCAGCCAGCTGCTGGCTGTGTTTCCGTGGGAGAATCTCTGGGGGCCTCTTGTGCGCGTGTGGGTGTATGGAGAGAAAGAGGTGCTGTTTGGCGGCGTGGTGGATGAGCAGACGTCCTTTTGGGAGGAGGAAGGCAAACGGGTGGAACTGGTTTGCCGCAGCTGGGAAGGCGTCCTGTTGGACAACGAGGCGCAGCCCGGCACCTGGCGCGGTCCCTCTTTGGAAAGTCTGTGGCGCTTGTATATACAGCCCTTGGGGTTCCACACCCTGGTGGGTGACCGGGAGCCAAAACCGGGAGAGTGGTGCGTGGAAAAAGGTGTGAGCTGTTGGCAGGTGCTGGCGGATTTTTGCAGGGAGTATTTGGGCACCACCCCGTATATAGACGGCGAGGGCGTCGTCCACTGTGAGGGTATCCAGCCCACCGTCCGGCAGGGGGGCGCTGTCCTTTCCGCCCAGCTGCGCCGCAGCCTCTGCAAAAGGCTCAGCGCTGTGTGGCAGCAAAGCTGCCGGGGCACCTACGACACCCCCTTTTACAATCGCCAGGCCAAGGGGGTGGTGCGGCAGAGATATGTGAGCCGGGAAAGCGGCCGAGATCCCCGAGCGCTTCTGCAGGAGGGGGAGGAGGAGTATCTTCTGCTCACCGTGGAGCTGGCGGGGGAGCATTGGCCCGTTGCCGGCCAGAGGATGGCCGTGGAGATTCCCGGGCTGGGACAGCTTCCGCCCTGTCCGGTGGTGTCCGCCCGGTATTTGCGGCGTCCGGACGGGGAGCGAACACGCTTGGTGTTACAAGGAGGAGGGCAACTATGTGGCTGACAAAACAGACGCAAACGGTCCGGCAGGCAGCTCTGGAGCGAGGGGAGGTCTCCGGCGCCGGCGCCCAGACCAGGGTGCAGGGCAAGCGAGACTACCACAATCCGGAAATGCTGTTTCCCTATGGCTTTTCCAGCGCTGCCGCAGAGGGAAAGCGGGCCATCCTTTTGGATGGGGTTTGCGCCGGCATCGCCGCCAGCCCCGATGGGGAGCTGCAGCCGGGTGAGGTCCGCCTGTACTCCGGAGGCGGGGCGGAGATCCTCCTGAAAAATACGGGCGAGGTGCGCATCAACGGACAGAGTTTTGCGCCGCCTGCGCGCTGAAAGGAGACAAGAGATGCAGTGGAAGTGGAACGGCTCCCAAGAGGCTTTGGGTGCCAACGGCCTTCCGCAGCCGGTGACGGGCCTGGAGGAGGTTTTGCAAAACGCCGCCATGGCAATCTCCCTGCGCCGGGGCGGCTTTTTGTACCAGGCTGGTCTGGGCAGCGGTTTGCGGCAGCTGGATCCCCAGGAGGAACACAGCGAAGAAAGGGCCCGGGCCCTGGCGGAAGAGGCGCTGCTGCCTCTTCTTGGGGTGCAGGTGAAGCAGGCCCAGTATGAACCTTTAGAAAACCTGTGGCACATCCAGGTGGAGACCCCGCTGGGTGCAGGGGAAATCACCGTGCCCGGAAAGGAGAGCGAGTATGGAAACCTATGACGCAATTTTGGAGAGGATGGTGGAAACCTACGAGGAGGAGAGCGGCGCCCGCGTGGAGGATGTGTCCGAAATCGGCCTGCGGCTGCGGGTGCTGGCGGGAGAGCTGTTTCGGCTGGAGACATCCCTGGATTGGCTGGAACGCCAGGCCTTCCCCCAGACAGCCACAGGCAAGCAGCTGGACCTGCACGGGGCCCTGCAGGGTGTTTTCCGAAAACCTGCGGAGCAGGCGAAAGGGACGGTGACCTTTTCCCGCTATCTTCCCTTGACCTTTGACTTGGTAGTGCCCCAGGGCACGGTGTGCGCCACCTCTGGGGAGCCGGTGATCCAGTACGAAACCACCCAGGATGGGATCTTAGAAGCGGGGGAACTGACGGTGGATGTCCCCGTAAAGGCCTTGGAGGCCGGTGCGGCTGGAAACACCGCGGCCGGCTATGTGACCACGTTGGTCAGCGCGCCGACGGGTATTCACTACGTGTCCAACCAAGGGGCCATCACCGGCGGACGGGAGGAGGAAGAGGACGAAGCCTACCGGCAGCGGATTTTAGACAGCTTGGGGCACAGCCCCAGCGGGGCAAACGGAGACTATTACCGGAAGATCGCTCTGGAGCAGGAGGGGATTACGGCGGTGCAGGTGGTGCCCCGCAGCAGCGGGGCGGGGACGGTGACCCTCTACGTGTGGGGAGAGGGCGCCGCCCCCTCGGCTTCGGTGCTGCAGGAGTTGCGGGAAAAGCTGGAAAGCGCCCGGGAAATCGGTGTGAATGTGACGGTGCAGGCCGCTACGGAAGTGCCGATGACCGTGCATATCCAGATTGAGCCGGAGCCTTCTGTGGATTTCGCCTGGGCCAAAGAGCAGGTGGCGCAGGCGATCACCGCCTACGGGGAGACCCGGCAGATCGGAGACCCCTTCTACTTGACGGATGTGACCAAAGCTGCTTTAAACGCCGCGCCCTTGGCCAAGGTGGCCTATCCCTCCTCCATGATGGATGTGGACCCCATGGTGGGCTATCGGATCACCGTGGGAACCGTACAGGTGGAGGAGATTGTATGAAGACGCAACTCCATATGAAGCAGGTGCTGGAGGCCACAGGGCTTTACGCTCTGCCCGGGGACTCTCCCACCGATTGGGAGCTGGATGCCTTTGGAACTGGGTTTGCCCAGTTGGAGGAGCGCCGGGAGAGGCTGCTGCAGGACCTGTTTCCCCAAACGGCCGGGGAGGAGCGGCTCTCCCAATGGGAGGCTCTCTTTCGGCCCCAGCCTGCCCAGGCCTCTCTGGAAGACCGGCGGGCGATGATCCAGGCTCGTTGGGCCGCAAGAGAGGAGGATTTTACCCCCCAAGGGGTGCAGGCGCTGTTGGTGGGCGCCGGCGTCCAGGGCTTGGTGCTGGAAGAGGAAGGCAGCCTAACGGTGGTGCTGGGCAAGCTGCTGGGCGTCAGCAAGGAAGAAGCCGCCCGGGAGCTAGACCAGCTGTTGCCGGCGCACCTGGCGTGGACCTGGGAGGAATCTGTCGCCTGGGTGGCTTTGGATGCTTACACCCGGCCTTTTGGGACGTGGAAAGAGGAGGGCCTCACTTGGGCCCAGTGGGACGCGATCGACCGGTCAGCGTTGGAACAGGAGGAGTAAACCATGGCGGCAACCAATCACTCTGAAAGACTGGGGCTCTCTCTGTGGGAGCAGACCGATTGCCCGGAATGGGCGGATTTTTTGCAGGACAACCAAAAGCTGGAACAGCTGGCAGGAGGGCACATCGCCAATGACGCCCTACACGTAACGGCCCAGGAAAAGCAGTTTTTATCCCAGCGCACAGCGATTGTCACCTATACGGGCACGGGAAGCGGGGCGGCCACGGTCTCTCTGCCTTTCCTGCCTCGAAAGCTGCTGGTCTCCCCAGTGGGCAAGCCCGGCATGCTGCCCCAGGAGGACGGCGCTTGGAAGGTGCTCTCCGAAGTCTGGCTGGCCGGGGAGGAGACAGCCTACGGCACCGGGGGGATCACAGTAGAAGAGGCCTCCTTGACGGCGCAATTTTCCCAGGGAGCTTTTTCGGGGGAGGCCGGGCTCTATCACGCTTTAAACGAGGCGGGCGTCACCTATGCGGTGGAGGTGGAGGCCTAGGAAGCAGGCCCCGTGCGCCTGCTGTTCCGGAGGCTGCGGGAGAAAAACGTTGACGGTCCCAGGTTTCTGTACTATGATAGGGCTGGTATGGACTCTGGAACAGAGGGAGGAACCCGCTTTGTATGAAAATGAAACGCGCCCCCAGCGGGCGCTGCTGGTCTCTTTGGACACGGGGGAATACGACGTGGAATCTTCCGTGGCGGAGCTGGAGGAGCTGACCCGTACGGCGGGGGCGGAGCCTGTGTGCATTCTGACCCAGAAGAGGCCTGCGCCGGACACAGCCACCTGCATTGGGTCCGGCATGGTGGAACAGGCGGCGGAGGTCTGCGCCCAGCAGGAGATCGATCTGCTGATTTTCGACCGGGAGCTGAGCCCCACCCAAATCCGCAATCTAGAGGGGGCGTGCCGTGTGCAGGTGATTGACCGCACCACGCTGATTCTGGATATCTTTGCCCAGCGGGCCCGCAGCAAGGAGGGCAAGCTGCAGGTGGAGCTGGCCCAGCTGCGGTATTTGCTGCCCCGCTTGGGAGGCCAGGGAACGGCGCTGTCCCGTTTGGGCGGCGGCATTGGCACCCGGGGTCCCGGCGAGACCAAACTGGAGACGGACCGGCGGCATATCCGCCGGCGGATTGGCAGCTTGAAGGAGCAGCTCAAAGAGGTGGAGGCGGCCCGAGAGGTCACCCAGCGCCGGCGCCGGAAGGACGGCACCGTTACCGTGGCCCTGGTGGGGTATACCAACGCGGGAAAGAGCACGTTGATGAACCAGCTGACCCAGGCGGGCGTTTTGGCCGAGGACAAGCTGTTTGCCACCTTGGACCCCACTGCCCGGGCGTTAAAGCTTCCCTGCGGCAAGACGGTGATGCTGATTGATACGGTGGGCTTTTTGCGGCGGCTGCCCCACCATTTGGTGGAGGCCTTTAAATCCACCTTGGAACAGGCGGCCTCGGCGGATATTTTGCTGAACGTCTGTGACGCGTCCAGCGGGGAAGCCCGGGAGCATCTGGAGGTGACGGAGACCCTCCTGCGGGAACTGGGCGCTGTGGGCAAGCCGGTGATTCCCGTGCTGAACAAGTGGGACGCGGTGGAGGACCCAGAGCTGGCGCCCCGCCTGCCCGGCGCGGTGCACATCAGCGCTTTGCGCGGAGAGGGCATGGAGCAGCTGCTGGCGGCAATCGAGGAAAACCTCCCGGAAAAGACATTCCCGGTGGAATTGCTGCTGCCCTTTTCCAAAACAGGGCTGGCCGCCCGTCTCCGGGAGGAAGGCGCCGTGCTTTCGGAAGAGTATGTGCCCGAAGGGCTGCGCATCTCCGCCCAGGTGGACAACCGCCTGTACGGCCAGGTCAAAGAGTTTCAAGTGTGACGGCGTTCCGGAAAGCGTGCTGCAGGGCTCTCCCTGGGGCGCGCTTTTTTCCTGCCCTAAGCTGTGGAAACATGCCGTGGGTTTGGAACATGTGAAAAATGAAAGGTAAAATTTGTACTAATTTATTTTTTAACAAGTCCACTTCCCTCTTGCCAGAGCTGGGCAAAATAGATATAATAGTGATAAGCAAAGCGGAATCTCTGTGTACTTTAATCATGCAGGATCTGCTTGCTCCACATTTGAACAGAAGGGGGCTTCTACGATGCCGGAAAAGAAAGAACCATTGCTGCTTTTGGACAACAGCACCATGTATGTGATTGGCGCGGGGGATTATCACTCCACCAACTTGACGTTCGAAGAGGTCAAGGCCATCATTGACATGTACAGCACGGAGGACATTCTGCGCTGCTTCACCGACCGGGCTACGGAGGAGGTGCTGCATGATTTTGTGGGCATCGAGCCCCGGAATTTTACCTACAAACCCATTCGGAAGATGCGGGTGGGCCAAGATGCCATTGCGGTGAAGCTGTACATCACCCCTTCGGAAACACAGCCGGAGGTGGAGGCTTCCGATGGCGTGGTGGCCAAAAAGATCCGCAATGTGTACGTGTACTGTCAGTACATCACACGGACGGTATAGGCAGAGAAAGAGGAGGGGCGACCCTCCTCTTTTTGTATCCCGAAACCCACGGGCTGAACGGGCCGCTCCGGATGCGTCCGGTCCCAAAGGGTGTGCAGGGAAACGTTCTCGCTGCTGCAAAACTTCCGGATGTTTCGCCTGTGGGGAAGTCTGCAAGAAAAAATTAAGAATTTATTGAAGATTTTTTGAGGTTCCCCCTTTATACTAAAAAGAGTCGAATTACATGGTGCGCAGCGAAGGAGAGAGCGATGGACAAGCGGGAACAGAGAAAAAAGCGGGCGATCGCCCTGGGCGGCCTGGGGCTTTTCCTTTTGTTTACAGGTGTGGTGTTTTGGTTTGTGGGAAAGCCCATGCTTCAGTTTGTATCCCAGCCGGACCAGTTTCGAGACTGGGTGGACACCCACGGGATCTGGGGGCGGCTGGCCTTTTTGGGCATGGTGATGTTCCAGGTGTTTGTGGCCATCATTCCCGGCGAGCCGCTGGAAATTGGCGCCGGCTATGCCTTCGGCGCGGTGGAAGGCACCCTTCTGTGCATTTTGGGTACCACAATCAGCAGCGTGGTCATTTTCCTGGTGGTGAAAAGGTTTGGCATGAGGTTTGTCACCCTGTTAGTTTCCGAGGAGAAGATCCGCTCCTTTAAATTCCTGCAAAACGTCCGGCGTCTGAATGCGATCGCCTTTCTCCTGTTTTTTATCCCCGGCACGCCCAAGGACGTGCTCACCTATATTGTGGGGCTGACTCCCATGCGGCTGCCCACCTGGATCTTTATCACCACGGTGGCCCGCATCCCTTCGGTGATTACTTCCACGGTGGGCGGGGACGCTTTGGGCACGGAAAATTACCTGTTCGCTGTCCTTGTGTTTGCGGCAACCGCCGTAATCAGCGGGCTGGGTGTGCTGGTGTACCGGGCAATCACCCGCCACCATCAGCGCAAAGAGCAGGCGGAAAAAAGCGCTGTATAAATACTGGATACTATGCATAGTATCCATGTGGATGACAGGCGGAGAGAGAGCGGAAGGCTTTCCCTCCGCTTTTTTGCTGGTTCCAGGCGACGTCTGCCCCAGGCGGCGGAAACGAAACTCTCTCCAAAGGGCGCATTCTCCAAGGAAATGACAGGGTTCCAAGGGATTGCCTGGGAGAGTTGGTGGGTAAAAAACCTTTCCAAATAAAAGCCGAGCGAGGCCAAAAGAGAAGGTCTGTTTTCCCGCCAGCACGTGTGGCCGCCCTGGGGCACAGGGCTTCTTAGGGGGAACAAACCGTGCGGTCCCCGGCAATTTTGCTTGCAGTCTATGGGCGAAACAGCCCCTTTTGCAGGAGGCAAATGTAAAATTTGCAAATTCTATGAATAAATATGCAATATCCCCTTGATTTTTTCAGAAAGGGGTGTATAATAACAAGTACAGTGAAACTCCGAAGAGATACAGAACCATCACACATAAAGGAAGGGATCCATCATGGCGAACGAAATCAAAAAAGTGGTGCTGGCCTATTCCGGCGGCCTGGACACCTCCATCATCATCCCCTGGCTGAAGGAAAACTACAACAACTGCGAGGTCATCGCCGTTTCCGGCGACGTGGGCCAGGGTACCGAGCTGGACGGCTTGGAGGAGAAGGCCAAGAAGACCGGCGCCTCCAAGTTGTACGTGCTGGACCTGAAAGAAGAGTTCATCCAGGATTACGTCTACCCCACGGTGAAGGCTGGGGCTGTCTACGAGAACAAGTACCTGCTGGGTACCTCCTTTGCCCGTCCCATCATTGCCAAGGGCATTGTGGAGATCGCCAAGAAAGAGGGCGCCGACGCCATTTGCCACGGCTGCACCGGCAAGGGCAACGACCAGGTGCGGTTCGAACTGGCCATCAAGGCCTACGCCCCCGACATGAAGATCATCGCCCCCTGGCGTATCTGGGATCTCAAGTCCCGGGAAGAGGAGATTGAGTACGCTGAGGCCCACAACATCCCCTTGAAGATCAGCCGGGAAACCAACTACTCCAAGGATAAAAACCTGTGGCACCTGTCCCACGAGGGCCTGGATCTGGAAGATCCTGCCAACGAGCCCCAGTACAACAAGCCTGGTTTCCTGGAGCTGGGCGTCTCCCCGGAGCAGGCTCCCGACGAGCCCACCTACATCACCCTGCATTTTGAAAAGGGTGTTCCCACCCAGCTGGACGGCCAGACCCTCTCTGGCACCGATATGGTGGCAAAGCTCAACGAGCTGGGCGGCAAAAACGGCATTGGCCTGGCGGACATCATTGAGAACCGCCTGGTGGGCATGAAGTCCCGTGGCGTGTACGAAACTCCCGGCGGCACCATCCTTTACCACGCCCACAACAAGCTGGAAGAGCTGTGCCTGGATAAGGAAACCTACCATTACAAGCAGCAGATTGCCCTGAAATTTGCGGACCTGGTGTACAACGGCCAGTGGTTTACCCCCCTGCGCCAGGCTCTGTCCGCCTTTGTGGATTCCACCCAGGAAACCGTCACCGGCGACGTGAAGCTGAAGCTGTACAAGGGCAACATCATCGACGCAGGCGTCACCTCCCCCTATTCCCTGTACGACGAGGAGATCGCCACCTTCGATGAGGACGAGGTGTACAACCAGGCGGATTCTGCAGGCTTCATCAACCTGTTCGGTTTGCCCATCAAGGTCCAGGCAAAGAAGGGCCTGACCTACGACAAATAACACACGGGCTTTTCCCGTGGAATATTAGAAAAACAAGAAGGTGAGGGCGGACGGTCGTCTGCCCTTTCCTGCTTCCCAGGGAGGGGATCCTTTGGAATTGGTAGATATTTACGATGCGCAAGGCCATCCCACCGGCGTTGTGCGGGACCGAAGCGAGCCGCTGCAAGAGGGCGAGTACCTGCTGGCGGTGGGGGTGTGGATTGTGGACGGGGAGAATTGCATTCTCCTCACCCAGCGCAGCCCAGAGAAGCGCTGGGCCCCCGGCAAGTGGGAGAACACCGCGGGCCACGCCCAGGCTGGGGAGGACTGCCCCACTGCCATCCTGCGGGAGATCCGGGAGGAGACCGGCCTGGTTGTTTCCAAAGAACGGCTGGTGCCTTTGGGAAGCGCCTGCACCGGGCACTATTTGGGGGAAAACTACGGCCTGCGCCTGCAGCAGCGGCCGGAGCACCTCACCTTGCAGCCGGGGGAGACCTGTGCTGCCAAGTGGGTGACTCCGGAGGAACTGGAGGCCATGGCCAGAGACGGGGAGCTTTCCCCTTCGGTGGTGGGCCACCTGCAAGGCGGGTATCTGGATGAGTTCCTACGCTTTATCGGCCGGGAAGGCAGCACTTTGTTTAGGAAAGGATGAAGTTCCATGAAACTGTGGAAAGGCCGCTTCCAGAAGGAGGCAGACCCGAAAACCAACGATTTTAACTCCAGTATTTCCATTGACAGCCGGATGTACCGGGAGGACATAGAGGGCAGCATGGCCCACGCCACCATGCTGGGAGAGTGCGGCATCATCGACAGAGGGGAAAGCGAGAAAATCATCCAAGGACTCCAGGGCATTCTGGCTGATTTGGATGCCGGCGTTCTGGCCATCGACCCCGACGCCGAGGACATCCACACCTTTGTGGAAGGGGAACTGACCGCCCGCATCGGCGACGCGGGGAAGCGGCTCCACACCGCCCGCAGCCGGAACGACCAGGTGGCCCTGGATGTGCGCCTGACCCTCCGCAAGGATTGCGCCGGCATCCAGGCCCAGCTGAAAGACTTTGTGCAGGTGCTGTGCCATAAGGCGGAGCAGTATGCCGCCACGGTGATGCCCGGCTACACCCATATGCAGCGGGCCCAGCCCATCACCTTTGGCCACCATCTCATGGCCTACGCCGAGA
>DSTMR04002__coassemble_1051_pt1 | contig 22734 bp, 21 predicted proteins | sample DSTMR04002__metabat2_high_PE_036 | metagenome-assembled genome bin DSTMR04002
TTGCCCCCCAGGAGGCCCAGGAAGGCCCCGGCAGCGAACTGGAGGAACAACCCGCCGCCCAGGAGGACGCTGCCCCCGTGGACGATTTTGAGGCCGGTTTCGAGGAAGTTTCCCAGGAGAATGATGGGGCCGGGGAAAATGGGAAGGAAGAAACCCAAGAAACGGAAGAAGTGTTCGGGGACAGCGAAGTTCTAGGAAGTGATAGTCTGGATGATGTAGAAGAAGTAGAGGACACCGAGCTGGAGGAAGCCCAGGAGGACTCCTTGGAAGATGAGGAATCCCCTGCAGATGAAGAAACCTGGGAAGAAACCATAGACCAGGAGGATGCTCAGGATGAGGATGAAGAACAAGCATACCAGCCCAGCATGGCGTGGTAATCCCGTTGATTTCCCACCCCGCATCGTGTATACTACTAGACAAGAGAAAGGAGGCGGTGCCCATGAACTACACCTTGATGCACAAGGATATCCCCGTGGCGGACTTGACCTTGGATGAGGCCACCGGTAGTATCCAGCGGATAGACGCGCTCCTTCATAGAGAGCACTTGCCTGTGGGCGTCTCCATCCGTCATGGCATGGCAGATCGGGCCGCACTTAATGAGTGGTGGGAGGATCGCTCCATCCCTGCCAGCCGTTCCGGGCTGCGGGAAGCCCTGGAAACCCTGGGAGTCGCCAGCTCCAAGCTGCTTCTCACCCGCTGCTACGGCCTGAGCCTGTCCGACCACTATTGGATCAAACCGGCGGACAGCGGCCTTACCTGGCACAACGTCAACTTTTTTGAGAATTCCTTTTCCGAGGACGTGGGCGACGCCCTTTTTGGTGCCCCTGCGAAAAAAAAGGGGTTCGATTTCAGCTCTCCGGATAACACCTCAGACGGCTTCCTCAAAAAGCGCTGGAAGATTCTTGAAGGAAAACGTTGCCTTATCAAAGCAGGCAGCCCGCCCTTTTTGCAGCAGCCCTTCAACGAGGTGATTGCTTCCAAAATGGCAGATCGCCTGGGGATTCCCCACATCCCCTACACCTTACTGTGGGACGGTGGCATTCCTTACAGCGTGTGCGAGGATTTCGTCACCCCAGACACGGAGCTGATCCCCGCCTGGCGGGTGATGCAAACCCAGAAGAAGGACAACCAGACTTCCGTTTATCAACACTACCGCGGTTGCTGTGAAAAGCTGGGCATCTCCAATATGGCCCATGCCCTGGACCAGATGATGGTGCTGGACTACCTCATCGCCAACGAGGACAGACACTTCAATAACTTCGGGTTGCTCCGCAGCCCGGATACCCTGGAATGGCTGGGGCCTGCCCCCATTTATGACAGCGGCTCATCCCTGGGTTATGACAAGCTGACGCCTCAGATCCGCTCTGGACGGAACATCACCTGCAAGCCCTTTAAGAGAACCCACCAGGATCAACTTCGGCTGGTGACCTCTTTTGACTGGATCGACTTCTCCAAGCTGGACGGCGTTGACCAAGACATCCGGGAGGTGTTCGCTGGTGCGGAGGAATTCATCGACAAAGAGCGGGTGGAGGCTATCATCGCCTCGGTGAATCAACGCACCCAGATGCTGGAGACTTTCATCCTTACCCAGCGGCCACAGGAAGATTCCACTGAAAACGATGTGGAGCGCAATGTGGCAGCAGAGTACGGGATGAACCAGCAGCTCTAATTTTTATAATATCGCGTTTCAAAACGACCACTTCGTTTTCCACATCTTTTTTGGAAAGTCGTAAAAATCAAAAGTTGAAATTGCGGAAAACCCGCAGAAATCCTGGATTTCTCGCCTCTCTTTTGGCTGGGCGCATCATTTTTGGAAAGAAAACACAAAAAACACCACACAGTTGTGTGGTGTTTTTTTATTGCTGTCTTTAGGCTGAACAAACCCCCGCAAGGCCCAAAAGCCCTGCGGGGGTTGCAAGCTATTTTCTTATGTATCCTAGGATGGATCACTCCAACGCGGCGGCGGCTTTTTGCAGCTCCTCGATGATGGAGATGTGCTGGGGACACACACTCTCACATTGGCCGCACTGCACACAATCGCTGGCCTTCCCCTTGCCTCGCACGGCAAAGCCGTAATTGCCCTTGGCGCGCTCCAGGTTCCCATAGATCAGGTTGGTATTCATAGCGCTGAACACGCTGGGAATGGGAATCCCCTGGGGACATCCCTTCATGCAGTACTGGCAGCTGGTGCAGGGAATGCTGGGCACGGCAGCCAGGGCTTCCCGAGCCTTGCCGATCACCTCCAGCTCCTGGGGATCGAGGGGTGCAAAGTGCTTCATGGTCTCCAAATTTTCCTCCATCTGCTCCAGGGTGGACATGCCGGAAAGCACGGTAATGACCCCTTCCAGGGACGCAGCGAACCGCAGAGCCCAAGAGGGCAGGTTCTTGTCCGGCGCAGCGTCGCGGAGCACCTTGGCCACACTTTGAGGCGGATCGGCCAACAGGCCGCCCTTGACCGGCTCCATGATGATCACCGGTTTGCCGTACTTGCGGGCCACTTCGTAGCACTTGCGGGATTGGACGCTGTCGTCCTCCCAGTCGGCGTAGTTGATCTGCAGCTGCACAAACTCCATCTCCGGGTGCTTTTGGAGGATCTCCTCCAGAACATCCGCCTTGTCGTGGAACGAAAAGCCCACATGCTTGAGCAGGCCCTTCTCCTTCATCTCCAGGGCATAGTCCCAAATGCCAAACCGGTCAAAGGCGGCCGTGCGGTCGTCGCCGCAGTTGTGCAGCAGGTAGAAATCAAAGTACCCTGCCCCGGTGCGCTGGAGCGAAGTCTGCAGCATGGCCTTGGCCTCTTCCGCTGTTGTGGGGCCCGCCCACGCAGGCAGCTTAGTGGCCAGCTGGAACTTTTCCCGGGGATAGCGGTCCACCAGGGCCGTCTTGATTGCCTCTTCCGATTTGCCCCCGATGTACCCGTAGGCGGTGTCGAAATAGGTGAACCCAGCTTCCAAAAACTTGTCCACCATCTGCTTGGTCTGCTCCACGTCCACTTCTTCTCCCAGCATGGGCAGGCGCATCAGGCCAAACCCCAGCTTGGGGATCTCTTTTCCCAAATAGTCCATACAAAACCTCCCGTTGGATTGCCCCGCTTGGGGGAGAGTCTTCCAGGCACGTTCGGGACAGCAAAAGCCGCTCCCTTTCGCCTGGATCAAACCGGTTGTGCGGGCGCAGGCTCGCACAGCCTGCACGCGATGCGGCACGGGGAAACGGCCTTCTCGTTCCGCACTGTGAACAGTATACCATAAAAAAGGAGAAATTGTAAATATTTTTTACAAGTCTTTCACAAATTCTTTTGCGGATCTCTCCTGTCCTGCAGCAATTTCTGCACATCCCGGCTGGCGGAAGCAATCACCTGCACAATCTGTTCCAACCCATAGGAGCGGTTTTCTTCCAGGGCGTAATAGCCCCCGTAAATCGCGTAACTCAAGGCAATGTTGGCCACGGGATCCTCCCGCAGGTCCGGCCGCCGTGCGAAGGCCAGCTCCTTGACGCCCCGCTGGATCTTTTGCACCAGGCCGGCTCCCCGTCCGTCGGAAAACAGCACGTGGAGCAGGGCGTCCTGGGAGCAATATGCCAAAAAGAGCTCCCGGGTAAACCGCTCCGGATTGTCAAACAGGTCCTCCGGGTGGGTCAGGTTTTCCAGCACCGAGTCCAGCACCTGGTTTTCCAAAGCATCGGACAAGGCGTACAGGTCCTCATAGTGGTCGTAAAAGGTGGACTTGTGAATTTCCGCCCGCTGGCACAATTCCTTCACCGTGATTCTCTCCAGGGGCTTCTTGGCCCGCAGCTCCAGAAAAGCGCTGCGAATGGCACGTTCCGTTTTCGCAGTACGCAGGTCCATAGGTTCTCCTTTCCCCGACGATTTTTTCAAAGGGTCGTTTACGCAACTTTTTCCGGAAACCGCCGGTGGCGGGGACCTCCCCCGCCCTGTATACTCGATTGTAGCAGGAAAACCGACGGTTGTCCAGAAACTTTCCCCGGTTTTCCCACGGCGGTCAGGAAAGGAGTTTATATGGACGTATACAGTTTTTACACAGGAACCTGCTTTGAGGCACACCGCTTTTTGGGAGGCCATTGGCAGGGAACGGGGGCTGTGTTCCGCACTTTCGCCCCCAGCGCCGCAGGGGTATCCCTGCTGGCGGAATGGGACGGCTGGCAGGATCGGCCCATGAACCGGGTGTTGGACGGAAACTTCTGGGAACTCTCCAGCGAAAACGCCGTGCCAGGCCAGCGGTACAAATTCCGGATTTGGAAGCTGGACGGCAGCTTCACCGACCACTGTGACCCCTACGGCTTTTTTATGGAAAAGCGGCCCCACACAGCCTCTATTCTCTGTGGGCCGGAACAGCGGCATCTGTTTCAAGACCAAGCGTGGATGCGTTCCCGCACCACCTGTCTGGACCGGCCCCTGCACATCTACGAAGTGCACGCCGGATCCTGGAAAAAGCCGGGGTCCCAGGCGGATGACTGGTACGATTGGGAGCAGTTGGGGGACAGGCTGATCCCCTATGTGCAGGAGCTGGGCTGCAACTATGTGGAGTTTCTCCCCCTCAGCGAACATCCCAGCGACGAATCCTGGGGATATCAAAACACAGGTTTTTTCAGCCCTACCTCTCGCTACGGCACCCCGCGCCAGCTCAAGCAGTTTATAGACCGGTGCCATCAAGCGGGAATCGGCGTGCTGCTGGATTTTGTTCCCGCACACTTTGCGGTGGACGACTACGCCCTGTGGCAGTACGATGGCACCCCTCTGTATGAGTATCCCCACAGCGACGTGGGGGTCAGCGAGTGGGGCAGCTGCAACTTTATGCACTCCCGGGGCGAGGTGCGCAGCTTTCTGCAATCCGCCGCCCACTACTGGCTGGAGGAGTTCCACTTTGACGGCCTGCGTCTGGACGCGGTGAGCCGGCTGCTCTACTGGCAGGGAGACCCGGCCCGGGGAGAAAATCAAAACGGCATCCGCTTTCTTCAAGGGCTGACCCAAGGCCTGAAAGCCCTGCACCCCACCGCCCTTTTGGCGGCGGAGGATTCCACCATCCGGCCTGGAACCACCCGGCCTGTGGCAGAGGGCGGCCTGGGGTTCGACTACAAGTGGGACCTGGGGTGGATGCACGACAGCCTGGGCTTTTTCCAATCCCCGCCCGAGGGGCGGGCGGAAACCTACGACCGGCTTTCCCACTCCCTGACATATTTTTACGAAGAGTGCTACCTGCTCCCTCTTTCCCACGATGAGGTGGTCCACGGCAAGGCCACGGTGGCCCAGAAGATGTACGGGGACTATGAGGAAAAATTCCCCCAAGCCCGTGCCCTATACCTGTGGATGATGGCCCATCCGGGAAAGAAACTCAATTTTATGGGCTTTGAAATCGCCCAGCTCCGAGAGTGGGAGGAAAAGCGCCAGCAGGACTGGGACCTGCGAAAATTCCCCATCCACGACGGGTTCTTCCGCTTCGTGCAGACACTGAACCAGGTGTACCTGCGCTCTCCGGCCCTGTGGAAGGAGGACTACCAACCCCAAGGGTTCCGCTGGCTGTTCTGCCAAAAGAATCCCCACTGCCTCTACGCATGGGAGCGCCAAGGCGGTGGGCAGCGGATCGTGGCCCTGCTTTGCCTCGGAGGCCAAGGGCCGGCCACCCTCTCCCTGCCCCTCCCCCAAGCGCAACGGCTCACCCTGCTGCTGGCCACAGATGAACTGCCGTTTGGCGGGGACCGCCCCTGGGAGGAGCGGGTTCTGGAGCCCGGCCCCTCTCTGGAATTCTCCTTCACCCTGGGGCCCCAGTCGGGCCAGCTTTGGCTGGTGGAGGAAACCGCCCTTTGACATTCCCCCGTGGCCGTGGTACCATGGGACAAAACGGGGCGCACGTTTTGGAAAGCGCCGGAGAGGATGGATGGTGCAATGAAACAGCTGTTGGTCATTGGCAGCATGAATATGGACTTTGTCACCCACCTGGACCACATGCCCGCTGTGGGGGAAACCATTTTGGCCCAGGGATTGGAACTGGTTCCCGGAGGCAAGGGGGCCAACCAGGCCTACGCCATGGGAAAGTTGGGAGGCCACGCCACTTTGCTGGGAGCCGTGGGCGCCGACTCCCAAGGGGCGAAACTCTGTGACAACCTGGCCTCTGTGGGCGTGGACGTCTCCCGGGTGCTGCACCTGGAGGACGCCGCCACCGGCATGGCGGTCATCGGCGTCCAGCCTCAGGGGGACAACAGTATCATTGTGCTTCCCGGGGCCAACAGCCGGGTCACTCCCGACTTCATCCGGCAAAATTTGGATGTGCTGGAGGCCAGCGACATTGTGGTGCTGCAGCTGGAAATTCCGCTGGAAACCGTGGTCTACGCCGCCCAAACAGCCAAGCGCCTGGGCAAACAGGTGATTCTGGACCCGGCTCCCGCCGTGGCTCATCTGCCGGAAGACCTGTTCCCCTGTTTGGATTTGATCAAACCCAACGAGACGGAACTGGGGATCCTCACCGGCCGCCCTTACGATCCTGCCCGCCTGCGGGAGGACGCCCTCTCCCTGCAGGCCAAGGGGGTGCGCCGTGTGCTGGTGACTCTGGGCGGCGCCGGCTCCTATCTGCTGCGGGAAGATGGCAGCCAAGAGTTTTTCCAGGCGGATCCCCACGTCACCGTGGTGGATACCACCGCCGCCGGGGACAGCTTTGTGGGAGCCCTGGCGGTCTCCCTCTCCCGGGGCAGAGACTTGGCAGACGCCGCCCGCTTTGCCTCCCGGGTGGCAGACATTGTGGTGTCCCGCCCTGGGGCCCAATCCTCTATCCCTTACTTGGAGGAGTAAAACGCATCTCCTTCCTCCGGCGGAACATCGTGCAGGCGCTCTCCCCCTTTTGCAGGAGAATGGGCGCCCCACGGGCTGTCTGTATACCCACGGCCCAGGAGCGCCGGATATGTCACAGCAGAGAAAGGGACCGCCCGGAGGAACGGCAGTCTGCTCCTGGGTTTGCGTGACAAAAACAGCTCCCTTCCAACAGGAGCAAAACATGGCGGCCACCACAGGCAGGGTGGCCGCCATATTCGTGAGCTGAACGCCCGTTGGGCGATACAAAGGGAGCGCCCTCTCCAGCCGCGAACGACAGGGCAAAAGAAAAGCCGAGCCTAGAACGCGAATTGCGTCCAGACTCAGCCTGGTCGAGGTGACAGGACTCGAACCTGCGGCCTCGTGGTCCCAAACCACGCGCGCTACCAGCTGCGCAACACCTCGACGAAGGCTTCCCGCCTATTGGGAAGCCTTTTTGTCTTTTTATTATACCGGAAAAGGAGGGGCTCTGTCAAGGTTATTCGGTATAAACCTTCGCCAGCCCGCCTTCGCTGGTCTCCCGGTATTTGGAGAACAGGTCCCGGCCGGTTTCATACATGGTTTGCACCACCATATCGAAAGAGATCTTCCGGGTGTGGGTGAGGAAATTGGCCAGGCTCAAGGCATTGATGGCCCGCATGGCCGCCACAGCGTTGCGTTCAATGCAGGGAATCTGTACCAACCCTCCGATGGGGTCGCAGGTCAGGCCCAGGTGATGTTCCATGGCCACCTCAGCGGCGTATTCAATCTGATCCAGATCCATATGGTACAGCTCCGCCAAACCTGCCGCCGCCATGGAGCAGGCGCTGCCCACCTCCGCCTGGCAGCCGCATTCCGCCCCGGAGATGGAAGCGTTGGTCTTGATGATGTTGCCCACCACGCCTGCGGCCGCCAAGGCATGGTACACGTCCTGGTCTGAGAAGCCCTGCTGCTCCTGTTTGAACAGCAGCACCGCCGGCAGCACCCCAGAGGCCCCGCAGGTGGGCGCTGTGACCACCACGCCGCCCCCGGCGTTTTCTTCGCTGACCGCAAAGGCATAGGCGCACACCTTGCGGTTTTCCCGGGTTTCGGGGCTTTCGTCCATGTGGCGCTGGCGCACCAGGTACTTGGCCTTGCGCTGCACCCCCAAACCTCCGTGGAGCACTCCCTCCGTGTTCAAGCCCGCGTAGACCGTGGCCTTCATCTGCTTCCACACATCCCGCAGGTAGCCCCAGATTTCCGGCCCCTCGCATTCCTCCACAAACTGCCAGAGGAATTTATTCTCCCGCTGGCAGTAGGCCTTGATGTCCCGAAAGGTGGAGAGAGGATACACGTTCTGGGGCGCCACCGAGGGCTTGCCCTCCACTTCAATCTTTCCGCCTCCCACGCTGAACACCCGCCAAGATCCCAGAGAATCCCCGCCGGAGAAAGCCTCTAGCACCAGCGTGTTGGGATGGGGCAAGCTCTCCTCCGGCGTTTGGGTGTCGAACACCACCTGGGTGGGACACGGGGCGAACGCGTCCTGAATGGCCACATCCGTCAGGTGCCCTTTGCCGGTCTTGGCCAAAGAGCCAAACAGCGTGGCCTGAAACCGGTCCGCCTGGGGAAATTCCTTCCGAAACAGCGTGGCCGCCTGGGAAGGTCCCATGGTGTGGGAGCTGGACGGCCCCCGCCCGATCCGATACAATTCTCGCAGTGATTCCACAAGCCATACCCCCAAACTCACAATCGTCCTTTATTTTCCCACAGGAGAGGAGAAAAATCAAGGCATTTCTCAAGAAAGAACCGGGTTTAACCCGTTCTTGCCCTTTTCTTTACAGGGCTGCCCCCAGCACCGGGCAAAAAGCTGCCCGGAAGGCAGCCGTTTTCGACCGCGCTTCCGGACAGCAAATTCTGTCTCACTCCTTCAAGCGGTAGCGCACAAAGGCCAGCTTTTTCCCGCAGGGAGACCAGCTGTTCACATTCAGGGTGCCCTGGCCCCCAAAAAGCCGGACCAGCACCCGGGTATTCTTCCCGTCGGCGTCCATCACACGAATCTCCACATTCTTGTGGGGCGGATGGTCTCCAGGATTTACATCCCCTTTCTTATAGGCGATGTAGGCCACCTGGCTGCCGTCCGGAGACAGGTGGGGGAACCAGCAGTTGGACTCCTCCTCCCAGGTCATGCGGGTCTGCTGAGAGCCGTCTGCCTCCATGCGCCAAATCTGCATCAGGCCGGACCGCACCGAGTTAAACCAAATATGCTTGCCGTCCGGGGAGTACTCCGGGCCGTCGTCCAGGCCGGGCGCGTCGGTCAGGCGGGTTTCCTCGCCTCCCTCCACGGGGATGGTGTAAATGTCAAACTCTCCGTTGCGCTCCGCACAGTAGGCCAAGGTCTTTCCATCGGGAGACCAGCCGTGCAAGTAGCTGGGCGCGATGGGGGTGATCAGCCGGGGCACGCCCCCCTCCAGAGGCACGGTATACACCCGGGACCAGCCGTCCTCCGCCGTTCCCTGGCTCAGGCCCACAGACCGGCCGTCGGGGGAGAGCACGTGGTCGTTGTTGCACCGGCAGGCAAAGCCTGTGTCGATCTGCCGGCTTTCTCCGGTGGCCAGGTCAAACAGCCACAGCCGGCCCCCGGCGTTGTACAGCAGCCGGTCGCCTGTGGGCAGCCAGTTGGGCGCCTCGATCAGGTGGTCAAACTCCTTGAGGACCGTGCACTGGCCGGTGGCCACGTCTACCGTCTCCAGAGAGGAGATGGCGTCCCGCTCTTGAAACGGGCGTTTTTCCTGCAAAACGTTCATAAAGACAACCTTCCTTCCCAAAAAGAACTATCTATGGTCAGCCCACAATTTGGGCGTGCCAGCTAAAACTTCATCGGGGAGAACCCACTCCCCTCTAATGAGCAGGCAATAGTTTCCCTCCCGCAGGGCCTGCACCAAGTCTTGGCTGCTGCGTGCCCTTTGGCGCAAAGCGATGCCCGCCTGTCCCAGGCCGGGGTCGGCAATGCTGTGCACATCCCCGCCGGAGGTGGGAACTATATGGTGCTGTCGGATAAACGCCACCGCCCGCTGATTTTCCCGGTCGGTGCGGTTTCCGTAGTTAAAGGCCTCAGCGCCGTCCAAACACGCCGGCTGAGGCTGTATGGTGGGATCGATGTAGGGCTCCTCCCGGAAGGGGTGGGCCATGGCAATCCAGCCTCCCCCCTGGCGCACAGCAGCCGCATAGGCGGGCAGCGGCAGCAGGTGCAAATCCGGATGAGCCAGCAGAAACTCCAGATCGATGCCGTAGGTGAGCACCTCTTTTCCGCCGCCGTATTGGTGCTCCAGGCCGAAAAAGGCCTGAAAGTCATAGCCATGCTCCTGGGCCCAGCGGTTTACCGCCTCCTGGGGCGCGTTGTAACGCCGGGCTTTTTCCTCCCAGGACAAGTTCGGATCTACCGCCGTGCTGCCCAGCAGGAAGTGATCGGTGATCACCATGCCCGCATACCCCTTCTCCCAGTAGGCCTGGGCCAGCTCTTGAGGGCTGTTGTGGGCGCAGCGGCTGCACCAGTTGGTGTGGCAGTGCAGTTCGTACCGATAGGGAAACGCATCTCTTCGTTTGGAATCCATAGGGTTTGCTCCTTCTGAAAATTTCTGCGCCTTCTTTGAAATGGGAAAACGTTCCGCCGGGCTTCAGGAGGACGCCTGGGCGGCAGGCGGGTCTCCAGCGCTTCCTCCCACCACATTTTTGGCCCACACACCGGAAACCAGCATGACGGTGCCAATGGCCGCCTTGATCAGGTCTGCTGCAGAGACGAAGAAAAACACCAATACCACCGAGAGCCCGGTAAACTGGCACAGGCAAAAGGCAATGGGCAGGCTCACCACCCACGTGAACACACAGTCAAACAGGAAGGTGACAAAGGTCTTCCCTCCGGAGCGAATGGTAAAGTAGGTGCCCTGGGTGTACGCGGACAGAGGCAAAAAGGAGCCTGAAACCATCAGCAAATGGGTGGCGGTCAGCCGCACAGAGGGCTCCGTATTGTAAATGTAGGGAATAAAAGGAGAGCTGGCCACAATCAGGCCGCCAATCACCAGGTTAGCGCTCACACTGAAAAACAGCAGCTTGCGCACCGTGTCCTTTGCGCCGGAGATATCTCCCGCACCCAGCAGCTGCCCGGACAAAATGCCAATGGCGTTGCCCATGGCCGCCATGACAATGGAAAACAAGTTCCACACCGTGGAGTTGATGTTGGTGGCCGCCACGGCTTCCAGCCCTCGGGTGGCGTAACACATGTTCACCGCCGCCGTGCCGATGGACCAGAGAGTTTCGTTGAGCAGCAGGGGCGTGCCGGTGATGGCGATTTGTTTCACCAGAGGCAGGGGCACGCGAAAGTTTTGAAACAGCCCTTGGACAAAGGGGAACTGCTTTCTGTGCCGGTAAGTGCGCAAAAGCAGATAGCCCATTTCCACCCACCGGGCTATCACAGTGGCCAAAGCGGCCCCGGCCACTCCCATTCTGGGGAAGCCGAAGCTTCCGTAAATCAGCAGGTAATTGCCCGCCAGGTTCACGCAGATGGCGATGACGCTGGCCATCATGGGGGAAAAGGTCTCCCCCACATCCCGCAGGGTGCTGGAGAAGCACTGGTTCACCGCAAAGGGAAGCAGCCCGAACAGCATGATGGCAATGTAATCTTTGGCGTACCCCAAGGTGGCGGCGATCTCCTCCGGTGCGGAGGCCTCCTCATTTAAGTACAGGGAAAACAGGGACTCTCCGAAGAGTAGGAAGACCCCAATTCCCAGAGCGCAGACCACCAGGCTGAACACCAGGCGAAAGCGCAGCGTATAGCGCAGGCCCTCCTGGTCCCCTTTTCCGTAAAACTGAGCGCCGAAAATAGAGGCCCCCGACAGCCCGCCGAAAATAGTCAAGTTAAAGATAAAGATAATCTGGTTGACAATGGCCACGCCGGACATAGGCGTGGTGCCCAGCGCCCCCACCATCACGTTGTCCAAAAGATTCACAAACTGAGTGATGCCCTGCTGGACAATCATGGGCACCAGCATGGTCAGCACCGAGGCGTAAAACGCCCGGGTGCCGATAAATTTTTTTACAAATGCGTTCATACCCTTCCTATATCCTCAATTCCTCAAATCTCAGCAAGTCCCACCGGGGGAATGGGTCCTCTTACTTCCGGCCCAGCAAGGCGGAAAAATCTGCGCCCAAGTCCTCCTCCGGCGGCAGCAGCCGGTCGATCAGCTCCTGATAATCCCCCAGAGTCAGGTCGGCCAAGCTGGCAATGCCCTCCTGAGTCTCCCCTTCCTCTCCGCTTTGGGAGATAGGGTCTTCCACCGCCACCACGGAGAACCCGGCCTTTCCAGCGGTGCGCATGGCGTAGGCGGAATCTTCAAAGACCACGCTTTCTTCTGCCGCGGCCCCAAAGTGCCGGGCGCAGTCCAGGTAAATATCCGGGTATTCCTTGCTTTTTCCCACTTCGGTGCAGGTGATGAAATATTCCACCAAATGCCCCATCCCCAAATGATCCAGGGCAAGCTGCACCCCTTCCCGGTTGGAAGCGGTGGCCACTGCCACGGAAATGTGGTTGTCCCGGAGCAGCTCCAAAAACTCCCGGGCATGGGGTTTTTCCCCCACCCGCGTGCGATAGCCTTCCAGGGCAAACTGGCTCAATTCCTCCACGATCTCCTCCCTGGTGCCAGGGATGCCCAAACTCTGGTAAAAGGTCGCGCACTGCTCCAAGCTCAGACGGTTTAACACTTTGTGCAGCCCTTCCGGGGCAGCCACGCCCTTGCTCTGGGCGTATTCGTACGTGATGGCCTGCCACATGGGCATGGAATCCAACAGCGTGCCGTCCGCGTCAAAAATGCAGCAACGAATCATACTCTCTCCTCGGCCTCCTTCAGCGCGTACAGGGAATGTTCTAAATCTTGGAAAAAGTCGCCTGCGGAAAAATCCTGGTCCACTAGGACCGAACGGGTTCCCTCCGGCGCAGCCCGAAACACCGAGGGAATATCCGTAACACCCGTCCCCAGCACAGCAAACCGGTCGTTTCCAGAAAGGTTGGCAAACCCGGGGGCCATGTCCTTAAAATGGAGGGACCGCACTCGGTCGCCCAGCCGTTTTACAAACGCCGCGGGATCGATCCCCCCAAACAGCACCCAGCCCGTGTCCACCTGGGCGCCCAACGTTTCCCCGGCCTCTTCTAAGATGGCCTCCAGCACAGTGATTTCCCGGCCGCTGCGCACCACCCGGGCAGCGATTTCCGGCCCCCCGTTGTGCACCCACAAGGCAAATCCCTGGGCCTGCAGCGCCTCGCCCAGCTTCCGGCAAAGGGCGGCAAACGTCCCATACGCTTCCCCCACTGCGTCCTGGGGCACGTTGACCACAAAGGTGTCCAGGGAGGTGGCCGCGCCCAGGGCCAGCATGTCCTTTTCCGCAGACGCCAGGTCCCGGGCGAACACATGGCAGGAGGAAAGGGTCAGGCCCCGCTCTTCCATCTTCTTTTGAAAGAGGGGCACCTCTTCCGGCTTCCAAAGCCGTTCCCACAGGGCAGGGGGATAGTCCGCAGCCTCTCCAAACACCACACAGGGTTCCACCTGCCCATAGCCCATGGCGGCAAGCCGGTCAAAAAAAGCGTCCGGATCCTGCCGGAATTCCCCCAGGCAGCCAAAAATCTGTACGCCATAGCGCATGCAACTCACTCCTCTTCCTCTGAAACTGTCCAGGGCATCTTTCCCTTGGAAACAGGATTTGTACCAGTATAGCACACCTCCCCTGCCCGTGCAAGAAAAGGCGAAAAAAAGCGCGCTGCAGAACCGCAGTCCTGCAGCGCGCTCCCGGCTTTCGCCAGCGCGAACCTTTTCCCGCTTTGCAAGCGGCGCCCTGTCTCAGCGGGGCTGGGGCGTGGGAGAAGCAGAGGAGTCTTCGTCTCGAGAGTGGTCCGGATCCAGGGCGGATTCCACAGCGGAACCCAGCCGGCTGCCTGCGTCTTCCACACGGGAGGCCGCGTCCTTGGCTTCGCTTTCCACCCGGGAAACCGCGTTGGACACGTCATCGGCCGCTCTCTCCATACAGCCCGTCAACAGCAGGGCCAAACAAAGGGTCATCATACAAGCTGCAAGCTTCATGCGCATAGTAAACGATTCCTTTCCTGTTTTTTCTTCCTGTAGTCTGCTGCAATCCTCTCCCCTTTATACATTCCGGGCTGGATTGCAAAAAATTTTCCAAAATGATAGAATACCTTAAGAATCTTGTAAGGACGTGACTTTACTATGATAGTGACCGTTACGCTGAACCCTGCCTTAGACTACCTGATTCCTTTGGACCAGGTGCACCCGGGTACCATCCACCGGTTCTCTCGGGGGACGTTCGCTCCGGGAGGCAAGGGGGTAAACGTTTCTCTGCTGCTCACCTCGCTGGGGGTGGAAAACCGGGCTCTGGGCCTTGCCGCCGGTTTCTCCGGAAAGGAGATCTGCCGCCTGCTGGAGGAGCAGGGCTGTACCGCGGACTTTGTGCACATGGAGACGGGATATTCCCGCATCAACGTGAAACTGCGCTGTCCCACCGGCCAGGAGACAGATTTCAACGGGGAGGGGCCGGAAATTCCCGGCCCTGCTGTGGACGCTTTGGTGGAAAAACTGCAGGCTTTGCAGCCGGAAGATTTTCTGGTGCTGGCAGGCAGCCTTCCCCAAGGATTGCCGGAAACCGCTTGGCCGCGCCTGTTGGAAACCTGTCGCCGCCGGGGAGCCCGCCTGGTGGTGGACACCACGGGAAACGCCCTGCTGGCGGCCCTTCCCTACGGCCCCTTTTTGGTGAAGCCCAATCAAGAGGAACTGGGCGCCCTGTTCGGGGTGGAAATCACCAGCCCTCTCCAAGCCAAAGAGTACGGCCAGCAGCTCCAGCGCATGGGCGCCCGGAACGTGGTGGTCTCTCTGGGGGAAAAAGGCGCCCTGTTGCTGGAAGAGGGCGGGCGGGCCCTTTTCTGCCACGGGGTAAAAGGAGACACGGTCTCCACCGTGGGCGCGGGAGACTCCTTGGTGGCTGGCTTTTTGTACGGCTACCGCCTTCACGGGACCTTGGAGGGGGGCTTGCGCTGGGGTGTGGCGGCAGGAACCGCCACGGCTTTTCAGGAGGGCATCGCCACCGGGGACCAGGTGAAACGCCAGTTTCCCGCCGTGGAAAATCCCCATCTTCTATAAAGGCGCCCTTTTTATGGCAAGTTGGATGGAAAAACCCGGAAAAGCGCCGGGGAAGCCTCAGAATGCGGTTGACACAGGACAGCGTTCCAAAGTACAATAAGACTACCCTTTGAAACGGGAAAGGCGGCAGGGTGCGTGCCCCCTTCCGACGGCCCACCCGGCTGCCTCGCCTGCCGTTTTCCAAGGGCATCTGGTTTCCGGAACCGAGCGTTTCGGGAAATGGAGGAGAATCCATGAAAAAACAAGGAAACGATCCCCTGCAGGAGGAGCTGCGCTCCTCCCAGATCTATAAAACCTTAACCGGGTCCGGCATTCCCATGGCGGGAAAAATCGCCCAGGGTTTGGGCAAGGCTGCCCAAGGGCTGGATCAGGCTCTAAACCTGGGCCGAAACGCCGGGCACAACGCTGGAAACGGGCACCCCTATCAGGCGCCTCCCGCCAGCGGAACCTACCGTCCTCCCACCCAGGGGACCTATCCGGGCCCTCAGCAGACAGCCCCGCCCCAACAGGGGCAAAGCGGTCCCCAGGGCGGCGCGACGCCTCCCGCCTCGGGAAAGAATCCCGGCTCTTCCGGGCAAACGGTGAACGGCTACTATCACTACGCCGCCCAACGAGGCCCCTCCACCCAGCAGACCCAGCAGCCCCGCCCCGCTCAGGGAACCTACGTCCCTCCCAACAAGGCGCAGCGGGAAGCGGCGGCCCACCGGGCTGCGGCTGCTCGCCACGCCGCGCAGCAACAGGCTGCGGCAGCCCGGCAGGCGGCGAAGACAGCCGGGGGCCAGCCGGACCCCAACCAGCCCCCCATGAAGCTGGTGCGCACAGGCAGCCCTGCCAAATTTTATATTACAGCGGCTGTGGCGCTGGTGTATGCCCTGTCCTTTCCCCTGTATGAAGTGCATCACTTTGTGATTTTTGCAGCTGTCTTGGTGCTGGTATTTTTCCTGTCCGGGGCACTGTTCCGGGGGAAAAAGGTCTTTGTCCCTGTAGAAGCGGAAAAGCCGCGGGAAGAACCCAAACCCAAGCCCGCGCCGGAAAAAGTGGAGAAGTCCCAGACAGGCAACCCGGAGGTGGACAAGATCATCGACGAGGGCCGGGAGTATTTAAAAAGGCTCCGGGCGGCAGACGACGCCATCCCCGACGAAACTCTCTCGGAGGACATCACCCGCATGGAGCGGGCCAGCGCGGACATTTTCCGGTACATTGCCGACCATCCGGAAAAAGCCCCCCAGATTCGCAAATTTATGAACTACTACCTGCCCACCACATTGAAGCTGCTGGGCAGCTATCAGCGGCTTTCCGCCCAAAACGTGAAAGGGGAAAATATCACCTCCACGCTCTTTAACATCGCCGGCATGATGCACACGGTGGCGGACGCCTTTGAAAAACAGCTGGACGCCCTCTACGCAGAAGAGGCTATGGACATCTCTGCGGATATCACCGTGTTTGAAACCCTGTTAAAGCAAGAGGGCTTTGTGGACGAGGAGAAACAGGAACAGGAAGAAACGAAATAAAGAAAGTGAAGCGGCGTAAAGTTTTCGGATGCTGGCGCCCGGCGGGCGCCAACGCCGACCCAGGCGGCAGGCGAGAAAGGGCAGCGCCCTACGGCCGGAAAGCAGCGCAAAGCGGTGGCTGCCCGCACCGGGCAAGCCGGCTTTCCGCGTTGTGCAGAGCCGGAAAGAGTATGGTTAACCCTGCGGCGCCGCCCACACCTTTCCCGCCCGGCAGCCCGCCCCATCCCCTATAGCAAGAAATTCCCAAGGAGGTTAGAAGCATGCCCGATGAAAGCAAATTGACCATGGACGCCCCTGTGCCCCAAATGCCCTCCCTCACCTTGGAGGGTGTGGAGACCCCGTCCCTCACCTTGACCCCCGAAGAGGCCGCCCCGGCCCCCAAGCAGGTGCAGGAGGATGAGATCTCCACCTTGGACGAAAGCGTCCTCTCTCCGGAGGAGCGGAAGGTGGTGGACGATTTTGCAGAGAAAATTGACCTGACCAACAGCACCCTCGTGCTGCAGTATGGGTCTGCCGCCCAGAAGAAAATCGCCTCCTTTTCCGACAACACCTTAAACAACGTGCGCACCAAAGACTTGGGAGAGGTGGGCAATCAGATCTCCCAACTGGTGGTGGAGCTCAAGGGCTTTGACGTAGAAGAAGAGGAAAAGAAAGGCTTTTTCGGCTTTTTCAAAAACACCGGCAATAAGATCACCGCTATGAAGGCCAAGTACGACACCGCCGAGCAAAACGTGAACAAAATCGCCGGTGCGCTGGAGAGCCACCAGGTGCAGCTGCTCAAGGACATTGTCATGCTGGACAAGCTCTACGAGATGAACCTCTCCTACCACAAGGAGCTTTCCATGTATATCATCGCCGGCAAGAAAAAGCTGAAAAAAGAGCGGGAGACCACCTTGGTGCAGCTGGAAAACAAGGCGAAGCTCTCCGGCTTGGCAGAGGACGCCCAGGCCGCCAACGACTACGCCCAGATGTGCGACAACTTTGAGAAGAAGCTCCACGACCTGGAGCTGACCCGCATGGTCAGCGTGCAGATGAGCCCCCAGATCCGCCTGGTGCAGAACAACGACAAGCTGATGGCGGATAAAATCCAGTCCACCTTGGTGAACACCATCCCCCTGTGGAAAAGCCAGATGGTGCTGGCTTTGGGCCTGGCCCACTCCGAGCAGGCGGTGAAGGCCCAGCGGGAGGTTTCCAACATGACCAACGAGCTGCTGCGCAAAAATGCCGAGCGGCTGAAGATGAGTACCATCGAGACCGCCCGTGAGTCCGAGCGGGGCGTGGTGGATATGGAGACTTTGCGCCAGACAAACCAGTCCCTCATCCAGACCTTGGACGAGGTGGTGAAGATCCAGGACGAGGGCCGCCAGAAGCGCCGGGAGGCCGAGGCGGAAATCGGCCGCCTGGAGGGCGAGCTGAAGCAGAAGCTGCTGGACATCCACACCTGAGAGGCAGCTTTCCCCAGTGCCTAGAAAAGGAGGTTTTCCCACGTGAAAAAGAGCAGTGTGATCGGCGCCTGCGTTCTGGCCGCCGCGGTGGTGCTTTCCGCGCCCCTGGGGGTGCATACGTCCCTGACGTCTCTGCGGGAGGAGGCCAACTCATCGTATTATTACGACAAGACCGGCTTTGCCATTTGGGAGGGCATTGAGAACCGGGAGGCCGCCGCCAGCAACATGATTACCGTGGCGGAGCGCTACACCGACGACAACCCTTCCCTCACCGGCCTGGTGGGGGATTTGGAGTACGCGGTGGAGTACTCTCAAAACTGCTGGGACGGCGACGAGGGCTTGGCGGAGGCCAACCAGATGATGGGCCAGGCGGCCCAGGCCCTCTACGAGGAGCTGAAAAACACCCAGCTTTCCGAGACGGACCAGAAGTACCCCGACCAGCTCATTGCCCAGATGGAGTCGGAGCAGGATAAAATCAACCGTTCCAGCTACAACGAGGACGCCCGGGAGTTCAACGCCCGGCTGGAGAAATTCCCGGTGAACCTCCTCCGGGGCGTGGCAGGGGTAGAGCCCCTGGCCACCTTTGACTACGAATGAAAGGGGGCGCCCCCATGAAGGGAGCCACGGAAACACGCCTGCCGAAAAAAGCCCTGAGCCTGCTGCTGGCCTTGGCGTTGGCCTTCTGCCTGGCTGTCCCGGCGCTGGCGGCCTATCCCGACAGGCCGGAGAACCAGTATGTGCTGGACGAGGCGGACGTCCTCTCGGAGGAGACAGAGCAGGAGATTATCGCGGAGAACCAGGACTTGTTCCAGGAGACAGGCGCCCAGATTGTGGTGGTGGCGGTGGACTTCCTGGACGGCGAGGACATCGACGACTACGCCTACTCCCTGTTCAACATCTGGGGCATCGGCTCCCAGGAGCGCAACAACGGCCTGCTGCTGCTTTTGGCCATTGGCGAGGACAACTACTACGCCCAGGCGGGCACCGGCATTGAGGATTATTTTGACGGGGCAAAGCTCCAGGACATGCTCGACCAGTATCTGGAGCCGGACTTCGCCGCCCGGGACTATGACGCCGGGGTGGACAAATTCTTCCAGGCGGCCCTGGCCGACATGGAGAGCTACTACGCCAACTACTCCGACGAGTACACAGACTCCCAAGACAGCCCCACCTATGAGGAGGACTACGACACCTACTACGAGCCTAGCTTTGGGGAGCGGATGAGCTATTTCTTCGGCAACCTGTTCCAGCGGGTGGTCAGCATCGTGGTGCTTGTGCTGGTGGTGGGGCTCATCATCGCGGTGCTCCGCGGGATGCGCGGGGGCGGTGGCCCCCGCTCCGGCGGTGGCGGAGGCGGCGGTTTCTGGTCCGGGCTGTTCCTGGGCAACATGATGGGCCGCACCTACCGCCGTGGCTGGCGTCCGCCCCCGCCTCCCCCTGGAGGCTTTGGTCCCCGGCCCGGCCCCCGTCCTCCCCGTGGAGGCGGCGGGTTTGGCGGGTTCCGCGGAGGCGGTTCCGGCGGCTTTGGCGGCGGCGCGGGCCGCGGTGGCGGCGGAGGCTTCCACAGTGGCGGCGGCAGCCGCGGCGGCGGTGCCGGCAGGCGATAACAGATTTTTTGGAAAAGGACGTCCGCTTGTTTTGGGACGTCCTTTTCCAAAACCAGCTTCGCTGGCTTTCCGTCCTTTCTTGAAAGAAAGGACCAAAGAACTTTTACGTCGCGAGGCGGAGCGCAAGCCGCTCCTTTGCCCGGGACAAACTGCGGGTTTTGTGTCCGCGTTTTATGTCAGTGTCAGATAGGTGTAGCTCGCACTTTCCTTTTGCTGGCTTTTGTTCTTTTTTGAAAGAAGGGTTCAAAGAACTTTCACGTCGCGGGGCAGAGCGCAAGCCGCTCCCTTGTCCAAAGTACACTGTGGGTCTTGTGTCCGCGAGTGTTTGCGGAGAAGGAGGGGCTGCTTTTAGATGGCCCCGTGTAAAAGGTAATCGCTACCCAGAAAGGAGCGCCATGAAACGATATTTTCTCTTTGATTTGGACGGCACCGTGGCGGACAACGGCGAGGGCATTCTCAAATCCGCCCAGTACGCCTTGGACGCCTTTGGCATCCACAACGAGCCGGAGGAGCGGCTGCGCCGGTTTGTGGGGCCGCCGCTGCACGAATCCTTTATGGAGCTGTACGGCTTTTCCAGGGAGCAGGCCTTCGCGGCGGTGGAGAAGTACCGGGAGCGCTACCGGGGCAAGGGCGTCTACGAGAACCAGCTCTACCCCGGGATGGGGGCGCTGCTGGAGCGGCTGTCCCAGCGGGCGGTGGTGTGTTTGGCCACCTCCAAGCCGGAGGTGTTCGCCAGAACCATCTTGGAGACGCGGCAGGTGCTGCCCTGCTTCCAGGTGGTGGTGGGCGCCGAGCTGGACGGCTCCCGCACAGACAAGGCGGAGGTCATCCAGGCCGTGCTGGAGAAGCTGGGCCATCCCCCCAAGGAGCAGGCCGTGATGATTGGCGATAGGAAGCACGACATCCTGGGAGCCAAAAAAGTGGGGCTGGAGTCCATCGGCGTACAGTACGGCTTTGCCCCGCCGGGAGAGCTGGAAGAGGCGGGGGCGGAGTGGATTGTCCCCACGGTGGCGGACCTGGAAAAGCTGTGCCTGTCCCTGTGCGGGGCGGGCCAGGAATAAGGAGGAGAGGCAAATGGCGAAGAAAGTGCTGGTTGTGGTGGATATGCAGAACGACTTCATCACCGGAAGCTTGGGCACCCCGGAGGCCCAGGCCATTGTGCCCAAGGTGGTGGAGAAAATCCAGGGGTTTGAGGGGCTGGTGCTCTTCACCCAGGACACCCATGGGGAGGACTACCTCCAAACCCAGGAGGGGAAGAACCTGCCGGTGGAGCACTGCCGCAAGGGTATCTGGGGCTGGCAGCTGGAGCCCCGGGTGGAAGCGGTGCGCACCAGCACCCCCATCGAAAAATCCACCTTTGGCAGCAAGGGCTTGGCGGAGGTGCTGAAAGCCCGGCACACCTATGAAGAGCCCCTGGAGGAAATTCAGCTGGTGGGATTGTGCACGGACATTTGTGTCATCTCCAACGCTCTGCTGCTCAAGGCTTATCTGCCCGAAGTGCCCCTTACGGTGGACGCCAGCTGCTGCGCAGGCGTCACCCCGGAGAGCCACCAGCGTGCCTTGGAAGCTATGGAGGCCTGCCAGATCCATGTGGTACGCCCCTAGAACTTGAGCAAAGCAAGAACGTCCCGGAAGCCGTTTCTGGGGCGTTCTTTTTTTGCTGCCTTTAGGCTTAATACCCCCTGGTCCTACCAGGGGGAAAAAATGCCTGGGCGGAAATGGATGGGAAAATGGAAGGAACTGGTTTTCCAGATGCGGAGCAAGCGATGGGATGGCATTCTTTCAGCAAGTACCGGCCCCTCTGGGGTCTGAGCAGGCCACTGGTTTCCAAGTGGTTTTGCTTGCGTCTCCCCTTGACTTTCTATTGTTTTGATAGTATAATGCTATCAAACAGAAAGCTTGAAAAGGAGTGTTATTGAAAATGGAAACCCAAGAAAAGATCGTCAACCGCTACATGGAAAAACCGGTGAAAACCAAAAACGGCTTCGCCATGCTGGCTTTGATTGTGGTGCTGTTCCTAGGCAGCATTGCTGTGGCCATTCTGGGGCCGGTGTGCTTCTCCGCCACCAACGTGCCTTTGGCGGTGTTTTTGGTGGTGCTGGGAGCTGTGGTGTTTGTATTCGACCTGTTCCTCATGCCCGGTCTGAAAATCCTGAATCCCAATGAGGCATTGGTGCTGACTCTGTTCGGCAAGTACCACGGCACCCTGAAAAAGGACGGCTATTTCTGGGTGAACCCCTTCTGTGAGGGCATCAATCCCGGCGCCACCCCCGCCTCTATGACCACCATTAACGGCAACACCAGCGTCAACTTTGGGGGCAGCCGGAAGATCTCCCTGAAGACCATGACCCTGAACAACGAAAAGCAAACCGTCAACGACGAGCGGGGCAACCCCATTGTCATCGGCACCATTGTGATCTGGCGGATTGTGGACACCACCAAGGCGGTGTTCAACGTGCAGAACTACCGCACCTTCCTTTCCACCCAGTGTGACTCCGCCACCCGGAACATTGCCCGGATGTACCCCTACGACCTGATGGACGACGACGACCTGGGGGAGAAGACCCTGCGGGGCAGCAGCCAGGAGATTGCTGAGATGATGAAGCAGGACCTGCAGGAGCGGGTGTCTATGGCCGGCCTGGAGATCCTGGAGGTGCGGATCACCCACCTGTCCTACGCCCCGGAGATTGCCGCGGCCATGCTCCAGCGCCAGCAGGCGGAGGCCGTTGTGGCCGCCCGGAAGAAGATCGTGGAGGGCGCCGTGGGCATGGTGGAAATGGCCCTGGCCCAGCTGAACGACGACCGCATCGTGGACCTGGATGAGGAGCGGAAAGCTGCCATGGTGTCCAACCTGCTGGTGGTGCTCTGCGGCAACAAGGACGCCCAACCCATTGTCAACAGCGGTTCCATCTACTAAGGCGTAAGGCGGCGATGGAATGGAGCAAAAGGAAAAAGGAAAAAAGCAAATCCTACTGCGGATCTCCCCCAAGCTGTGGGAAGACCTGGCCGCCTGGGCTGAGGACGATTTCCGGTCCATCAACGGGCAGATCGAGTATTTGCTGACAGAGTGCGTCAAAAAGCGGAGAAAAGGCAAAGACGAAGCCCCCTAAGGCTGGGAGCCTGGGGGCATAAAAAGGAGCGCGTGGAATGAAGTGACCCCAAAAAGTTAGACAATATTTTGCAATAGAAAATGTTCAAGCA
>DSTMR04002__coassemble_1059_pt1 | contig 22511 bp, 24 predicted proteins | sample DSTMR04002__metabat2_high_PE_036 | metagenome-assembled genome bin DSTMR04002
CACGCACACCTTGTGCTCCGTGGCCTTTTTGACAAACTCCAGCATATCCACCTCGTCGGGCAGGTCCTCGCCGGTCTCCGGATCCACAATCTTGCACTCTACGCCGTACAGGGGGCGTCCTACGGTGTTCACCCGCACATCCAGGGGATCGTCCACATGACTCTGGGTGCAGCCGGGAGAGGACTCAGTCTGGCCGTAGACAATGGTGATCTCATTCATGTGCATTTTGTCCACCACGTCCTGCATCACCTTGACCGGGCAGGGGGAGCCGGCCATAATGCCGGTGCGCATGTGGGAGAAGTCGGTCTTTTCAAAGTTTTCGTGCTCCAGCATGGCGATAAACATGGTGGGCACCCCGTGGAAAGCGGTGATCTGTTCCTGGTTGATACAGGCCAGGCCCTTCCGAGGGGAGAAAGCGGTGATGGGGTACATGGACACCCCGTGGGTCATAGAAGCGGTCATGGCCAGCACCATGCCGAAGCAGTGGAACATGGGCACCTGAATCATCATCCGGTCGGCGGTGGACAGATCCATGCAATCGCCGATGGCTTTGCCGTTGTTCACCACGTTGTAGTGGGTGAGCATAACCCCCTTGGGGAAACCGGTGGTGCCGGAGGTGTATTGCATGTTGCACACGTCGTCCTTGCGAACCTGACGGCGGCGGTTCTCCACCTCGGTGGGGGGCACGGAATCTCCTAGGCCCATGGCGTGCTCCCAGGTGTAACAGCCCTTTTGGCGGCTGTCGATGGTGATGACGTTGCGCAGCACCGGCAGCCTCTTGGAGTGGAGCTTGCCGGGCAGGCTATCCTGGAGCTCGGGGCACAGCTCTTGGATGATGCCCACATAGTCCGAGTCCTTAAAGCCGTCGATCATCACCAGGGTGTGGGTGTCGGATTGGCGCAGCAGGTACTCGGCCTCGTGGATCTTATAGGCGGTGTTCACCGTGACCAGCACGGCGCCGACCTTGGTGGTGGCCCAGAAGGTGATGTACCACTGGGGCACGTTGGTAGCCCAAATGGCCACATGGTCTCCCTTCTTCACGCCCATGGCGATCAGGGCCCGGGCAAACTGGTCCACGTCATCCCGGAACTCCGCATAGGTGCGGGTGTAATCCAGCTCGGTGTACTTGAAGCACAGCTGGTCCGGGAACTCTTTGACCATGCGATCCAGCACGTCGGGGAAGGTGGCGTCGATGAGGGTCTCCTTGGGCCAGACGTATTTGCCGGTGTGGCTGTGGTTGTCCTGCAGCTCCCCTTCCTTCATGGAGAGGGTGGCGAAGTAATCGTGCATATAGTTGGCAAACTGGGGGAACACCACGCCGGCGTCGGACAGCTCCCGGGTCCAGCGCTTGACCCATTCCAAGGAGATATAGCCGTCGTAGCCGCTGTCCACCAAAGCGTCCAACATTTCCTCAATGGGCAGGTCACCCTCGCCCATCATCCGGTACTGGGGCTTGCCGTCCACCATGACGCTGTCTTTGACGTGGACATACTTGATGAGTCCTCCCAAGTTGGCCACGGTCTCCCGGGGAGACTCCCCGGCGTAGCGATAGGGATGGTGCATATCCCACAGAGCCGCCACAGAGGGCAGGTTGACCTGTTGGAGCAGCGCTTTCAGCCGCTTGGTGTCCGAATACACACCGTTTGTCTCCACCAGCAGGCACACCCCAAAGCCTTGGGCAATAGTGCCCAACAGCTTGAGGGCCTCCGCCACGAACCCGTCGTCCACCTCTCCTTCTGGCTGGGGATAGCGGTCTCCCAGAATGCGGATATACGGGGTACCCAGTTTTTTCGCCAGAACGATATACTGCACGACTTCCGAGATATTCTTGTCAAAGTCCTCTTTATACTTTAGGGCGCAGCCAGACGCCAGGCAGGGAATTTCCAGCCCCAGGGACCGGAGCTTCTCCACGGTTTTCGGCAGCTGCTGATCTGTAAAGGGCCGAGCATTTACAGCAAAAACATCCTCGCCCAATCCGCGCACTTCAATGCCTCCGAACCCAAGGTCTTTGGCCATGGAATAAATGTCTGTCCAGGAAAAGTCCGGACAGGCAAGTGTGGAAAAACTGATTTTCATGCAGAACACCACCTGGTCTTTTTGAATTTATACCGTATTATTATACAATAATCCCCCCTGCCAGAGCAAGGGGGGATTGGAATGCTTTTCTGAGAAACTTTTTCGATTTAGCAGAAAAAAGCTGTTTATTTTTTTGCTACTTTTGTGCGCTTCCGTTTTTTCCGCGGGGGAGGCGGCGCGTAATAGAGCACACCCTGGCGCTCCATGCGGAGCATGCGCAGCCCATACAGCAGGGCAAACAGCAAAAGGGCCAGGCAGCCGCACAGGCCGTACACACTGGGTCCCACCACCAGATAGCTTTCCCCGGTTGTAAAGTACACTCCCGTTACAGCCATGGCGCTGATGCCGCTGCGCAGCAGGGCACCGGGAATCACACTGCCTGTTTTAAAGGCAAAATAGGAGAGAATCACTCCCAGCAGCCCGTAGAACAGAAAGCCCGTCACAAATCCCAGAACGGGGTATCCAGGATAGCCTGTGCCGTACAGATAGCCGTCTCCATACAGGGGCAGGTACCACGCCGACCAAAGCGCTCCGCAGACCAAAGCGCTCTTCAGGCCCGCGTACTTCTGAAAGCAATGTTTCAACTTGGGAAGCAGGTATCCCCGGAAGCCCAGCTCCTCTGCAAAGGTGGTGAGCACATTGATCAAGGGGCCGGCCACAATGGTCATCATAATTTGGGAGTACATGGCGCCTACGGCACGCTCCCGTTCCATGCCCGTCTCCACCATGCCGTCTAAAAACTCCGTAGCAGCCAGATCGCAATTTTCTGGGAAAAACGCGAAAAACAGCAGGCAGGTCAGACAGACCAGAAACAGGGGGAAAAAGTATGCGAACAGGTAGCGGCGGATGTTGCCCCGCAGATGGGGGGCAATATAAGCGTCGTCCAGATCGTAACCCTCGTCCCCCACCTTGCGGCAGATGATCATGGCCAAGGCGGGCAAAAACGCGGCAATGGTCAGCACCGTTCGGAACCCGGTGTCCCCGTAGTGCAGGCCGCAAACCCACGCAACAATGTAGGCGCCCCAAGCAAGCACAAACACAATGCCCAGATAGAGGCCCATTCTTTTCTTTTCACTCATGAAACAATTCGTCCTTTCTTCGGATGTGGCTGAAACGCCCTCCCCCTCCCCTCTGGGGAAAAGGCGTTTACCCCCGGTGCGTCCGGCCAATATCCCGCCGGAACATAGCCCCTGTAAAGGCAATTTTTTCCACACCCGCGTAGGCCTTGTCCAGGGCCTCTTCCAAGGTGTCCCCCAGGGCGGTGACACCCAGCACCCGGCCGCCGTTGGTCAGAAACTTGCCGTCCTCCAGCTTGGTGCCCGCATGGTACACGGTGACTCCCTGGGCCTGCCCTTCCGCGTCCAATCCATGAATTTCCAGGCCCTTGGGATAGCTGCCCGGATAGCCCCCGCTGGCCATAACCACACAGGCGCAGGCCTGTTCGTCCCACTGGATGTCCACTTCCGCCAGCTTCTCCTGGGCCACGGCCTCCACGATCTGGGCCAAATCGCTCTTCAAGCGGGGCAGCACCACCTGGGTCTCCGGGTCCCCGAAGCGGGAGTTGTACTCGATCACCTTGGGGCCGTCAGGCGTGAGCATCAGCCCGAAGTACAGGCAGCCCTTAAAGGGACGCCCCTCTGCTTTCATGGCCTCCACGGTGGGCAGGAAAATCTTCTCCAGGCACTCCTTTGCCACTTCCTCGGTGTAGAAGGGGTTGGGGCTGATGGTGCCCATGCCCCCTGTGTTGGGGCCCTTGTCCCCATCAAAAGCCCGCTTGTGGTCCATAGAGGACACCATGGGCTTTAGGGTCTTGCCGTCGGTAAAGGCAAGCACAGACACCTCCGGCCCGGTGAGGAACTCTTCCACCACCACCTGGGCGCCCGACTCCCCGAAGATCTTGTCCTCCATAATGGAGTGAAGGGCAGCCTTGGCCTCCTCTTGGTTCTGGGCGATGACCACGCCCTTGCCCAAGGCCAGGCCGTCGGCCTTGATCACCACCGGGTATTTGCCCTGGGCTTGGCAATACGCCAGGGCGGCAGCAGGATCTGCAAAGACCTCATACTGGGCGGTGGGGATGCCATAGCGCTTCATCAGGTTCTTGGAAAACACCTTGCTGGCCTCAATCTGGGCGGCAGCGGCATTGGGCCCAAAACAGGGAATGCCCGACTCTTCCAAAAAGTCCACCATGCCCGCGGCCAGAGGGTCGTCCGGGGCCACAAACACCAGATCCACCTGTTTCTCCTGGGCCAGGGCCAACATGCCCTCCTTGTCCATGGCGTTCACTGGGAAGCACTCCGCGTCCCGGCTGATGCCCCCGTTGCCCGGGGCGCAGTACAGGGCCTCCACCAGGGGGCTCTCCTTCAGCTTGCGGACGATGGCGTGCTCCCGCCCACCGCTGCCAATGACTAGAATTTTCATGGAATCGATCCTTTCTCGCTGTGATCTTACAAATGCCTCCACACGTCGGTCAAAGTGGGAACGGCCAGTTCTCCGTCTCCGTCCTGCCGGTGCACCTGCACCGTATGCCAGCCGGCGCGCTTGCCGCCCTCTATGTCGGCGCTGGGGTTGTCGCCCACGATCCAGATTCTCTGGGGAAAATGGGCGGCCAGCTCTGCCTTGCGGAAAAAGCGCACATCCGGTTTACACAGGCCCACCTGGCCGGAAACCAGACACCCCAGGAAAAACTGCCGGAGATAGAGCTTTTCCAAAAGCTGGGGCAGCTCTGGAAAATTGTCGGAGAACAGGTAGTTCCGATAGCCCTTATAGGCGCACAGAGCCAAGGTGGCTGCCGCGTCGGGATAGACCCGGTACCGCCGCGGATCTAGAATTTTCTCCCGCACAGTCCGGGCAGCCTGCTCCGCCAGAGGCTTTGGCACGCCGAAGCTCTCATAGGCGGCGGTAAATTTCTCCACCCGGTCCTTCCACCAGGCTTCCCCGGTCAGCGTCGGGTCTCCGTCGGCATGCCAGGGAAACCCACGGGCCATAAAGGGCCGCAGTTTGTCAAACGTTACCCCATACTCCTGGGCGAAAGGAGCGGCGGCCTCGGTGACCGCCTGGGTCCACATGGGGTAGGACTCCGTCAACGTGCCGTCAAAATCCCAAAAAATGGCCTTTCTCATGTACCCTCCCCTACTTTACAGGGCTACTCAATGGTGGAACAGCCGGATGCCCGTAAAGGCCATGGCAATGCCGTACTTGTCGCAGGTCTCAATGACATGGTCGTCCCGGATGGAGCCGCCGGGCTGGGCGATAAACTCCACGCCAGACTTGTGGGCCCGCTCGATGTTGTCCCCAAAGGGGAAGAAGGCGTCGCTTCCCAAAGCCACACCGGTCATGCCGGAGAGCCACTGCCGGCGCTCTTCCCGGGTGAACTCCTCGGGCTTCTCGGTGAAGAACTGCTGCCAGGCGCCATCTGCCAGCACGTCCATGCATTCGTCGCCGATGTACACGTCAATGGTGTTGTCCCGGTCGGCCCGGCGGATGCCCGGCTTAAAGGGCAGGTTCAACACCTTGGGACACTGGCGCAGGTACCAGTTGTCCGCCTTGTTGCCTGCCAACCGGGTGCAGTGAACCCGGCTCTGCTGGCCGGCCCCCACGCCGATGGCCTGGCCGTTTTTCACGTAGCATACCGAGTTGGACTGGGTGTACTTCAAGGTGATCAGGGAGACGATCAAGTCCCGCTTGGCCTCGGGGGTAAGGGTCTTGTTCTGGGTGGGCAAATTTTCCAGCAGGCTCTCGTCAATCTTCAGCTCGTTGCGGCCCTGCTCAAAGGTGACGCCGAACACGTCCTTGTGCTCGATGGGGGCGGGCTTGTAGTCGGGTTCGATCTGCACCACGTTGTAGCCGCCCTTGCGCTTTTCCTTCAGGATGGCCAGCGCCTCGTCGGTATAGCCGGGGGCGATGACGCCGTCGGACACCTCCCGCTTTAACAGCAGGGCGGTCTCCTTGTCGCACACGTCGGAGAGAGCGGCCCAATCCCCGTAGGAGGACATCCGGTCCGCGCCCCGGGCGGCGGCGTAGGCGGAAGCCAGGGGGGACAGCTCCAGGTCGTCCACAAAGTAAATCTTCTTCAGGGTGTCGGAGAGGGGCACATACACCGCAGCGCCGGCGGGGCTCACGTGCTTAAAGGAAGCGGCGGCAGGCAGGCCGGTGGCCTCCTTCAGCTCTTTCACCAGCTGCCAGCTGTTCAAAGCGTCCAGGAAATTGATGTAGCCGGGCTTGCCGTTTAAGACGGTGACGGGCAGCTCTGTGCCGTCTTTCATAAAGATGCGGGAGGGCTTTTGGTTGGGGTTGCAGCCATACTTCAAAGCCAATTCATTTGCCATTTGAAATCCATCCTTTCCCAAAGATCACTGGTTCTTGTTGACGATGCGGGTCTGGGCCTCCCCGGTCTCCAGATTGATGAAGCGGGTAAACAGAGACACCTTGTTGTCCTGGTTCAAGTTCTCCCACAAAGCTGCGGTGAAGGCGTCGATGTCCCCTTCCACACAGACCGGAGTGGGTTCCCCCTCGTAGGAGGGAATGGGGTCGCCGTCCTGCTTGTAAGTGTGGATAAAGTGACCCAGGCCGGGCTTGGGGGCGTACTCGAAGAAAAACCGCTGGGCGAAGTCCGGGTCGCCGTCACAGCTCTTCAAAATGGACAGCTTATAGGTGAAGCACCCCTCTCCCCGCTCTACGATGCCGGAGATACGGGGGGTGTAGTTGGGGCCGTCGGGCTCGAAGGTGCGGGTGCGCAAGACCTCCTCAAAGGTCTTGCCCTCTTGCAGATAGTCGTAAATGGTGTCCGTCTGATCCCCGTTGGTGACAATGGTGCTCTCCCCCAGCACACGCACCGGGGCGTAGATCACCAAGGAGGGGTCGCTGAGCTTGGCCGGGTCGAAGGCCTGGGTGCGGATGCCCGCGCCCTCCTCCACAAACACCCGGTTGCGGCTGTTGACGCTGCGGCCCATAATGAAGTAGGCGATGACGGCGTTTTTCCCATCGGCGCTCTGGCCGATGACGATGCCCCGGCCGGGATAGCTGTTGCCCGCCAGGTCCTGCTTGATGTCCACTGGTTTCATGAATGGTTCTCCTCTCTCTACAATGGCCTGTTTGGTTTCTAGATTGAAATGCGAGAAACCGTCCGGGCCTCGCCCTATCGCCCGTTGGGCGCATGCGGGCGCCGCCCTGCCTTTCTTTTTACGGCTGTGCCGGTTTAAGGGCAAGGTCGTGGGATTTCATCCCACACCCTGACAAACTTTTTGAAAAAAGTTTGATCAAAAACTTTACTTGTCTCTCTTATTCCGCGATGTGCACCACGCCGTCCTCCACGGACAGCTTGCCCTGGCAGAACAGGGACACCGCCTGGGGCAGCAGGAGCCACTCGGCCTGCTCCATGACCCGGCGCTGGAGGGTCTCCGGGGTGTCCCCCTCCTTCACCTCCACCGCCTTTTGCAGGATGATGGGCCCGCCGTCGCAGACTTCGTTGACAAAGTGGACCGTGGCCCCGGTAACCTTCACCCCGCGAGCCAGGGCCGCTTCGTGCACATGAAGGCCATAGTACCCTTTGCCCCCAAAGGCGGGCAGCAAGGCCGGGTGCACATTGATAATCCGGTTGCGGAAGGCTTCCACAAAGTTGTTGCCGGTGATGGTGAGAAAGCCCGCCAGCACCACCAAATCCACGCCCCACTCCTGCAGGGCTTCGATCAGGGCCTGGCTGTAGGTGTCCACGTCGGGATACTCCTTCCGGCGCAGGGTGATGGCCTCAATGCCCGCCTGCTTGGCACGCTCCAGGGCGTAGGCGTCCGGCCGGCTGGCGATGACCACCCGCAGCTTGCCGTTTACAATCTGGCCAGCCTTTTCCGCATCGATGAGCTTTTGGAGATTGGTGCCCCCACCGGACACCAGCACGCCGATGTTCAGCACAGCACGACCCCCTCGTCGCCTTCCACCACTTCACCCAGGAACACGGTTTCTTCCCCGGCGGCGGCAAAGGCGTCCGCAGCAGCCTGGGCGGTCTCTTTGGAAACAGCCACGCAAAGACCAATGCCCATGTTGAAGGTGTTGAACATGTCCCGCTCCGGAATGGCGCCGGTCTTTTGAATCAGCTGGAAGATGGGCAGCACCGGCACGCTGGCCTTTTCCACCCGGGCGGTGAGGCCGGGCTTCATCATGCGGGGAATGTTCTCATAGAACCCACCGCCGGTGATGTGGGAGACCGCCTTGATATCCGCCGCTTCCATAGCCGTCAGCAGGGGCTTGACGTAGATGCGGGTGGGCGTGAGCAGGGTCTCTCCCAGGGTGGCGCCCAACTCGTCGTAGTAGGTGTTTACAATGGCCTGGTCCTGGGCGAACATTTTGGCCACAGAGGCGGTCAAGTTCATGGCGGCTCCCACCAGGCCGTCGCCGCCCACGTTAGGCATATCCATGGCGCCGATGCCAAAGACCTTGCGCACCAAGGAGAACCCGTTGGAGTGCACGCCGGAGGACTTCACACCCAACAGCACGTCCCCGGCCTGCAGGCGGGAGCCGTCCACAATCTTTTTCTTGTCCACAATGCCCACGGTGAAGCCCGCCAGATCGTAATCGTCGGGAGCCATCATGCCGGGGTGTTCGGCAGTCTCCCCGCCGATGAGGGCGCAGCCGGACTGAACGCAGCCTTCCGCCACGCCGGCCACGATCTGGGCGATCTTCTCCGGAAAGTTCTTCCCACAGGCGATGTAGTCCAAAAAGAACAGGGGCTTAGCACCGCAGCACACCACGTCGTTGACACACATGGCCACGGCGTCGATACCGATGGTGTCATGCTTGTCCAGAAGCATGGCGATCTTCAGCTTGGTACCCACGCCGTCGGTACCGGAGACCAGCACCGGCTCCTCCATGCCGGACAGGTCCGGAGCGAACAGGCCGCCGAACCCGCCGATGCCGGAGACCACGCCGGGAATGACCGTGCGCTTGACGTGCTGCTTCATCAGCTCTACCGATTGATACCCGGCGGTCACGTCCACGCCCGCGGCTTTATAGCTGTCGCTGTAACTGTTCAGATGGCCGGTTTCCGATGCGGCCAGCTTGTTTTCCTCGGTCATAGGGAAAATCCTCCTTCTCTTTTGTCGGAAAGGCGCCTTACAGGGCCCAGTTCCCGTTGGTGAATACCGGCACGGCGCGGCCGTCCCGGGTGTAGCCGGTGATGTTCAGTGTCTCACAGCCGATCATAAAGTCCACATGGATGATGGAGTCGTTGACGCCCCGCGCCTTCAGCTCCTCTGGGCTCATGTCGGCAAAGCCGGGAATAACCTCGTTAAAGCCCCGGCCCAAGGCCACGTGGCAGGCGGCGTTCTCATCAAACAAGGTGTTGTAGAACAGGATGCCCTGCTGGGAGATGGGGGACTCCACCGGCACCAGGGCCAGCTCGCCCAGCATGGAGGCGCCCTCATCCATAGCAACCATGCGCTCTAACAGGGTCTGGCCCTGCTCCGCCTGGCAGGAGACCACCCGGCCGTTCTCAAAGGTGACGGAGAACTTATCGATGAGGTTGCCTTGGTAGGACAGGGGCATGGTGGAAACCAGCGTCCCCTCGCAGCGGCCCCGCATGGGGGAGGTGAACACCTCTTCCGTGGGCATGTTGGGGTCGAAGAAGGTGCCGTCGGGCAGCGTGTCCCCGCCGCCGTGCCACTGGGCCTCCGGGATGAGCCAGCACTTGAAGTCCGTGCCGTTGGGCGCCTGGTAGTGGAGGTAGTCCAAATCCAGGGCGTTGAGCTTTTCGCAGTGGGCTTTCAGCCCCCTGTCGTGGGCCTCCCACTCTGCCATGGGGTCGTTGTCCTCGGTGACGCGCACCGTCTGGAGGATGGCCTCCCACAGCTTCTCCACCGCGGCGCTGGTGCGCTCCCCGGGGAAGACCTTCTTGGCCCACTTTTTCGAGGGCACGGCGATGATGCACCACTGGTACTTGTTGTCCAGGGCGTCGTGGTAGGACTTGAGGGCCATGCCACGGGCGGCGCCGGACTTCTGCATCTTCTCCACGTTGACGCCCTTCAGGCCGTCCGGGTCCGCAGAGGAGATGTGAATCATGGCGGGCAGCGTGTCCACGTAGTGCTGCATGCGGGCCTTTTCCCACTCCGCCACCTGGGAGAGCTGGGTCAAGGTCTCGTGGCGGTATTTCAGCTTGGTGCAAACCTGGTCCTCCCAGCGCATCTCCACCCACTTGGCGCCGGCGCGGTAGGCCTCCTCGGCCACCAGCTGGGCGAACTCGTGCTGCTCCACCTGGGCGTAGATGACGCAGCCCTGGCCCTTTTTCACATGGGCCCCCCGGCGCACCGCCAGCTGGGCATACTTGCGCATAACCGTTTTCTTCATAGCGTTCCCCTTTCCCGCCCCGCAGAGAAAGGGGGCGAATCCAAAAGCTTTTTCCGCTGTTTTACAGCGCGGCGACCTTCTCCTGAAGGGCGGCGTCCTTCTTGGCAATGCCTTCGGCAATGTCCGCCTTCATCTGGAGAAGCTGAGCGGCCAAGCCCTCGTCGGAAAGGGCCAGCATCTGGCAGGCCAAAATGGCGGCGTTCTCCGCCCCGTCAATGGCCACGGTAGCCACAGGAATGCCCGAGGGCATCTGCACCGTGGACAGCAGCGCGTCCAGACCATCCAAGGTGGAGGACTTCACCGGAATACCGATGACCGGCAAGGTGGTGTGGGCCGCCAGCACGCCGGCCAGATGGGCCGCTTTCCCCGCAGCGGCGATGATGACGCCAAAGCCCTGGTCCCGGGCCGTGCGGGAGAACTCCGCGGCAGCATCGGGAGTGCGGTGGGCGGACATGACCTTCACCTCCACCGGGATGCCAAAGCCCTTCAGCCGCTTGATGGCAGGGGCCAGCACCGGGAAGTCGCTGTCGCTGCCCATAATAACCGCTACTTTTTTACTCATTCTCCATCCATCCTTTCCAGAAAAAGAAACATTCAGTAGAAGTATACACGGAAATGGCAAAAAGCGCAAGGTTTCCCCCTCTCATCCCTGGAAAAAAGAAGGGCGTGCTGCAAAACACATGGTGCAGCACGCCCCTCTTCTCAAGAACCGGTGTGGAGCCGCAGAAACGTCACATTGACCTCCCCGTTGGACCCTGCGGCCGAGCCGGAATAGGTCAGCGAAAAAGTGGTGGGCGCAGCCGCCTGGAGAATAAAGTGAGCCGATCCCCCTGCACTGGACCCATTGGCCGTGGTGGCAAAATAGACCCCTGTTTCCAGGTGGGGCGTCCCATTGTAGCTGGGAGTAACCTGCAAATACCCCGGCTGGCTGAGAGTGGTGGAAATCCTGTAAGAAACCAGGTATGCCCCCGCCTGCAAAGACAAAACCGAAGCGCTCTGCTGGGCAATCGCTCCTGTGCTGTCCTCCACGCCGGGGAAAAAGTCGATGGCCTGGCCCGGCGTAAACAGCGCTTGATAGTTGTAAAAAAAGGCGGCGCTGTCGGGTGGAATTTCTCCCGGCGGCCCGGTGACGCCCGTGGCGCCGGTGGGCCCTGTCACACCGGCGAGACCCGTGGGGCCGGCGGGCCCTTGGACCCCCTGAGGCCCTGTGGGGCCTGGCATTCCGGGGGCTCCCGTTGGACCCGTGGGACCCGTAATTCCCTGGGCGCCTGTATTCCCTGCTGGACCAGGGGGCCCTTCCGGCCCCTGGGGGCCTGTGCTGCCTGCAGCACCTGTGGGCCCTCTCTCCCCGGGAGGGCCTTGGGGGCCTGTGTCCCCCTTTGGCCCGGGAGCTCCCGGAGGGCCTGGGGGGCCAGGGCAACACACAGGACAGGGTCTTCCGTAATAATAAATGCGATCCATCCTTCTCCTCCCTCTATCCCATTCTGCTACTAGCAGACTATGCATTTCAAGGAGAATGGTGATGGGCCGCTTCTTTGGAAACACACCCTTACAAAACCCCTTCCCACCACCTGGCCCAACAAAGCGAAGCGGGACTTTCCACGCCAAAGCTGGAGGAAAATTTTCCCATTCCAGTACAAAGGGGCTGTTGCACCGTTGCAACAGCCCCTTTTGCTCTACGTTCTTATTCCAAATTTTCTCCCAGCGTGCCCTGGTTTAAAGCGGTGAGATAGGCGTTGATGAAGCCGTCCAAATCCCCGTCCATCACGCCGTTGACGTTGCCGGTTTCAAAACCGGTGCGGTGGTCTTTCACCATGGTGTAGGGCATGAACACATAGGAGCGGATCTGGCTGCCCCAGGTGATCTCCTTCTGCTCGCCTTTGATGTCGGAGATCTTCTCCAGGTTCTCCCGCTCTTTGATCTCCATCAACTTGGAGACCAGCATCTTCATAGCGACCTCCCGGTTCTGGTACTGGCTGCGCTCCACCTGACAGGACACGGTAATGCCTGTGGGAATGTGGATCAGCCGCACGGCGGAGGAGGTCTTGTTCACCTTCTGGCCGCCGGCGCCGCTGGCCCGGTAGACCTCCATTTTAATGTCCTCCGGAGGGATTTCCACGGTGTTGTCCAGCTCCATTTCCGGCATGACCTCCAGAGAGCTGAAGGAGGTGTGACGGCGGCCCGCCGCGTCAAAGGGGGAAACCCGCACCAGCCGGTGCACCCCCGCCTCGCTTTTGAGATAGCCGTAGGCGTTCTCTCCCTCCACCATGATGGAGGCGCTCTTCAGGCCGGCTTCGTCCCCGTCCAGGTAGTCCAAGGTGGTGACCTTGAAGCCGTGGCGCTCGGCCCAGCGGTTGTACATGCGGAACAGCATCTCCGCCCAATCCTGGGCCTCGGTGCCGCCGGAACCTGCGTGGAATGTCAAAATGGCGTTGTTTTTATCGTACTCACCGGTGAGCAAGGTGGACAGCTTCATGGAGGCAATCTCACTGGTGATGGCTTCGATCTCCGCCTTGGCCTCGTCCACCAGGGAAAGGTCCTCGGCCTCATCGCCCATTTCAATGAGAGCCATGCAATCCCCCGCCCGGCTCTGCAGTTTCTGATAGGCTTCGTCCTTATCTTTCAAGGCGGCCATGCGCTGGGTCACCTTCTGGGCCTGCTCCATATTGTCCCAGAAGCCGGGCTCGGCGGACTTGTGCTCCAGCATTTCCACCTCTTCCCGGAGCTTTTCCAGGCCCAGGGCCTGCCCCAGGTCTTCCAGGGCTTTTTCCTGCTCTTCCAGCTCCCGTTTCAATTCTTCAAATTGCAGCATAGTTCACGGTCAACCTTTCACAATCGTATTCTCCGCCTATTATACTGGAAAACCCGCCGGTTGTAAACTGGTTTTCCTCCTCTCTGCGAAAGAATTGCCCGGCGCTTCTGGGGATCTGGCCCCACCATCCAGATAAAAACACCCTTCTCTTTGGGGCTAAAGTGTGAAAACTATTAACAGACTGAAAATTCCTGGGGTTTTCGTTGCGCTTTGCAGAAGAATCGTGTAAAATAAAAGGGACCGAATTGGAATGCTGTGAAAAAGGAATGGACCACTGTATGCTGGATTATACCGGAATTAAATGCCCTGTGTGCGGCAAGCCTTTCCGCTCCGGGGACGACATTGTCGTCTGCCCGGAGTGCGGCGCTCCCTATCACCGGGCCTGTTACCAGGAAAAGGGAAGCTGTATCTTTGAGGACCTGCACAAAGAGGACAAGGACTGGAAACCTCCGGAAGAGCCCAAACCGGCAGACCCCCGGGCGGAAATCAAGGACCAAGAGTGCCCCGTGTGCGGCACCTTGAACGCCCACAGCGCCCTGTACTGCAACCGCTGCGGCGCGCCTCTCAAGGAGGAGGCTTCCTACGGCGGCCAACAGGCTCCGCCCCCTCCCACGTGGAACAGCGCGCCCCAGCAGCGCACAGGCTTTGGCGGGGCCGTGCCGCCCTTTGCCTTCGACCCCATGGGAGGCGTTTCCCCTGCGGAAGAGCTGGATCCAGGCGTCACCTTTGGGGATGCCTCCAAGCTGGTCAAACAGAACACCGGCTACTACATGCCTGTGTTCCGCTATATAAAGAATACGCGCCACAACAAATTCAACTTTACGGCGTTTCTCTTTTCCGGCGCCTGGATGCTCTACCGAAAGCAGTACAAGTACGGCGCCATCATCACCGTGCTCATGTTCCTCCTGTATCTGGGCTATCTCTGCGCCAACTTTTTTGTGGCCACCCCCCTGATGCTGGACTTGATGGAACAGGTGGGCGCGGACATTTCCCAGACCCTCAACCTGACCAACGACCAGCTGCTGGCAATCACCCAGATTATGATGGACCAGCCCCTGCTGTATCTCCAGCTTTCCCTGCCCATGCTCTGCCTGGCCGTGATGCTGGGCGTGATGATCTTTGTGGGCGTGCGCGGCAACAAGATGTACATGCGCCACTGCATCCGCACAGCCCATCGTGCACGGGCATCTGGAGGGGATTATTCCGCCGCTTTGGACGCCAGGGGCGGTGTGAACGTGGCCATTGCCATCTGCCTGCTGGTGTGCTATTTGATTGTAGTGAACATTCCCCTGTGGCTGTAAGCCGGCTGCTGCGGGGGATAGAAATACCCTGCTTTTACCTATCTAGGAGCTTCTGCGCCCCAGGGTTGGACGAACATGTTCGGATTCGTGCGCGACGCTGAAAAGGCGCCGCGCCTTTTCCAAAAAGGGACTCGTCCCTTGGCGAAACACTAGGATATGTTCCGGATGTTGCTCAACGCGAGACTGCCCCGGGAACTGCCCGTCCGTGCAGGCCCGGCAGAAAATCGCCGCAAGCTGTCCTTCCGGAAAGAAAAAGGAGAGGATTCTCTGTATGAAAAAAGTACGCAAAGCTGTGATTCCCGCCGCTGGGCTGGGCACCCGGGTGTTGCCCGCCACCAAAGTGATGCCAAAAGAAATGCTGCCCATTGTGGACAAACCTGCCATTCAGTATATTGTGGAAGAGGCCGCCGCGTCGGGCATTGAAGACATTCTCATTATCACCAACCGAGGCAAAGGCCTGTTGGAGGACCACTTCGACCGGGCTCCCGAGCTGGAACGCCGTCTCTCGGGAGATCCGAACAAGGCGGCCGTTTTGGAGCAGGTGGTGGGCATCTCCAAACTGGCCAACATTTTTTACGTGCGCCAAAAAGAGACCAAAGGCCTGGGCCACGCCATCCGCTGCGCCAAAGAATTTGTGGGGGACGAACCCTTCGCCGTGCTCTACGGGGACGACGTGATTTTAGGGGAAGATCCCGCCTGCGGCCAGCTGATCCGCGCTTATGAACAGTTTGGCAACGGCGTGGTGGGCGTGAAGGAAGTCACCCGGGAGGCCATTCAAAAGTATTCCTCCCTGCAGGTAAAACCCATCCGGGACAATTATTATCTGTGCACCGATATGATCGAAAAGCCGAAGCCCGGGGAAGAGATGTCCCTCTACTCCATTCTGGGGCGCTGCGTGCTGCCCCCGGAAATCTTCGACATTCTGGACCAGACCCCGCCCGGGGCCGGCGGGGAAATTCAGCTCACCGACGCCATGAAAACCCTGGCCCGCCGGGACGGCATGACCGCCGTGGACTTCACCGGCACCCGCTACGACATGGGCAACAAACTGGGCATCCTGCAGGCCAGCGTAGAGGTGGCCTTAAACCATCCGGAAATTGGAACGGAGTTCCGGGCGTATTTAAAGGAATTGTGCAAAACACTGTAAGAGGCAAGCAGGGCTGGCAGAACTTCCGCCGGCCTTTTTGCAGAAACATCTGGGTGGCAGCCTTGCTGCCACAAAGGCACGAGGGAGGCACGGAAATGGAGCTGTGGGATCTGTACGATGCACAACGGAGGCTGGTGGGCGCAGATCACATCCGGGGAGAGGAACTGCCCGACAACTGCTTTCACTTGGTGGTGCACGTTTGGATTCGAAATCACCAGGGACAGTACTTACTCTCCCAACGGGCCGCCGACCGCCCCACCTTTCCCCTGCTGTGGGAATGTGTGGGCGGTTCGGTCCTGAAAGGAGAAACCAGTTTGCAAGGCGCGCTCCGAGAGGCAAAAGAGGAGGTGGGGCTGACCTTGGATGGTCCCACCGGCCAGGTGGTCTTCACCAAAACCCGGGCTATTGTAGAGGGAAAAAAGTGCAACGACATCCTGGACGTATGGCTCTTTCCTTACCAGGGGCCGGTCTCTTTGGAAAACGCCACCACCCGGGAGGTGGCCCAGGTGCGATGGGCCACCCCTGCAGAGATTGCCACCCTGTGGGAGCAGGGGCTGTTTGTTCCCACTTTGGACTATTTTTTTCACGCTTCCCTCCCTGTGCTGAACCCTCCCGGCAGGGGAGTCGCTTCTTAGACCAGCACTATACCGGTGCTTTTCCCCTTCGACACAAACCGTTTTCCCATGATAAAGGAGTGATTGCATGTCTACCATTTACTTTCCCAGCTGCAATTTTACCAAGGCAAGCCCGGAAGCAGCCAAGCGCCTGCGGGCCTACATGCAGGAGAAAATGCCCGTGGCAGGCTGCTGCCGGGTGGACAAGACCCCCTACCCCGCCGGGGACACCGCCCTGTATTTCTGCCAGGCCTGCCGTGAGACCTTGGAGGCCAAGGAAAACAACCAGCTCCTGCTGGAAAACCTGTTTGTGTGGCTGGACAAGCAGGCGGATTTCCCCTGGCCCGACTACCGCGGCCTGACGGTGAACGTCCAGGACTGTTGGCGGGACCGGGGACATCCGGAGATCTTCCAAGCGGTGCGCTCTTGCCTGGGGAAACTAGGAGTCGCCGTGGTGGAGATGGAGGAAAACCGGGAAAACTCGGTGTTCTGCGGCAACCTGCACTTTGAGCCGAAAAAGCCGGAGAACGTGGCCCTGGTGGCCTCCCGGCCCGGAGTGCCCCTGTACGAATATACCCAAGAGGAGCAGGCCCAGCTCTTTGCTGAGCAGGTGGAAAAATACACCGCTCCTCTGACAGTGACCTGCTGCAACCGGTGCACTTTGGGAGTGCGCACCGGCGGCGGGAAAGCCGTTCGCTTGATGGAGCTGTGTATGGGCGCCTACGGGGAATAAGCGGGGAAATTCTGAGAATTTCCTTGACTTTCTGGGGATTCGTGGTATAATATTTCCCGTTGATTTTCGTTTGTTTTTCAAAAACGAGACGAGATTTCATCCTTGCTCCGGGACAAACTGCAACAGCCCGGGGCCAAAAGACCAAAAGGAGGTGCAATACAATGGCAGAAGGAAAGAACCTGTATGAGACCGTCATCGTCACTTCCGCCAAGCTGGGGGAAGAAGGCAGCGCGGAGCTCGTAAACCGGTTCAAGGCTCTCATCGCAGAGCACGGTACTGTTGAAAGTGTTGACGATTGGGGGAAGCGCCGCTTCGCCTATCCCATCGCGAAGCAGACCGAGGGCTACTACACTCTGATTAACTTCGAGAGCGGCCCTGAGTTCACCGCCGAGCTGGACCGGCGCCTTGGCATTACCGACGGCATCCTGCGCAATCTCATTGTCAAGCGGGACCCCCGCCACGTGGCTGCCCTGAACGCCCAGAAGGCCAAGAAGGCTGAAGAGAACAACATCGATGTGGAAGCCATCGCCGTGGAAGCTGTGGAAGCTCCCGCCGCGGAATCCGCAGAGTGATTTTGAGAAAGTGAGTGCACAAACATGCTGAATGTAGCGGCTATCGTAGGAAGGCTTGCGGCCGACCCAGAACTGAGACATACTGCCTCCGGTGTGGCTGTGACCTCTTTCACCTTGGCGGTGAGTAGGAACTACTCCCGGCAGGGCGAGGAGCGCCAGACCGACTGGATTGACGTGGTGGCTTGGCGGAACACGGCGGAATTTGTCTGCAAATACTTCACCAAAGGCCAGATGATGGCGGTGACGGGTTCCATCCAGACCAGAAGCTATGAGGACCGCAGCGGCAACAAGCGCAAGGCTGTGGAAATCCAGGCCAACGATGTAAGCTTTGTGGGCTCTAAGCGGGACAACGCCGGTGGGGATGACTTTGGCCAAAGCTATGGCCAGAGCTACGCCCGGCCCAGCGCGCCCGCGCCCCAGCAGCCGGCCGCGTTCAGCGAGCCTGCCCCCGCCTATTCCAGCGGGAGCAGCGAGGATTTTGAAGAAATCCTGGGGGACGACGACCTGCCCTTCTAATGGCAGGTGCCACTCCCCGTTGACTAAAAGCAAAGGAGGCTTTTTGGCATGGCAGATAGACCCGAAAGAGAAGTCCGCCGCGGTGGGCGCAAGGGACGCAAAAAGGTTTGCAGCTTCTGCGTGGACAGAGCTGAGTTCATCGATTACAAGGACGTGGCCAAGCTGCGCCGTTTCATCTCCGAGAGAGGCAAGATCCTCCCCCGCCGTGTGACCGGCACCTGCGCCCATCATCAGCGCGCTTTGACCGTAGCCATCAAACGGGCTCGTCATCTGGCGCTGCTGCCCTACACTTCCGACTGATTTGTGTAGCGATCCAAGAGGCTTTCCCCTGGGGGAGAGCCTCTTTTCTCTTTACAAATGTACTTGGCGGGATTTGCCCCGCCCATCCTACGAAATCATCTGGGGACAGGCAAAAAACCTCTCCCCTTTCCCCGTTTGCAGCGGGTTGATACAAGGAGCGGCCTATGAAATATTTTGACACACACATCCACTTTTTTCCGGATAAACTGGCGGGAAAAGCCCTGCCCAAGCTGCGGGAAATCAGCCAATGCGAAACATACAGCGACGGCACTCGGGAGGGAACCTTGAAAAACTTTGCCGCCTGGGGCTGCGCCGGAGGCATGGCCCTGCACATTGCCACCAACGCCCACCAGCAGACCTCTGTCAACAACTTTGCCAAAGAGTCCCAAGGGGGACCCATCTACTGTTTTGGCAGCGTGTACCCGTATGCGGAGAACGCCCTGGAAGAAATGAGAAGAATCCAGGAAATGGGCCTGTACGGCATTAAGTTTCATCCGGACTACCAGGAGTTTTTCATCGGGGACGAGGCGGCCCTGCCTCTCTACGCCGAAGCAGAGCGCTTGGGCTTGCCTGTGGCCTTCCACACAGGGCGGGATCCCCTCTCCCCCCAGTTGATCCACTGCCCTTCTCAGGTGCTGGGGAAGATCGCCAATCTGTTTCCCAAGCTCACCATCATCGCCGCCCATATGGGGGGCATGGAGACGCCCCAGGAGGCCGCCCAGTACTTGGCAGGCAAGAAAAACGTGTACTTTGACACGGCCTTTGCCTCTCACTTTCTCAACGCCGCCCAGTTTACGGAGCTGGTCAAGCTCCATGGGTCGGATCGGGTGCTGTTTGCCACCGACTGCCCCTGGAGCACCCTGCCCGCTGAGCGGGAGCTTTTGGAAGCCGCGGACCTCTCCCCTGGGGAAAAAGAACGGATCGCCTATAAAAACGCGGAAGAGCTTTTTCAGATCACGATTTGACAACCGAGGGGAAAACAGGTAGAATAACAGAACAGGCTGTGATTCAGCTCTTTTGAAAGCTGTTTTCCAAAAGGCCGCCCTGGGAACAGAACCCAGGGATTTTTCCACGGGGGAATTTCGCCATGAAAAAACGTATGCTCCTATTGCTTGTAACCGCTTGCGCCGTGCTGCTGGCAGGCTGTTCCAGCCCCAACTCCTTGCAGATAGATTTATTCCACGGGTACGGGGAGCAACTGAAGCTGCTCCATCTAAATGCCAGCAACAGCGAACGGGAGACTCGCATTCGCTCGTTTGCACAAGTGCTGGAGGAGTCGGAACCGTTGGAGAAGGACATCTCCCTTTTCGCCTACTACCCGGACTACCGGCTGGAAATTGAGGAAAACGGAGAGACCACTGCCGCCGTGGTAGACATCAACGGGGACTATGTGGAGTTTTATTACGAGGACGCAGAGCAGCCGGTGATTTACCGCTCAACCTGGAGCGCTTTGGAGTTTAACGCCCTGGTCAACCAGCTGTAAGTTCCGTTTGCACAGACACAGAAAAGGCCCTGCCGCAAGGTGTTTCCCTGGCGGCTGGGCCTCTTTTTATGTCTTTTCCTCCTCTGGCGGCACCGGAAGCACTTCCAACACGCCCCCGCAGGGGCAGCGATACCGCTCCGAGTGTTTCACCGCCTTGGAAAGGCGCCTGCGGGGAATCAGCCTGCCACAGCTGCGGCAGTGCAAATAGGCTTTCACAGGTTCTTCCCGCAGCCGCTGAGGCTCTCCCTCCAGAGCCACAGTGGTGCGAATCTCCATGCCCAGGGCTGCCCCTGCTTTGGCAGCGTATCCTTTCCAGCGCTTTCCGTGGTTTTGGCAGCCGTAACAAGTGTGGAGCAATTCGTGCACCAAGGTGACCCGCAGCAGTTCTGGATGATCCAAAATCCGAGCGGACACCTCAATGGTAAAGTTCCCGTCCTTCCCGATGCAGCAGCCCAGACGGCGCTGGGCCCGGCGGTTCACCGCCACTTGCGGGTGGATGTTGGAAGAGAGGGGAATGCCCAAAAGGCGCAGCTGCTTTTCCAAGCCGGCCAGCTGCCCGTTTAGTTCTTGCTGGGTCATGAAAGATCCCACGCCGGACGAAAGTAGAACAGCTTTCTTTGGTAAGCCGGTTTAAACCGGCCTGTCCGCGCTGTCCCGTGGTGAATCGCGAATGCCAGCACCTCCACCTGATCGGCAAACCCGTGTTGATAAGGGGTTCCATAGTGGTTGGTCAAGTCTCGCAAGGCCCGCTCTTTTTCTGCTGGATCCTCTACCAGGCGAACCTCCCCGTACAAGATAAGGCTTTCATAGGGTAAGTGGCACGACCGCACCCCCTCCGGAACCGGCTCGGTGGTTCCATAAAGCATATAACAAGCCCGTGGATTGCGCAGGAGCAAGGAAAGTTTCTTTCCCCGTTTTCCGCTATGCATATACAGATTCCCCGCCCGGTACACATGATTGAGCGGGACTGTGTAAGGATAAGGTTCGTCAAACAAAGTGAGGGCGCCAGTCTCGTGCCGGCTCAAAATGCCCTCCACTGCCTCTCGGGCTTCCACCCCTTTTATCACCGCGTATTTTCCTGGCTCATCTCCCCGGGCAACGCCATAGTCCGGCTCCGCCTCCACGTAGCGCTCCGCCCACTCCCACTCTTGGGGAATCAATAAGCACTCCACGCAGCGCAAGTCTTCCCGGTTATTGGGAAAGAGAAAGGCATCTTTCCCCGCAAACATCCTGCCTTCTACACGAATCACCTGGTATTCCTTGGGAATTTGCGAAGCGACCGTGCGAATGACCCCGATTTTTTCCATAAGCAGTCACCCTTTCCATGAGATTCCCTTTGCATTTTAGTATACAAGAGTTTGGTGGAAAAGTCCAGTTTTTCCCCTATTTATTCTGCTCCTTTTTATAGCGGTCCAACGCCTCCTGGTACACCTTGCGCCGGAAGCGAAAGCTGATTTCGAACACCAGGGCAATGAGGACAAACCCCGTCAAAAACACCCCCCAAAAGACCAGCCAATTCTGCAGGTCCGCCCTGGGAAACCACTGAAAGCCGATGGCGCACAAACTGACCACCACCAACATGGCCACCCCGTAGAACACCATGCGCCACAAATACGAGACGCGCTTTGTCCAACGGTTTTCGTAGAAAAAGACGCCCTGCAGCAAGGTGGCCAGCACACAGATAAAAAAGATCTCATACAGCCAGCCGCGGCGCATGGTTTCCTTCTGAGCTCCCCACAGGGAATAGAGAAGCACCGCCAACGTAAAGCTCACACACAAGTTCTCCAGAAACCTGGGAATCTGTTGCATCCATTTTTTCATGGCCTATCTCTCCTTTCCAACCATTCGGCTATGATTTTCCCAAACCTAGCTTGGCGCGGATTGCGGGCGCGTATTGCCGGGAAACGCCCACTACCTCTCCGGTTTCCATAGTCAGCCGCAGGCGCCCTCCCAGGTCGGGGCAGATGGACTGCACACGGCTGAAATTGACGATCATGGACTTGGCAGCCCGCACAAAGTCCCAGGAAGCCAGGCGCTCCTCCAGTTCATACAGGCGCAAAGGAGTTTCAAAAACCCCGTCCCGGGTGTAGAGGAAGGTTCGTTTGTCGACAGATTCAATGTAGAGCACCTGGGCAGCTTCCAAAAGGTAGGTCTGCCCTTCCCGTTCCCCTGTGAGTTTCTGTTCAAACGCCCGCAGGGCTGCCACCAACCGCATCACCTGGGGCGTGGCCTTCCTGCACCGGATCAGCACCTGGGTCTCGGCCAACGTTCCGTCCTCTTCCATGACGATTCTCATGGGCTCTCCTCCTCTCTGTAGCTACAAGAACAGTATAGCGGGGAAAAAAGCCCCACGCAAGGGCTTTGCACCCAGTGGGAGAAATCCCCTTCCAAGCTGCACAAAAGTTTCTGCGAAGTTTCCCAACTCGAGGAAAGCTACTCCTGTCATGAGCAAAGGATCCCCCGGCAATGCCGGGGGATCCTTTCTCTCCTGACCGGCACAGCGCGCCTGCAAAGTTTCCCGGCTCGAGGGGAACTCCCCCTGCCATGGGCCAAGGCATTCTCCGGCAATACCGGGGGATCCTTTCTCTCCTGACCGGCACAGCGCGCCTGCAAAGTTTCCCGGCTC
>DSTMR04002__coassemble_1063_pt1 | contig 22369 bp, 23 predicted proteins | sample DSTMR04002__metabat2_high_PE_036 | metagenome-assembled genome bin DSTMR04002
CATAGAGGCCATACACTAAAAAAAAGGCAGAAATCCATCTCCCTGTTAAATCCCCGCTTGACTCTCGGAGAGATTTACGGTACAATGACGGTGGAGAAAGGAGCGATACTCTATGGATCATGAATACGAAGCTGACCTGCTCACCCTGCTGGATGACGACGGTCAGGAGCACGAGTTTGAAATTATAGATGAACTGGAAAATGACGACGGCCATTTCTTTGCCTTGGTTCCCACTCAGCAGGAAGCAGAAGAGCTTGCCTCTGATGCGGAAACTTATTACATCTTCGAGGTGATCGAAGAGGACGGCGAAGAGCAGCTCCAGGAAGTGGAAGATGACGCCCTGCTGGATAAGCTGGCTGACATTTTTGAGACGCGCTTCAACGAAGCGTATTTTGAGGACGAGGAAGAGGAATAATTTTTCAAGGATTTCCTTGAGGATTTGTTTCCTGCCCGATTCGCGGACTGCGCACATATAACCCTACACTCGATTGAAAGGGAGCTCTGTCTCCGCCTGGGGATTGCAGACCTCCCGGCACGGCGTTTGCCGGTTGCTGGAGGAAGGGAGCGTGAAACAGGAGGGGGGGCACCCACCTGCTTTTATGTAGCAGGTTATTGAGTTGCGCGATACGGTCGGGCGGGATATTTTTGTTTATGAGAAGGGTGGATTTTTCCACCCTTTTTCTCCTATTGGAATAAAATTCGTAGAAAAAAACCCTTGACTTTTGTGCGCTAATAGGGTATGAATAGAGTAGGAGTATTCGGCGGTTTTGCTTGCCTACTGCTCCCTCGTACGAAAACATACCTTTTCTATAAACTAACTTTAAGGGAGGAATTGCTTTATGATCGACGGCAAAGTAGCAGTTGCGATTGTGGGCTGCGGCGGCATGGGCGGCGGCCACGCGGTGGCCATTGCCACCGGCAGTGGACAGGCCCTTTGGATGACCGACGGTTCTAAGGGACGGGAACTGCTTCCCGGCGCCACGGATCTCACCACAAAAATGGTGCTGGCGGGCACCTATGACATCAAGGAAGAGCGACAGGAATGGGCCAGAAAGCAAGGGTTTGCCACGTACAACAGTTTTGAGGAGATTCTGGAGGACGACCGGGTGGACGTGGTTTTAGTGGCCACCCCCAACGACAGCCATAAAGAACTCTCCATCCGCGCCATGCGGGCCGGCAAACACGTGCTGTGTGAGAAGCCCGTGATGATGACCAGCAAAGATCTGGAGGATGTTTTGGCCGTGGCCAAAGAGACCGGCAAGGTGTTCTATCCCCGGCAGAACCGCCGCTGGGACAAGGACTACTTGACCATGAAAAAGGTCTTTGACGAAAAGCTCATTGGCAATGTATTTCACATTGAATCCCGTTACCACGGCTCTCGGGGAATTCCTGGAGATTGGCGCGGCGTCAAGGAAAAAGGCGGCGGCATGATGTTCGACTGGGGCGTGCACCTGTTGGACAGGATCGTTCTCATGGTGCCGGAAAAAATCAAAAAAGTGTATGCTAAAATGACCCACGTCACCAACAACGAGGTGGACGACGGGTTCATTATGAACATGGTGTTTGAAAGCGGCATCACCGCTACGGTGGAAGTGGGCACTTGCAACTTTATCACCCTCCCCCACTGGTATTTGTGCGGCGATCAAGGCACAGCGGAAATCAAAGACTTCCGTGACCCTGGCCGCATGGTGATTCTGCGCAGCTGGGAAGACAAGGACGCCACTCCCATTTTGATGGGCGAAGGCCTTTCCAAGACGATGGCGCCTCGGAACCCTGACTCTGTGGACGAGCTTCCCCTCCCCGACCTGCAGTACGATCGGAACCAGCTTTACTCCAACCTGTGCGATGTGGTCCTGGGCAAAGCCCAACAGATCGTAACGGGCGAGGAAGCCCTGCGCGTACTCCGGCTTATGGAAGCCGCTTTGGAGTCGGACGAAAAGGGCATTGTTGTAGACTTCGAATAATTCTACAAACACTTAGCAAACAACCCCCTTGGAACTACAGTTTGAACTGCAGTTTCAAGGGGGTTTTCTTGTTTTGAAAAGGGCTTCAAATATTCAGAACAGCCACGGCGATGTTGAAGTAAATAATCAAGCTCACCGCGTCTAGGATGGTGCTGATCAGGGGACTGGCCATGACAGTGGGGTCAAAGCCAAGGCGTTTGGCCAGCATGGGCATCAAACATCCCACTAAGTTTGCCACCAAAGCCACCACCAGAATGGTCAGGCAAACCACCAAGGCCACCATAATACTGACACGGTCAATGAGCATGAGCTTGGCAAAATTCACCACCGCCAAAGTGACGCCGCACAAAATAGCCGTGCCGCACTCCTTGAGCAAAATGCGGGGAATGTCTCGATAACGGATCTCCCCCAGGGAAAGGCTGCGGATAACCGTGGTGGAGGCTTGGCTGCCTGTGTTGCCGCCTGTGCTCATCAACATGGGGATGAAGCTGGAGAGCACTAAGTTGGCCGCCAAGGCCGCTTCAAAATGGGTGATGATGCTGCCGGTAAACGTGGCGGAAATCATCAAAAACAGCAGCCAAGGGGCGCGCTTCTTCCAGTTCTCAAAGACGGACACCTTCATGTAGGGCTTATCCGAAGGGGCCATAGCCGCCATACGCTCCATATCCTCGGTGGCCTCTTCCTGCATAACGTCCATGGCGTCGTCAACGGTGACAATTCCAACAAGACGTTCCTCCGCATCCACCACAGGCACCGCCAGGAAGTCGTATTTGCTCAAAATACGGGCGGCTTCCTCCTGGTCTGTGTGGGTACGGACGAACTTCACGTTGGTCTCCATGATATTGCGCAGAATCTCCGTTTTCGGGGAGAGAAGGAGCTCCCGCACCGTGACAATACCCTCTAGCTTCCGGCGGCTGTCGGTGACATAACAGGTGTACACCGTTTCACTGTCCACCCCGGTGGCGCGAATATGGTCAAAAGCCTGCTCCACCGTCATGCTGCCTTTTAGGTCCACATATTCCATGGTCATCAGGCTGCCAGCGCTGTCCTTGGGGTAGTTGAGCACCTGATTGATCATCTTGCGGGTATCTTCGTCCACATGGCGGAGGATTTTCTTAACCACATTGGCAGGCATTTCCTCAATCAAGTCCACCGTGTCGTCCAAAAACATTTGGCTCATCACTTCGTCCAGCTCTTTATCGGTAAAGCCCTGGATCAAGACCTCCTGAGAATCCCCATCCATATAGGCGAACGCTTCTGCCGCCAACTCTTTGGGAAACAGGCGAAATACCAGAGGTTTGCTCTGGTCCGGCAGTTCCTCCAGCAAAGCCGCCGCGTCCGCCGGGTTCATATCCTTCATGGCTGCGGCAATTTCCGAATACCGGCGCTGTTCCAAAAGCTCTAAGATTTTATCTTTCATAGCGTGTGCCTCCTTATTCCGTAAGTAAAGGAGGGTTTCTTACAACACAAAACCAAAGGCCCAGCTTGCGGTCCGCCCCAGAAAAAAGCTCCCCTGCCGCTAAAAATTAAGGTTCTCGTAGAAAACGGCGGCAAATGGATTTGTCCTTCTGAAATCTGCAGACCCAGGAAGATGTTCCTTTCCCTCCCGGTTCTGTGCCGCTGCTACTTCGAGGAACAATCACTTTGCTCACCTCTGCTTGCATAGATGTGACAGCCTTCGCAACGCAAGACTGCCTGTTTATTAGAGTACCCGTTTCCCGGGAATTTGTCAAGAAAAAACAAGCCGCGGAATGTTAAAATTCCACGGCTTGTTTCTTCCGGTTTACAGGCTCCTTTTGCGCAACCGGCGGGCGTCTAAATGGTTCTGCAAAATCACCGTTGCAGCCACCGCGTCCACCACAGCCTTGCGGCGCTTCCCTCGGGTGTTTGTCTCATTTAGGTACCCGTGGGCGGTGATGGTGGTGCCCCGCTCATCTACAAACTCCACAGGCAGGCCGGTAGCGGCTTCTAAAAGGGCGCCGATTTCCCGGGCGTTTTGGGCACTCTCCCCTTCCGTACCGTCCATATTCCGAGGTAAACCTACCGCTAAAAGCTCCGCTCGATTCTCCCGGGCCAATGCTGTCAGACGTTCTACCAAACGCTCTCGGTTGTGCTCCTGCACCACGGTCAGCGGCGAGGCCAACAGCTCTCCCCTGTCGCAAATGGCAACGCCGGTGCGAGCCTTGCCTAAATCAATCCCAAGGATAATCATAAAGCCTCCGTATGGAAAGAGTACTGCATAGGGGCCTTTTGCAGCTCAACCGGCAGATGGGACATATCATTGACGGATTTCCACCGGTAAACACCGTCTTCTACCTCTAAGATGCTGACGCTGGTGTTTCCAAAGACAGCGCTTTGCCGCAGCCCCTGGATGGAGCCAAACTGAACCCGGGCGTACAGATTTTTAATAAACCCGCCATGAGTGATAACCGCCACGGTTTTTCCCAGATTATCTTCTGTAATGCGGGCGATGGTCTCCCCCACCCGATGGTAGACCTGGGCCATGGTCTCCCCGCCGGGGAAAACGCACAGGTCCGGGGCGTGGTCCCAGTTGGCGGCAAGCTGGGGATACTCCTGTCCAATGTGGGACAGGAGCTTGTTTTCCATTTCCCCTACATCAATTTCCAAGAGGCCCTCATCCTTATGGATAGGCAGACCGTGAAACTTGTTCACCGCCTCCGCCGTGCGGTAGGCGCGCACTAGGGGGCTGGAGTAGATGGCGTCCAAATGTTCGTTGCGAAAACGCAGGGAAAGCAAATCCAGCTGCTTCTCCCCTTGCTCGTTGACAGGCCCATCAAACCGGCCCTGGAAGCGGCCGCCGGCGTTTCCTGCCGACTGACAGTGGCGGATGATGTACAAGGTGGTCACCACGGGCGAACACCCCCTGTCAATTCCGACAGATTCTGGATGCCGTTTTCATCCATATAGCGGGACAGACCCTCTGCAATCTTGAGGGGAGCGTAGGGATCGGTGAACAGTACCGTGCCAATCTGCAGGGCAGTGGCCCCAGCCAAGAGCATTTCCACGGCGTCCTGCCAGGTGGAGATGCCCCCCAGCCCCACAATGGGGATCTTCACCTTCTGGCTGGCCTGCCACACCATCCGCAAGGCCACGGGCAGCACCGCCGGACCGGACAGGCCGCCGGTGTTGTTGCGGATGATGGGCCGCCGGGTGCGGATGTCAATGCGCATACCGGTGAGGGTGTTGATCATGGAGAGGGCGTCGGCGCCGGCGCTCTCCGCGGCTACGGCCATCTCAGAGATGTCTGTCACATTGGGGGAGAGCTTCACCATCAAGGGCTTTTTGCAATGCTTGCGCACCTCGGAGGTGATGCCGTACACGCCCTCTGTGGTGGTGCCAAACTGGACGCCTCCCTGCTTCACATTGGGGCAGGAGATGTTCAGTTCCACCATGTCCACGCAGGTGTCGTTTAATTTCTCCACGGTGGCACAGTAGTCCTCCGGGGCGTTGCCTGCCACATTGGCGATGATTTTGGTTCCCTGCTCAGCGAGCCAGGGCAGGTCGTGTTCAATGAAGTGGTCCACGCCTGGGTTTTGCAAGCCTACGGCGTTGAGCATGCCGCTGGGAGTTTCCGTCACCCGGGGCGGCGGGTTGCCGGGGCGCTCCTTGATGGTAATCCCCTTGCAGGAGATGCCCCCCAAAGCGGACAGGGGGTAAAATTCGTTGTACTCGTGGCCAAAGCCAAAGGTGCCTGAGGCGGCGATGAGAGGATTGGAAAACTCCACGCCGGCCACATTTACGCGCAAATCTGCCATGGTTCTGCCTCCTTTACCACACCACCCGGTGAGATTCGAACACCGGGCCGTCTTTGCACACATGGCCAAAATACGGGGTGCCGTCCTCTTTGTTAAGGGCAACGGCGCAGCCCAGGCAGGCCCCGATCCCGCAGGCCATGCGCTCCTCCAAGGAGACGTAGCAGGGCACGCCCCGCTGCTCGGCCAAGGCTTTTACTGCTTTGAGCATGGGGGCCGGGCCGCATGCCATGACGCAATCGAAGTCCTGGTCTTGGCACAGGTCCGTAACAAGGCCGTGGTGGCCATAGGAGCCGTCGTCGGTGGCAATGAAAGTTTTGGCGCCAGCGGCTTGGAAGTCCTCCTCCAGAATCACCGCGTCCTTGTTGCGGAAGCCCAGCACTGCGATGGCCTTCTCCCCTAACTGGGCAGCTACGCCCAACAGGGGCGGCACACCGATGCCGCCGCCCACCAACAAGGTGCGCTTGCTCTTGTCTACGGGGAAGCCATTGCCCAGGGGGGCCAGAATCTCGATGATGCAGCCGGGCTGGAACTGGGCCAGCTCCGCGGTGCCCTGGCCCCGGATTTGGAACACAAAGCGCAGGGTGCCGGCGGTTTTGTCAATGCCGCAAATGGAGATGGGCCGGCGCAAGGTGTGGCCGGGCACCAAGATCTGGGCAAACTGACCGGGCTGGGCCGCAGCCGCCAAGGCGGAGGCCTCCAGCACAAAGTCGAATACGTCCCCAGTGAGCTGCCGGGCAGAGAGCAGCTTGCAGGGCTTGGAATCGTATTTCATGGTCTTTCTCCTTCCTTAGGGCAGCTTGATCTGGCCGATGCGGCCCACGATCTCGTCCCGCATGCGGATGGCTTCCCGGCGGGCAGCGGCAGCGTAGTCCTGGCCGTCCACGCCCTCTTTCTGCCAGGCGCACATAATGCCCCGGGAGGAATTGACGATGGCGCCCAGACCGTTCTTGTCAAAGCCGGGGGCCACGTCGTCGGCAGCGCCGCCCTGGGCGCCGTAGCCGGGCACCAGGAAGAAGGTGTGAGGCATGGCGGCCCGCAGCTCCTCCAGCTGGGCGGGATAGGTGGCGCCCACCACAGCACCTACGCCGGAGTAGCCGTACTTGCCGGGGAGTTTCTCGCCCCAGCCCTCGCACATGGCGCCCATAGCCCGGTAGACGGTGTTGCCATCGGCCAGGGGCTTGTCCTGGAGCTCGCCGGAGGAGGGGTTGGAGGTCTTCACCAGCACAAAAATGCTCTTATCCTCTTTCCCGCACACGTCCAGCAAAGGCTGAATGCCGTCGGTGCCCAGGTAGCCGTTGACCGTGAGGGCATCCGCACCGAAGGGCTGGAAGGTCTCCTCTTCCACGGTGGTGGAGCCCAGATGGGCGGCAGCGTAGGCGGTCATGGTGGCGCCGATATCGTTGCGCTTGCCGTCGGTGATGACGAACATGCCTTTGCTCTGGGCGTAGGCGATGGTCTCCGTGAGAGCCTTTACACCCTGCCAGCCGTACATCTCATAGTAGGCGGCCTGGGGCTTGACGGCAGGGACAATGTCGCACAAAGCGTCGATCAGGCCTTTGTTAAACTGGAGCAGGGCGTCTGCCGCCCCTTCCAGGGTCTTGCCGTACTTCTCATAGCTGGCATTCCGAATGTGCTCCGGAATGTAGCTGAGCTTGGGATCCAAGCCAGCCACTGTGGGGTTTTGTTTTTCCACAATCTTTTCAATCAGCTTATCCATGGACATGAATCATTCTCTCCCTTATACGTATTTCCAGGGGGATCTCCCCTTTTCGTCAACTTTTTAGCAGCGGGCATCGTAGACTACACGGCCCCGGAAGATGGTCAGCACCACCTTGCCCTTGAGTTTCCTTCCCTTGAAGGGGGTGTTCTTGCTCTTGCCGTGGAGCTTTTCCGGATCCACCACCCACTCTTTCTCTGGATCGAATAAGACCACGTCGGCATTGGTCCCCTCCCGCAAAGTACCCCCAGGAATACCCAAAATCCGGGCGGGGTTGACACTCATTTTCTCCAGGATTTCAGACAGGGACAACTTTCCCTGCAAGGCCGTGAGGGTGGCGGCCAAAGAGGTCTCCATACCGATGGAGCCGTTGGGGGCTTTGAAGAAGTCCGCCTTCTCCTCCGGAGAGTGCGGGGCGTGGTCCGTGGCAATGGCGTCCAGAGTGCCATCCAGCAAACCTTCGATGAGGGCCAACCGGTCCTCCTCCGTGCGCAGGGGCGGGTTCATCCGGTAGTCCGCGTCTTGGGATTCCAGAGCCTGGTCTGTCAGCAGCAGGTAGTGGGGACAGGTCTCCGCGGTGACGCGCACGCCCCGCGCCTTGGCGTCCCGAATCAGTTCCACAGAGCCCTTGGTGCTCACATGGCAGATGTGAATGGGCGCGCCGAGAGAGGCCGCCGCGGCGATCTCCCGGGCAGTGCCGCAGTCCTCGGCGGCGGCAGGAATACCGGGCACCCCCAGTTTGCGGGAAACTTCTCCCTCGTGCATCAGGCCTCCGGCAGCCAAATACAGGTCCTCACAGTGAGCAGTGACTACCAGCCCCAAACCAGGGGCCTGCTCCAAAGCTTCCAGCAGCCGACGGGTGTTGACCACCGGCCTGCCGTCGTCGCTGAGGGCGATGGCGCCCGCCTCTTTCAGAGCTTTCCAATCCGTCCGCTCCTCCCCCTGCAGGTCTTTGGTGACGCAGGCAGCGGTGTACACGGCGGCATCGGCAGTTTGAGCTCGCTCCAACAGATCCCGAACCGTTTCCGGGGAATCCATGGCAGGCTTGGTGTTGGGCATAGCCAACAAGCTGGTGACACCTCCTGCAGCCGCAGCCCGGCAGCCAGAGCACAGGTCTTCCTTGTAGGTCAAACCTGGATCCCGGAGATGGACGTGCATGTCCACCAGGCCGGGCGCCGCCACCAGGCCTGTGCCATCGATCACTTCTGCCCCCTCCGCAGAAAGGTGCAGCCCCCGCCGGGCCACCTTTCCATCCTCCAGCAGCAGGTCGCAGGTTTCCTCCACCTCTTGAGAGGGGTCAATCAGTCGAACATTCCGCAGCAGCAGCCGCATACCATCGCTCCTTTCCTCATGCCAGCACCAGCCGCTCCACCTGCCACTTGGTCAGGGATAGCAGCTCTCTTCCATAATATTCCGGGAACAGCAGAGGATCGGTGGCAGCCACCAAGCCGTATGGGGTGAACCCAGCCGCCTTTGCCAGCTGGGTGGCCCGATACATGTGAAACCCCTGGGTGACAAGGACCACCTGGTCCCCCAGGTTCTGCTCCTCTGCGATCTCCTTGGCAAAAAGCAAGTTCTCCCGGGTGTTGCGCGATCGATCCTCCACAAAGATGCGCTCCCGGTCGATCCCCCTGCTTTCCAACACGTTTTTCTGGGTGGCTGCTTCCGGACAAGGCTCATCGCTGCCCTGCCCTCCCGTAACAATACAAGGGGCCTCTGGATTTTCCTCCAAATACTCCCACGCCTTCTCCACGCGATTGGCCAGGCTGACACTCATCTGTTCCTCTCCGTACACCCGAGCGCCCAGCACCACCACCGGGAGATTTTCCGGAGGTGTGGACAGAGCGGCGGAAAACAACAGCGCCGACAGATAGGACGCCCAGAGAAGGCCCATACAGTAAAAAGATACAACCAGGCGGGCAATTCCCTTCTTCCAGCCTCCCTGCCGGGAAAACCTGCCAAAGAAAAGGAGCAAAGCCAAACCCAAAAGGCAGACGCATTCGCCAAAAACCGCCCCCAGGCCAAAGCCGCCCCGCAGCACAGGCAGCAGGAAAAACACCAATCCCATGCAGCAGAGGAGGATCCCTCCAATCCGCAGGAACGTGAGAAACCTTTTCATGTTCCATTCCTTCTTTTCACAATCTCCCAAGTGAGCTTATTATACACCAGAGACTCCTTAGACGCAAGCCGCCAAAACAGACAGGAAAAAGGGGCTGCCGCTTTTCGCAGCAACCCCTTCTTTCAACATTTTCTTTCCAAAGATTCAGCAAACGCGCAGCCGTGCGTCCTTAATACCCCCGCTTGACGTAAGAGGTATGGAGAATCTCATGGGCCTTATGGCTGCCGGGTTCACCCAAAAATTCCTCGTAGCACTTCTGCAGAACCGGGTTCAAATGGCTCTTGCGCAGAGGCATGTTCTTATCCTGATCGTACAGGGCCTGGGCGCGCAGCTTCTTGATGTCGTAGAAGCTGTGGTTCACAGAGCTCTGAATGGGCTGGCCGCCGCCGTTGACACAGCCGCCCGGGCAGCACATGACTTCAATGAACTGGTAGTCAGCCTCGCCGGAGCGGACCTTCTTCAGCAGGGCGTCCGCGTTGGACAGACCGCTGACCACAGCTACCTTCACATCCATGCCGGCCACTTTGTACACGGCCTCTTTGAAGCCCTCGGTGCCGCGGATCTCCGTGTACTCGATGTTGTCCTGGCTCTCGCCGGTGAGCAGATCGGCAGCCGTACGAAGAGCTGCTTCCATCACACCGCCGGTAGCGCCGAAGATAACTGCTGCGCCGGTGGACACACCCATGGCGTCGTCGAATTTCTCCTCGGGCAGCCGCACAAAGTTCAGCTGCGCCTTTTTGATCATACGGGCCAATTCCCGGGTGGTGATGCTGATATCCACGTCGGGCAGGCCGGCTGCGTTTTCGTCATCCCGGTTGATCTCAAACTTCTTAGCGGTGCAGGGCATGACGGAGACAGACACGATGTTGTTGGGATCGATGCCTTCCTTCTGCGCATACCAGGTCTTGATCAAAGCGCCTGCCATGTTCTGGGGGGACTTGCAGGTGGACAGGTTGTCCAGCAAATCGGGGTAATAGTGCTCGCAGAATTTGACCCAGCCAGGAGAGCAGGAGGTGATCATGGGCAGCTTGCCGCCGTTCTTCACACGGTCGATAAACTCGCTGGCCTCCTCCATAATGGTCATATCGGCGCCGAAGTCGGTGTCGAACACCTTGTCAAAGCCCAGACGGCGCAGTGCGGCAACCATCTTGCCCTCCACATTGGTGCCGATGGGCAGCCCAAACTCTTCGCCCAGCGCAGCACGCACGGCGGGAGCAGTCTGCACAATGACCACCTTGTCGGGATCGTTGATGGCGTCGATGACCTCCTGGGTGTTGTCCTTCTCGGTGAGAGCGCCGGTGGGGCAGCTGACAATACACTGACCGCAGGCCACACAAGCCACATTGCTTAAGGGCTGCTCAAAGGCGCAGCCGATCTCCGTGTCAAAGCCACGGTTATTGGCGCCGATGACAGACACATGCTGATTCTGGCAGGCAGCCACGCAGCGGCGGCACAGCACACACTTGGCATTGTTGCGCTCCAAATACAGGGTGGAGTAGTCCTTCTTACCAGCGGGGACCTCACCCTCATACCGGTTTTCCTCTTCGATGCCCATGTCGTTGCACAGCTTCTGGAATTCACAGTTGCCGCTGCGCTCGCAGGACAGACATTTCTTATCGTGCACAGACAGAAGGAGCTCCAGGGTCATCCGGCGGGACTCTTGGACCTTCGGGCTGTTGGTGAACACCTCTATGCCGTCGTTGACGGGATACACACAGGCGGCCACCAGAGACTTTGCACCCTTCACTTCCACCATACACATACGGCAGGCGCCGATCTGGTTGATATCTTTCAGGTAGCAAAGGGTGGGGATATCGATACCGGCGACGCTCGCGGCTTCCAAAATGGTGGAATTGGCGGGCACTTCATAGGATACGCCGTTGATCTTCACATTGACCTGTTCCATGTTCGCACACTCCTCTCTTATTTCTTCACCACAGCGCCAAACTTACACTTCTCCATGCACACGCCGCACTTGATGCACTTGGTGGTGTCAATCACGTGAGGCTGCTTGACGGAGCCGGAGATAGCGCCCACAGGGCAGTTGCGGGCACACAAGGTGCAGCCCTTACACTTGTCGGCGTCGATGTGGTAATTGGTGAGGGCTTTACAGGCTCCGGCGGGGCAACGATGCTCCACAACGTGGGCCTCATATTCATCCCGGTAATATTTGAGTGTGGAAAGCACGGGGTTGGGCGCGGTCTGGCCCAAGCCGCACAGGGAATTCTCTTTGATGTAGTAGCACAGCTCTTCCATCTTGTCGATGTCTTCCAAGGTGCCGTTGCCGGAGGTGATCTTGTTCAGGATCTCCAGCAGCCGCTTGGTGCCCACACGGCAGGGAGTACATTTACCGCAGGACTCATCCACGGTGAACTCCAGGAAGAACTTGGCGATATCCACCATGCAGGTGGTCTCGTCCATAACAATCAGGCCGCCGGAGCCCATCATGGAGCCGATGGCGATCAGGTTGTCGTAATCGATGGGGGTATCGATCAGTTTGGCAGGGATGCAGCCGCCGGAGGGGCCGCCGGTCTGGGCAGCCTTGAATTGATGGCCGCCGGGCACGCCGCCGCCGATCTCCTCCACCACTTCCCGCAGGGTGGTGCCCATGGGAACTTCCACCAAGCCGGTGTTGGTGATTTTACCGCCCAAGGCGAAGACCTTGGTGCCGGGGGATTTCTCCGTGCCGATGGAACGGAACCAATCGGCGCCCTTGAGGACGATCTGTGGGATATTGGCGTAGGTTTCCACGTTGTTCAACACGGTAGGCACGCCAAACAGGCCCTTGGAAGCCGGGTACGGAGGCCGAACACGAGGTTCACCGCGCTTGCCTTCGATGGAGGTCATCAAGGCAGTCTCCTCGCCGCAGACGAAAGCGCCTGCACCCAAACGGATGTCGATGTCAAAATCAAAGCCGGAGTCGAAAATGTTCTTGCCCAGAAGGCCGTATTCCCGCGCCTGCTTGATGGCAATCTGCAGACGCTTCACGGCGATGGGATACTCAGCGCGGATGTAAATATAGCCCTGGGAAGCGCCAATCGCATAGCCGGCAATAGCCATGGCTTCCAGCACGCTGTGGGGGTCGCCTTCCAGCACGGAGCGGTCCATGAAAGCGCCGGGGTCGCCTTCGTCTGCGTTGCAGCAGGCATACTTCTGCTCCGCCTGGTTGGCGGCGGCAAACTTCCACTTGAGGCCCGTGGGGAATCCAGCGCCGCCGCGGCCGCGCAGGCCGGAGGCCAGCATCAGGTCAATCACTTCCTGGGGCGTCATCTCTGTGAGCACCTTGCCGAGAGCGGCATAGCCGTCCTGGGCAATGTACTCGTCAATGTTCTCCGGGTTGATCACGCCGCAGTTGCGCAGGGCGATACGCATCTGCTTGGCGTAGAACGTGGTTTCGTTCAGAGACTTGGTGGTGTTGTCGTCCACCACGGTCTCCTGGTACAGAAGCCGCTTGACAATACGGCCCTTCAAAAGGTGCTCGGAAACGATTTCAGGCACATCGTCCACGGTGACGCGGCTGTAAAACGCGCCTTCCGGATAGACCACCATAATGGGGCCCAAAGCGCACAGGCCAAAACAGCCGGTGCGAATGACGTTCACTTCTTTCTCAAGGCCTTGGGCCTTGATTTCTTCCTGCAGTTTTTCGATGATCTGCTCGCTGTTGGAGGAAGTACATCCTGTACCTCCACAGACCAGCACGTTAGAACGAAACATTCCTTTCCCTCCCTATTATTTGGCTCCGATGGCATTGGCTCCAATGGTGTATTCCGTTACCACATTGCCATTCACAAGGTGGTCGTTCACAACTCGAACCGCCTTTTCAGGGGTCATCTTCACATAGGTCACTTTCTCCTGCCCAGGAATGACCACTTCCACCACAGGCTCATACTGGCAAATGCCGATGCAGCCTGTCTGGGTGACCATAATATCCTGCAGGCCCCGCTTCGCCACTTCTTCCACAAAAGCGTTGAGTACCGGACGGGCACCGGCAGCAATGCCGCAGGTAGCCATGCCCACCAAAACGCGGGTGCCGGCTTCGGCACTTTCACGCAGTGTTACAGAAGCCCTGGCCTTATCTCGAATTGCCTGAAGTTCCGCTAAAGATTTCATGCTACTGACTTCCTTTCCTATGGGAATCTCCGAAAAAACGCCGCTGCCCTCAGCAGCTGTTTCCCGGCATGTTTTATTCGGTCACACTCTCTGCCTGTTCCAGCGCCTGGGTCTGTTCCCCCAGGTATTCCTTGATCCAAAGCACCACATCCGGATTGTCCAGCGGTACATCCTCACCCAAAATCTGCCGCAGTTCTGCGGTTTTCAGGACAAATTCCCTCTGCCCTTTTTCATCCCGCAAAGTGCGGCGGTATAGAAAATCCAGCGTGGGATTGCAAGAGATGAGCAGCTGCACGGTGCCGTTAATATCCCCCAGGGGAATCATATCCACACTGGAGGGTTTAAACACAGCCGTCAAGGTGGTGCCCACCCCCAGCTGGGAGGCAATGTGAAAGCTGCCGCCTGTCATTTCCGCCTCCATTTTAAAGAGGGGAACCCCCAAGCCCACGCTCCGGGTCGTACGGGTGGTGTAGAAGGGATCGATCACTTTTTGAACAGTCTCCGGGGACATGCCCCGGCCGTTGTCCTCCACGGAGATGGAAAGCCGGTCTTCCAGCTTATCCTCCTCAATGGTCAATGTAATAAGGCTGGCCCCAGCAGAGATGGAATTCTGGACAATGTCCATTACGTTGAGAGATAGCTCACGCATGGCACGCTGATCCCGTTACGCCAGGTATTTGGCCAAAATGCCGTCCACATCCTCCGGCACCAAACGACCGTACACATCGTCGTTCACAGTCATTACGGGAGCCAGGCCGCAGGCGCCGATGCACCGGCAAGCCGTCAGGGAGAACGCCCCGTCTTCGGTACATTCCTCCGGCTGGATGCCCAGCTTCTGGGTGATGCGCTCCAACACCTTATCCGCACCCTTCACATAGCAGGCGGTGCCCAAGCATACGGAAATGTGGTTGCGGCCCTTGGGGGTCAGAGAAAACTGTGAATAGAATGTGGAAACGCCGAACACTTCTTCCAGCGGCACATCCAGACCCTTGGCGATCTTTTCCTGGACCTCCATAGGCAGGTAGCCGTAAATGTCCTGCGCCTGGTGCAATGCCGGCATTACCGCACCGGGCTGGCCTTTCAGCTCTTCGATCACTGCGTCGAGCTTTTGCGCCTGCTCGGGAGTATCATGAAACGGCAAATTACTGATACGCTTTTGCATGGTTTTTCCTCCCAATATGTTGTAGGTTTGAATCTATTGGCTTATAGCGGGACACAAAAGCCCGCCGGCTAAGCATCACAATTACTATAGCAAAACCGGCGGGTTTTATAATTCTATTTTAGAATTATAATGATTAGAACGACAAATTCTTGCTAGAAAAATATCAATATTCCGTAAATAATTACCACCTTATCGATACCAGAACATCAATTATTGCCCCTGCACCGCCTGCAGCACAGCCTGCACAGACTTTTCCGGCAAAGAAATCTTCCAGGGCTCTTCTGCCAGGCTTTCCAAATAATGCGCATCGGAATTTCGAAACACAGAAAGGCCGGAAAGTTCCGGATGCAGCTTTTGAAACGCCTGCAGATCATAGTCCCGGGTTACCTCTGCCGCAGTAAAACCGGCTTCCGGAGGAAGGGCTCCCAAGGAAGCGATCACGCTGTAAGAATCCCGGTTCACATGGGCGGGAAAGGCCACGCCCCCATAGGCCGCCGTCAAAGCCACCACTTGGTCCACGCTGATAAACGAGGAGACCAGCAGAAGATTTTGTTCCTGCTCCAACAGGGTATCTTCCCCGTCCAACAGACGCTGCTCCCCGAAAATCTCCGGCCGGTTGGGCACGTGGGGCATATGCTCGTAGACATACCGGTCAAACTCCAGGGCGCCTTCCAACGTCTCAAACAGGCACACCACATGGGCCTCCTCCGAGGTGCACAGCTCCATGCCGGGGATCACCAACAGCCCGCAGCGGGCCCCTGCCTCCATGGCAGCCGGAGCGTTGCGGCAGGTGTTGTGGTCGGTCAACGCCAAGATGTCGCAGCCGGAAAGCAGGGCCATCTGCACCAAATTATTGGGGGTCATGTCGTTGTCCCCGCAGGGAGACAGACAAGAATGCACGTGCAGGTCATATCCGTATGTCTTCATTGCAGCGCCTTATACACCTGCACGGCCGTCTCAAAGCTGTTGGCTTCGCAGCCGTACACAGGAATCCCCTGCATTTCCGCCTTTTGGGCCGCGTCCGCATCCAGCGCCGCGTTCTCTGTGAGCACGATGCAGCATACATCTGTCAAGGTGGCCACCGCGATGGCGTTGACATTCCCCATTACCGTGATCCAAACGTTGCCGGATTGGGCCCGGGCCATCACCCAGCTGAGCAGATCCCCCACATAGCAGCCGTCCGCCACATTGTCCTGCCCTTCTCCTCCTGCCAGCAGCTTCCAGCCGCAGGCAGCAGCCATTTCCTTTGCCGTCATGTCTCTTCCTCCTTTTGTTCTGGTCCCCCCCGGGAGAAACGCCCCATGCTCTCCTCCAGCTCCGACAGGGTGCTGGCCACTTTTTTCATCCGCTTGCGGTAGACAAAAATGCACTCGGTTTCCTTACAGATGCCTTTGACCACGTCTTCCGCAAAGGCCCGGCAGGTGGGAGCGCCACAGGCGCCGCAATCCAAGCCGGGAAACTCCTTCTCGATTTGGTCGATTTGCACCATCATCCGCATGGCCTCTTTCAGGTCGCTGGAAAGGGTGAGCACATCGGAAAATTCCAAACTCTCCTCCCACTCCATCACCATGGGAACAGGGCCGCCTTTTAGGTGGTTTTGAGACACGGGCAGGTACTTTCGCAGCCGCTGGATGCGAGCTTTGGCCACATAGGGATTTTCCACGCAGAGTACCCCGCCTACGCACCCGCCGGAACAGGCGTTCAATTCAATGAAGTCCAGCTCCCCGATGCGCTCGTCCTCAATCTCCTCCAACACACGGATCACGTTCTCAATGCCGTCGGCGGCCAGGTATTTCTCGTTTAAAAGGGCCGCTGCCTCTCCGCCGCTGGTGGACCACCCCACTCCGATAATGCCGGAATTGGAAAGAGGTTCCACCTTTTCCAAATGATCCATCTTGTGGGACAGTTCCGGAAACACCTCGCTGATGGCAATGGCTCCGTCCACCTGGGACTTCTCTATTCCCAGAGGCATTTGGATATCCGTCACCTTGGCCGGGCAGGGGGTGATGAAGAAACAGCCAATCTGTTCCACAGGAAGGCCGGTTTTCTTTACCGCCTCCTTTTTGGCAATGGCAGCCGCTGTCTCCATGGGGGATTTCAAGGGGAGCACATGGTCGCACAAATCTGGAAACCGAACCCGAATCAGCCGCACCACAGCCGGGCAAGCCGAGCTGATGACCGGACGCTTCAGGGCGCCTGCATCCATCAGCTTTCGGGTGGCCTCGCTGACCAGCTCCGCCGCTCGAGACACCTCAAACACATCGTCAAAGCCCATGGCCTTCAGGCCGGTGAGCACATAATCTATATCGTCCAAATTGTTAAACTGCCCGTATAGGGACGGTGCGGGCAGCGCGATGGTATATGTAAAATCACTGAGCTCCGAAAGATGGCTGTGCCGGGCCCGCTTGGCGTGGTGCGGGCAGATCCGGATGCACTCCCCGCAGTCAATGCACCGTTCCGAGGCGATGACCGCTTTCCCTCCCCGGACGCGAATCGCCTCGGTGGGACAGCGTTTGATGCAGTTGGTGCAGCCCACGCACATCTCTTGGTTCAGTGTGACAGAATGGTAAAATTCAGCCACTTCGCTTTCCTCCCTAGACAGTGCGGGAAAGGCAGCGCACTATCTTCCTTCCTCTTTTCTACCGGGAAACACCGTCATGCGCACTGCAGTGCCCTCTCCCACAACGGAATCAATCTCCATCTCGTCGGTGTATTTTTTCATGTTCGGCAAACCCATGCCGGCACCGAAGCCCAAAGCCCGCACATTGTCCGGCGCAGTGGACCAGCCTGCCTGCATAGCTTGATTTACGTCTTGAATTCCGGGGCCGTGGTCCTGTAAAAGGATGTCCACCCGGTCCGGGTCAATGTCCACCACGGCTTCCCCGCCGCCTGCGTGGATCACCATATTGATCTCCCCTTCGTACATGGCGATGGAAACCCGGCGCACCGCGTCCGGCTCGTAACCCAATTTCTTGAGCTTGTGCTTCACGTCGCCGGAAGCTTCCCCTGCCCGGGTGAAATCGTCGCCGGGAACTTGGTACGTCAAATGCAGCATACTCATTTGATATCACAGCCTCCTCGCAACCCGTTGGAGTACAGCAGACCGCAGGCCGTAAACATGCGATAGGGGGACGCCAGCACGGTGATGTCCTTCTGACGGGCCAGCTCCACCACGTTGGGATCGATATTCTTGCCCCGCACAAACACGATGCAGTGCATATCCATCATCTCCGCCGTGCGCACCACTTGAGGATTCATCAAACCCGTGAGCAGCACGGACTGATCCTTCACAAAGGCCAGCACATCGCTCATCATGTCGCTGCCGCAAGCGGTCTTCACTTCTTCTTCCATATTGCCTTCGTTGAGCACCTGACACTTTAAAATGTCTACGATATCCTTGACCTTCATACACAATCCTCCTGTGGGTTTGGTAATAAAACTGTTGGGGCGCTCTGCATGTCCCAAAGGCTCCTTCTCGCGCCTGCAGCAGACGCAGCGCGCGGATCCTTCCAGGAGAGCGGCTGGGACCCCAGCACCCCAGATGCAGGGTTCTGGGATCATTATACCATAATCTTAGACCGTTGACAAATTATTTCTGTTAAGTTTCCTTAAAAACGGAAAAGCTTCTTTGCCCCCTTCCCGGCGGGAAACACGAAAAAGTCTCCACAAAGAGGACAATGTCCTTAATGCGAGGACATATTTACAGAAGTGTACGGCCCTGAAGGTCGATTTTCCTTTTTTTCGAAAAAAACTGTTTTTTCCCTTGCAATTGGGCGAGGAAGACCGTATAATAGCTAAAACACTTTATCAATTTATCTGGATAAACCATTTAACCAAGAGGAGGTATTCCTATGTCTCGCGTGTACAACTTTTCCGCAGGGCCCTCTATGCTTCCCGAACCCGTTTTGGCGAAAGCTTCCGCTGAAATGCTGGACTATCAGGGGAGCGGCCAGTCCGTGATGGAGATGTCCCATCGCTCCAAGGTGTTCGAGGGAATCTACCAGGAGACGCAGACCCTGTGGCGGAACGTGATGGGGATTCCGGACAACTACAAGGTTCTCTTCCTGCAGGGGGGCGCGTCCACCCAGTTTGCCGCAGTGCCCATGAACCTGATGACCAAATCCCGAAGGCGGACTATGTGCTTTCCGGACAGTTTTCCACCAAGGCCTATAAAGAAGCCGCCCGGTATGGAGATTGTAAGGTGGTTGCCTCCTCTAAAGACGACAACTTCTCGCACATTCCCGCTCTGGATCCCCAGGAGTTCCGGCCGGACGCGGATTACTTCCACATCTGCCTGAACAACACCATTTACGGCACGGTTTGGCACCAACTGCCGGACACTGGCAGCGTGCCCCTGGTGGCGGATATCTCCTCCTGCATTTTGTCCAAACCCCTGGATGTGACCAAGTTTGGCCTGCTCTACGCAGGGGCGCAGAAAAACGTGGCCCCCGCAGGGCTCACCATTGTCATCGTGCGGGAAGATCTGCTGGGCGAGCCCTTAGAGGGCACTCCCACCATGCTGAACTACCAGGTGATGGCGGACAACGACTCCATGTACAACACCCCGCCCTGCTGGCCCATTTACATGTGCAAGCTGGTGCTGGAGTGGATTCAAAACGACATCGGCGGCCTGGAGAAAATGGAGGAGCGCAATGTGCGCAAGGCCCAGGTGCTCTATGATTTTCTGGATCAGTCCACCCTGTTCCAGGGCTGTGCCCAAAAGGACAGCCGTTCCCTGATGAATGTGACCTTCGTCACGGGGGACAAAGACCTGGACGCGAAATTTGTGAAGGAGAGCGCAGCGGCTGGGTTTGTCAACTTGAAGGGCCACCGGAGCGTAGGCGGCATGCGCGCTTCCATTTACAACGCCATGCCGGAAGAGGGCGTGGTCAAACTGGTGGAATTTATGAAGAAGTTCGAACTGGAAAACAAGTGAGAAAGGAAGCGATCCGGTGTACAAGATCTTGTGCTTAAATAAAATCAGCCCTGTGGGGACAAAACGTCTGGGGGAGGCTTACACCTTCTCCCCGGAAATGGAAAACCCGGACGGCATTTTGGTCCGGTCCGCGTCCATGCATGAGAGAGAGCTGGAAGAGAACCTGCTGGCCATTGCCCGGGCAGGCGCCGGCGTGAACAACATCCCTCTGGCAAAATGCACCGAGCAGGGAATCGTGGTGTTCAACACCCCCGGCGCCAACGCCAATGCAGTGAAAGAACTGGTGCTGGCAGCCCTGTTCCTCACCTCTCGAAAAGTCATTCCCGCCATAGATTGGGTGAAAACATTAAAAGGGCAGGGCGACCAAGTGGAAAAGCTCATTGAAAAGGGCAAGGGCGCCTTTGCCGGTCCGGAAATCCAAGGCAAGACACTGGGTGTTGTGGGCCTGGGAGCCATTGGCATTCTGGTGGCCAACGCCGCCTGCCAGCTGGGTATGGAGGTGTACGGGTACGACCCCTTCCTCTCGGTGGACTCCGCCTGGCACCTGTCCAGCGCCGTACACCGCTCCCTGTCCTTAGAGGAAATCTACGCCCAGTGCGATTACATCACCCTGCATCTCCCCCAGACACCAGAGACGAAAAACATGATCAACGGGGAGACCTTGGGGAAGATGAAAGACGGCGTGCGGCTTTTGAACTTCGCCCGGGGCGGCCTGGTGGACACAGACGCTCTCTTGGCCGCTTTGGCCCAGGGTAAAGTGGCGGCATACGCCACGGACTTCCCCGCAGACGCCATGATTGGCGTAGAGAACATTGTGGCGATTCCCCATCTGGGCGCCTCCACACCAGAAAGCGAGGACAACTGTGCCCGCATGGCAGTGGACCAGCTCAAAGATTATTTGGAAAACGGAAACATCCTCAATTCCGTCAACCTTCCCTCTGTCTCCATGGCGCGGGAACCGGGCACCCGGCGAGTGTGCCTGATTCACAAAAATGTGCCCAACACCATTGCCATGCTGGCGGCAGCCTGCGGCGAGGCGGGGATCAACATTGAAAACATGCAGAGCAAATCCCGGGGCGAATACGCCTACACCATTCTGGACGTGTCGGGGGAATTGACTAAGGACGCAGTGGATTCCCTGCGCCAGATGGAGCCCATGATCAAAGCCAGAGTGATTGTCTAACCAATAAGGCACAAGCGTGCGAAAGCGATAGCGCTGCCGGAATACTGTGGTTCTGGCACGCAAAAAGGAAGGAACGCTGTAGAAGCGCTCCTTCCTTTTTGCATTTTTTGTTTGGAACACCAATTTCTTCTGCTAACACACCACCCATACGCTCTCACGATAGAGCGGGCTGCAAAAAGATCTGCGTGTCACCGAGGGCTTGTTTCCACCCTTATTGGGGCGTGCCGCCGTTGTAAGGTCCTCCCGGCTGCTGCGGAGGCGTCCCCTGGTAAGGGGGCACAGGGCCGCCGGGGTAGACAGGCTGCACCGGAGGGAACAGCAGCATGGTCATCAAGTTCCGGTACCGGCCCAAGCAAAGGGCCAAGAGGATCATGCAAGCAGCGGAAGCCAAAGCAGCCAGGCCGGAAACAGGCGAGGTAAACAGAGAGGCCAAGCCGCCTAAACCACCCAGCACCCCCAGCACAAACAGCATGCCTGTGAGAAAACGGGGCACACGGTTGTCTGGCGTGCCTGTGAGGGCGGAGGCCTTCACCCGGTTAATGGTGCGGATCACAGCAAGCTGATAAACCAGCAGCAAAACCAGCAGCGCCACTGCCACCACCAAGACGACCGCCACCAGGACAATCACCGCTGTAGCAGAAGCCGCGGCTCCATATCCATAGTCATAGCCATACCCATCGTAGTAGGAAGCAGTGGTAACCCCTCCCGCCGCCGCAGCAATCAGAAGAATTACAAAACAGGCCACCAGCAGCAAGGCCAGAAGGCAGATGCCTACCAGGGTTATGTAACTGAGGACTTTGCAAACCGTAAGCCCTGCGGTGGAGATATTGCCGCTTTTCGTGCTGCAGCAGGTGGCGTAAAACATCCACATGGCCGCCGCCATCAAAAGAGAGGGAATCGCCTCCACCACAACGGTTACCACGGACCCGCTCTCCAGGGCATCCATCAAGGGGTAGAAAATATCCGGATCCAAACCGTAGTTGGCTCCGTAGTAATACAACTCTGTAAAGAGAGCGCTCGATCCCAAGGAGGAGAAAAACCCCAAAACCACCGATGCGGTATACAGTATGGCAGCTGCTAAAAACAGAGGGGAGGACCCTAGCGTCTTAATCACATTGACCGCTGGGTTCGACGAGAGGAGCGGCGCGCCGCAAGGGCAGGGCACACCGTCTGGGACTGTCCTTCCACATTTTGGACAAAGCATAGAAAACCCTCCAAATCTTATAAGGTTGGCGCCGTCCCACAACGATGGACCTCCGCTCCCTTTTCGCGCTGCAAAAGCCTCGAAAACTCACAGCGGCCCCTATGCCTCCTTCCAGCTTTGGCATGGCCTTTGCGCGGAAGAAACGCAGGGTGTCTCTCGGAATTTTATGTGGTACAGCAGGAAACAAGTACGTTTCAG